>WNFX01000532.1_pt1 | contig 37098 bp, 33 predicted proteins | sample 5400111 | NCBI WGS metagenome assembly WNFX01 (sample SAMN13153363, study PRJNA577476) | soil metagenome | isolation source: 40 cm soil or saprolite under grassland replicate 1 | place: USA:California | collected 2016-06-15
CGATCAGCTATCGTTTTTACAGCAAATGGCTGGCCACAAAAGTGCTCGTGCTCAACGAGCAGCGTGCCACACCGGCCGTGCTGCAAGACGACAACAAGGATTATGTGCCAACAAACGGCTGGATGGTTTTCGGGCACCACTTTGCAGCCATTGCCGGTCCGGGGCCGTTGGTTGGTCCCGTACTGGCGGCGCAGTTCGGTTTTCTTCCCGGCACTCTTTGGATCTTAATCGGCGCGACGCTCGGGGGCGGTGTCCACGACATGATTGTTCTTTTTGCCTCAATCCGGCGCGGCGGCAAAACGCTTGGGCAAATGGTAAGAGAGGAAATCGGGCACGGCGTTGGTCTGCTCGCTTTGGTCAGTGTCCTGGCGATCATGATTATTTTGCTGGCTGTTCTCGCGCTCGTTGTCGTGCAAGCTCTCGCGGAAAGTCCCTGGGGCGTCTTCACCATTGCGACGACGATTCCAATCGCGCTGGTCATGGGAATTGGATTGCGCACGGGAAAAGTAAGCGTGATGGCGGTCACAATCTTCGGTTTACTTGGTCTGGCGTTTGGCGTGTGGGGCGGCCAATTCCTCGCGCATTTTCCTGCGATTGAGAGTTGGTTCCGTCACGATCAGAAATGGCTGGCATGGGCCATCATGATTTACGGCCTCGCGGCCTCGATCCTGCCCGTGTGGATGCTGCTGACGCCGCGCGATTACCTCAGCACGTTCTTGAAACTAGGCACCGTCGCCATGCTTGCGGCTGCTGTGATGCTGATCAATCCGACATTGCAAATGCCGGCGATTACCAAATTCATCGATGGCAGCGGCCTTGTCTTTGCGGGTCCAGTTTTTCCCTTTGTATGCATCACCATCGCCTGTGGCGCAGTCTCCGGGTTTCATTCTCTAATCGCTTCTGGCACGACGCCGAAAATGATCACACGCGAATCGCGAATACGCAGCATCGGCTATGGCGCGATGGTGACGGAAATGATGGTTGCTCTGATGGCGATGATTGCAGCGTGTGTGCTTCAACCGGGAGAGTATTTCGCTATTAATACAAAAGGCGCGCCGACCGAAATCGTTGCAAAAGTTTCCGCAGCGGGTTTTCCGGTAACGGGGGCAGAAATGCAGAAGCTGGCAACGAACCTCGGAGAATCTACCATGTTTAATCGCGCCGGTGGAGCGCCGACCTTCGCAGTCGGCATGGCGAACATGTTTGCTCGAGTCTCGGCCAAGCCGACGGCGCTGGCGTTGTGGTATCACTTTGCGATCATGTTCGAAGCCTTGTTCATCCTCACGACAATCGATGCCGGAACACGCGTGGGGCGATTTTTGCTCCAGGATTTTCTGGGTAATCTCTGGCGTCCGCTGGGTAATACGCGCTCATGGAGCGCGAATTTTTTCTCCAGCATTTTGCTGGTCGCGGCGTGGGGCTGGTTTTTATACGAGGGCGTGATTGATCCTCTTGGCGGCATCAACTCGCTTTGGCCGCTGTTCGGTCTTGCCAATCAATTGCTGTCGGTGGTCGCGCTCTGTCTCGGCACAACGCTGTTGATCAAAATGCAAAAGAGCAAATATCTCTTCGTAACCCTGGTTCCACTTTGCTTCATGTGTGCGGTCACATTTTCTGCTGGCTATCTGAAAGTTTTCTCCCCCGACCCAAGGCTCGGTTTTTTGAGCGGCGCCCAATCGCTTTTAAATCAGGCGGCCGCGGTTACTGATCCAGTTAAAGCAGCTACTTTGGCGCGGCAGGCAACTATCTGGCGATTCGACGCGTTTGTGGCTGTTTCCTTTCTTGTCCTGGTGCTCCTGATCGTTCTGGGCTCTGCAAGGCAATGGTGGCAATTATTGCGCGGGACTAGGCGCGTTGTTTTGCACGAAAGCGAATTTGTACCGCTTAGCGCGTTGTCGTGACCCTATCGGTACAGATCTTCTCGCCGATGGGCAAGCGACTCGACGCGGCTCCGAACCGCGAGGACGAGTTCTTGTGACACGTCGGCTTCAATTAGTTCTTCGCGATCTGCCGATGCGGACGCAACCGCGACTCCGCGAGGATCAATAATGGCTGAGCTGCCACAAAACCATAAGTCGTCATCTTTGCCGACGCGATTCGATGCGATCACATAACTCTGGTTTTCGATCGCACGCGCAAGGGCAAGCGTTCGGAAATGTTCGATGCGCGGGAACGGCCACGCGGAAGAAACGATAAGGACACCCACATTCTGCTCAACGACCAATTTTCTGTATATCTCCGGAAACCGGAGATCGTAGCAGATACTAAAACCAAAGCGCAGATCACCCAGGGCAAAGCTGCCGAACGTATCACCCGAAATAAAACACTTCTCTTCTTCAACGGGTGCAACCGCATACAGATGCGTCTTACGATATTTCGCAGCGATTTTGCCCTGTCGATCAACAAGAACCAGGGAATTGTAAATTGAAGTGCCATCCCGCTCTGAAACGCCACACACGATGGCAATGGAAAGCTTCGCGGCGATTTCCTGAAGTCCGGGGATGAAACCACTCGTCCACGAATTCGCGTGAGCTTGGATTACGGACATCGAGTAGCCCGTATCGGTCATTTCCGGAAAAACAGTCAACTCCACGCCAGCATCCCTGGCACGACGAGAGAAGTCTCGAACCTTGAGCAGATTGGCTTTTGGATCGCCGAGCAAACAAGAAATCTGAGCGGCCGCAACCTTCATATGAATCCTCCCACTAAACAGACGAAAGGACGCGAAAACTCATATCTGGCCTTTCAGCACTTGTTTCCTTTTGGTGCGTTTTGCGTGTTTCGTAGGCTAAGCAAATTAGAACAGAGCGAAAACGTGGGAAATCATTTACAAACGCACCTGCTGCGCGTCTTTGGCTGGGATCCACCCGCGCAAGTTATTCGGTAACGCCGCGTAGATCCAATCCCCACGGGTGCTCAAAATTTTGACTTCACTGCCAGATGGCAACGCCAGTACGCTGTTCGCAGTATCGGCGGTTGCAAGACGCGCCTGGACGTTCTTGCCCGTTACTATGGCCAGGGCACTCCCATTGCTCCCGCGTTCGAGTGTATACACAGCGTAGACCGCCACGGCGCTGACCAGCAGGCAAAAGATCAACGTGGCGATCAATGGGGCCGATCTGCGACGAGCAACGATCAGCATGACAATTGCAAACACTGCGAGCCAAAAAGCGATAGCCGCTGCGATGCTGTACTCATTGACGCTCGCAAATTGCAAGTAACGCTCCGGCCAGCTTTGCTGCAACTCAAGCGCGTGCGCCTCATCGCGCGCGATTTGCAAATTGGCTGTGGCTTCCGGATGATGTCGCTCCAGGGCGAGCGCGCGTTCGTAGTTTAGAATTGCGCTGCCAAAATCGCCGACACGAAAATAAGCGTTGCCGAGATCGTAAAATAGATTTGCGCTCCATTGCCCTGCGCGAACGGGCGCTTCGTAACCGGCGATCGCTTCTTTGAAATGTCCTTGCGCATACTCCTGATTGGCCTTTGCGAATTCGGCATCTGTTTGGGCGAGTAAAGGTGCAGCCCAAACCGCCAGAAATGCAATAAAACAGGCGCACACTTTCATCTTAAATTTTCAATCAACTCCAGCACTTCGCGTCGGCTTTCACGAGTAACTCTTCCGGGGCCGTTATGGACTCCGCTGTATTGCCACTCGTCGCTTTGCTCGAACAACCGGCGGAGCCGGTCGCGTGAATCGCTATTAAGTTTGAAAGTCTCGGCCGCAGTCTCGACATCCACCATGTTTGGATCAATGCGGCGATTGCCTGACGCCAGAGCAGCTTTTAAGCGAACGACTCTGGATGCTTCGGCATAATATTCTCGGGGTGATGCGTCGTTGCGATGCAACTTGTGCATCAGGTCAGTCGCTTCATGTCGCAGCGCAGCGATACGTTGCGCCTCGCGATTATCAATTCTTGCCCGGCGAATTTTCCAACCTGCAAATCCAATTAACGCAAGCAACGGAATCAACTGGGCAGCCCAGAAAACCCTTTGTGTGTAAATCGGCGCAAACGATTCCGCTTTCTTCGGTGGCTCCGTCAGTTGATACAAAATATCCCGTGGTTTAACTGAAGGCTGAACTAGGGGTCGTGCTGTTGCCGTGGACGGAGTGGACGCCGCCGACTGGGCCGCCCCCGCGTTTTGTGCAACCGCTGCGCCTCCCTCCACATTGATCGGAATCGGCTCGCTGTGCAGCGTCACGTATTGTTCCTTCACTGGGTCGAAGTAAGAGAACGCGAGCAGCGGTAGCCCTCGCTTTTTCTCGTTGGGCGAAAGCACCATCTCGAAAGTTTTCGAGCCACTGAGACCGACCTCATCGTCCTGCTTGAACTTGGATGACGGCGGATATTTGTGCCAACCGCGCTCGTCTTCAATGACTGGGGCGTTGACGCGGTCAAAATTGCCGCGGCCAGAAATTGTAGTCGTGACGGTGATGGGATCACCTACCTGCACTGTCTTTGGCTGCGCATCGGTCGTCATTGTGAAATTTCCAATCGCGCCCGAAAAACTGGGCGGAGCATTTGGCGGCAATGGCTTTACCTCAAGTGCCACAGGTTCACTCTTGATCTCCACCTCGCGGCGCTCCCCAAGTTGACTGAATGGATTCGAGAAGAATGGATCGGAGAATGGGTCATCTTGATCGAACAGGTCGAAAGGCGAACGCGGGCGTGAGCGTGGCGCGCTCTGCCTGCGAGGAATGACAACCTGCGCCTTCGCTTTTACCGGCCCGATTTCAAATTTTCCCGCGCGCGCCGCAGCGATTGCAGTTTTGTACGTGACGACCTCATAAAGTCTGCCGCTGATCGTTTCAGTATTTTCTCCGGACTGCTGCAACTTCTGCGCGGTAAATCCTTGTCCCGTGATCTCCGGCGGCTCGATGAGTCGTGGGCGAACGCGCGGATCAAATCCCATTCGAATCTGAACCGGGACGATCTCGCCCACGTATGCTGCCTTGCTCGGTACGATCAGCTCTGCGAAAACCAGATTGTTTGCGCTGGCTGCCCCTGCGCCACGGCCAGACCGGGCGCCAGACGAACGACCGGGCGAATCCGCGACGTTTAATGTTAACGCCGGTGTGCGCAGCGAATTGTTTCCAACGCGAATGGTTTGAGGCGGGATGGTGAATCTTCCCGCTCTCAACGGCATCACAGTATAATCGTATATCACACTGGAGGTTAAGCTGAGGTTGTTCATCTCGATGCGTTGCGACGTTCCTGTTCGCCGAATTTCGAGACCGTCCACCATGATCTGCTCCGACACGTCTGCGCCACGTGCTCCGGTGACTCGAATTTCCAAGTGCACCGTTTCGCCCAGCGCAGCTTCCGAGCTATTCAAAACCGCTGTCACGCTCGGCGAATCAGCGTGCGCAAACTGCGCCGTTGCGATTATTCCGAAGACGGCAATAAAAATTCGTCCAGGCGTCGACATCCTAAAGTGCATCTTGCAAGCATCATTCCGAGCGGAGTCGAGGAATCCCGCTGCCTAACGCACGGTCGAATGCACGGGATATCTCGGCTTGGCTCAACATGACGAACCTGCCTTACCAGTCCTTATAGACATGGCGCGTTGCTCCGCGTTCATCAAGTTGAACCCGCGCCTCCTCGTCTTTCATCGATTCCAGAAGAGCTTCGGCCTGGCGTTCGCTCATCTGGCCCTCCTTTTCGGGTTCGGCTTCGGCAACTTGCGCGTTTTTGTCCGGCGGCTTCTGTGATTTGTCTTCGCCAGCTCCCTTCACCTCACCCGCAAATTTCTTTTGCGGAGATTCGCCCGGGGTCGCGGAAGGTGTCGTGTTTTCCCCTTCACCCTGTCCCGGAGATGGTGAGGGGGTTTCATTTTCTCCTTCGCCCGGGCTCGGCGATTCTTCACTTTGCCGTTCTCCTGGCGAGGGCGAAGGCTGCTGGCCTTGTTGCTTGTCGGCGCCTGGAGAGGGAGAAGGAGTCTCGCCAGGCTGCTGCTGTTTTTTTTGCGGCTCGTTCTTCGCCTGGGCTTGGTCGTTTTTTTCCTGTTGCTGATCTTGGGACTGCTGCTGGTCTTTCTGCTGCTGCTCGCCCTGACCTTGTTGTTCTTGCTGGTTTTGTTGCTGGTCCTGCTTCTGATCCTGCTTGTTCTGTTTGTCCTGTTTATTCTGTTCGTTCTTCTGCTGCGGCGAGGGGGAAGGGGAGGGCTGCTCTTGTTTTTTATTCTTCAGTTCTTCGATCTTCCGCTTTACGTAATCGTAATTGTCCTTCGCTTCCTGGTTTTGCGGTTCGAGCTTGAGCGTTTGCTCATAATGATCGAGCGCGTTTGTCCAGTCGCTGAGCTTTTTATCATCGCTCTTTTGTGCTTCGCCACGCTGATAAAGTGTGTTCCCAAGGTTATAATGGCCTTTGCTTTGCAGGGCGGTATCCCGGGAAAGCAATGCCTGGCTAAATGATTCCAGCGCCTTGCTGTAATCTTTTAGTTTGTAAGCAGCTGCGCCTGAATCGAACTGCAGCTTATCCTCTGCGCGCGATTGCGGATGCGTCTTTAACGCCTCCTGAAACTGGCTGTAGGCGTCTTCGAATTTCCCGCTGCGATACGCATCGACACCTGGCGCGGTGGCGAACGCAGGTGAAGAAAGTAACATTGCGAGAAGTGCGGCTGCAGCTGCGGCCCCAGCAGGCGCGTCGGCAACGCCACGCGCGGCGTTGCGAGCAGGCGCGGCAGCGTAAGCTCTTTGTCGCGCACGTTTACGTTCGGGAATCAGGATCGACAGTGCGAGAGCGATTAACGCTGCGCCGAGCGGCCATTCGTAACGTTCAATCGGTCGACGCGACAAGCGCACATCCATTTCGGCAGCTTGCATTTTTGCCAAGCCCTCATTCTGAATTTGCTGCATCGTGCGGGGTCCGTTTTCCAAGTGAAGATAAAAACCTCCAGTAGTCTGAGCGATTTCGCGCAAACGTTTATCATCCAGCTTCGATTTAACGACTTGGCCGGATGAATCTTTGACGAAGCTGGTTTGACCATCGTCGCCGGTCACCGGAATGAGTGAGCCCTGTGGTGTTCCAACGCCCACCGTGAAAATTCGCACACCGGCGTCAGCCGCTTCTTTCGCGGTTTTCACGGCGTCCCCACTTAATTCTTCGCCGTCGGTGAAGATGACCAAAGCGCGATTCCCCATGGCGCTTTTACCGAAACTCTGCGTGGCAAGAGTGATGGCACTCGAGATATTGGTGCCGCCCTCGGGAATCGTCTTGGTATCCAGATCGTTCACGGCCTCAACTACCGCCTCATAGTCAATAGTCAGAGGAGCCTGTAAAAACGCGCGGCCGGCAAAAGCAATCAGACCAACACGGTCGCCCTGCAACTGACTGATTAAATCCTGGATTGCGAGCTTGACGCGATCGAGCCGGGTCGGCTGGACGTCATTGGAAAGCATGCTGCGCGATGTATCCACGGCGATCAGTAAATCCAGACCCTTGCGTTTCACATCTTCAAACGTATAGCCCCAACGCGGTTGCGCCAGACTGACAATGGCCAAAGCAAGACCGAGCAACTGCAACGCAAATCTTAATATCCGACGAGGACGGTTCACCGTTCCAGCGAGCTGGGGCAGCAGTCGCGCCGAAACGAATTCCTGCAATCGTTTGAGCCCGCGGCGTTCTGAGCGAATGAACAGCGCAATCAGAAGCGGGATCAGAAACAATCCCCAAAGCCATTGTGACGCGCCGAAAGTCATAGCACTGGTGTCATCCCGAGCGAAGCCCATTCGACTCGCCTCGCTCGCTCAGGGTAAACTCCGCGCAGTCGAGGGATCCCGCGGAAATACCAAAAGGCAGCATCACGGGATTCCTCGCCTTCGCTCGGAATGACGATAAACGAGTTCACGGCAATTTTTTCCAGACGGTTTGCGACAACAGAATCTGCGCCAGCAACAGCCCGCAGCCGCTCATCAGACACAACGGAAACAGGTCGCGGTATTGTTGATATTTTTTCACGCTGACAGTCGATTTCTCCAGCTTGTCTATGTCGTTATAAATTTGCTCCAGCGATTGTGTATCCGTCGCGCGGAAGAATTTGCCGTCCGCAATTTTAGCCACTTCTCTGAGACCGGCCTCGTTAAATTCCACGCGCTGGTTTTCATAGAGAATGTTACCCAATGCATCTGTTAACGGTCCTCTGGGCGTGAATATCGGGGCGGGGGCGATTCCGCTAATTCCTGCGCCGATTGCATAGAGATGGATCTTTAACGCTTTGACTGCCTCGGCTGCAGTGTTTGGTGGAATTTTACCAGCATTATTTTCTCCGTCCGTTAAGAGAACGAGCACGCGACTTTTCGAACGTTTATCATTTAACCGGTTAGCTGCTGTTGCCATGGCCGATCCAATGGCAGTGCCATCCTCGACCAGTCCGATCCGCACCCGGTCCAGGTTTTGCAAAAGCCAATCATGATCGAGTGTCATCGGGCTAACCACATACGGGCGACCCGCGAATGCGATGATGCCGATGCGGTCGTTTGGCCGGCCTTCAATAAATTTGCGTGTGACTTCGCGAATCGTATCGACACGCGTCGCTTCTTGTCCGCCGATTGTAAAATCCTTGGTCAGCATCGATCCGGAGACGTCTAGCGTGAGGATAATGTCGATCCCACTGGCCTCGATCTTAGTAAGACTCTTGCCGAGCTGCGGACGCGCTAGCGCAATCACAAACACCGCAATCGAAGCCAGCACTAGTGACCGCAGAATTTTCCCTGCACGCGCAGCGCTTTGTTTTCCGATGGCCCGAAGGCTTGCTGTGGATGAAAAAGTCAGCGCAGCGGCTGGGCCGCGTTTTCCACGCAAATACGCGAGCAACGGAACCGCCAAGAGCAGCAGGAGCAGCCACGGATGTGCGAAGGTCAACGCGCTATTTCCTGTGAACCAATCAAACATGGTTGACCTCCTTTCACAAAGCGGATCGCTTCCTCAAGTAACAATTCACTGTCTGAAGTTGTTGCCTCGTACCTTGCAAATTTGATCAGGTCGCAGCGGTTCAAGAAATCTTCGAGCAGCGACTTTTCGTCTTCGGAGAACGGCGATGAACCTCTGAGCCCGTTCAGAAACTCGACAGAGGTTTGCCGGGTGACTGGCAACCCGAACTGTTCCGTCACGTAGCGCCTGAGAATGTCGGACACACGGATGCTGAAGCGATATGGATTAATCGCTGTGATCGGCGTCCGTACTTGCTCAAGCAATGCCAGTGCACGCTCGCGCGGTGGCTGAGGCGGCGTTGGACGCCGAAAAGATTTCGCAACAAACCACACAATCAGACCGATCACAGTGAGCAAGACGAACATTCCCAGAAAAATCAGCCACGGCGAAATCAGCGAATAATCGACCGGCGGCGCAATATCGTGAAACTCCTCAGTCAACAGCAAAGGAGTAATGGAGTAGTGGAGTAACGGAGTAGTGGCAGGCGAATTCATTTCATTACTCCATCACTCCATTGCTCCACCGCTTCTGCGACCCCCCTCATCGAACACGAATGCGGCGCTCGCGTTGTTTGAAAAAGGAGCGCAGCTGCGGCAGATAGTCTTTGCCGGTCTGCAGAGCGATCGCATCGATATTATTCCGGCGCAGCACGCGCGAAAGCTCCTGCTCGCGTTCATCCACAAGCCCGCTAAAACGCGCTCGCGTTGTCCGATCAGCCGTGTTGATCTCAATTTGATCGCCTGTCTCAGCGTCTTCCAAAGTGATGATGCCGATATTTGGCAATACCCGTTCTCGTTCATCGTGGATATGGATGGCCACGAAATCGTGCCGCCGGCCACTCACTGCCAGCGCTCGCGAAAAATCGGGCGCCTGAAAATCCGAAATGAAGAAAACCACGGCGCGTCGTGTGACAATTTTATTCAGATAGTCGAGGGCCAGCGCCGGCTCTGTGCCGCGTCCCTTTGGTTCGAAAAACAAAATCTCCCGGATAAGTCGTAGCGTATGGGAGCGGCCTTTCTTTGGAGGAATAAAAAGCTCAACGCGATCGGTGAAGAGGATGAGCCCGACCTTGTCATTGTTCCTGATTGCGCTGAAAGCGAGCAAACACGCGACTTCCGCGGCCAATTCCCGTTTTGATTGCGTTGTGCTCCCAAAGTTTCCCGATGCGCTGACATCCACGACCAGCATTACCGTAAGCTCACGTTCTTCTGTAAATTTTTTCACAAACGCGTTGCCCATCCGCGCCGTGACGTTCCAGTCGATCGCGCGAATCTCGTCGCCTGGCTGATACTCGCGTACGTCTTCAAAATTCATTCCTCGGCCTTTGAAGACACTGTGGTAATCGCCGGCGAATGCGGTCTCGACGAGGCCGCGTGTCTTAATTTCGAGCGCGCGAATTTTTTTAAGAATTTCCGCTGGGGTTCTTGCATGCTCGTCATCCCGAGCGGGGCGAAGCGGAGTCGAGGGATCCCGTTGCAGTAGCTTAAGCTTCATTTGACGGCCCACATTTCAGCGATCAGGTCACGCCCTTCGGGTTTTGATCTCGCGATTAGCGCCTCCTTTTTACTTCGTCGCCAGCGCTTCAGCTGTTTTTCTCGCGCAATGGCACTTCGCGGATCAGAAAAGGCTTCGAAGTGGATCAATTTATTCGTGTTGTATTGCCGTGCAAAGTGGCTGCGGCGACTTACGCCGTGCTCCCAAAGACGCCTTCCCAAGTCGTTTGTGATTCCGATGTACAAGACCGTGTTTCTTTGGTTCGTTAGAATGTAGACGAAATAATTCTGATGCCGCATCGCTAACTTTTCGGATTCACCACGGGATCCCTCGACTCCGCTCGGGATGACAGGAAGAACATCACGGCACAGGCAGCCCCGCGAATATCCTTTCAATAATCGTCTCGCTGGTAACTGCCTCCGCTTCGGCTTCGTAACTGACGATGATGCGATGTCGTAGCACGTCAGGGCCGATGCTCTTTACGTCCTGGGGGGTGACGTAACCGCGGCCGTTCAGAAACGCATGGGCCCGAGCGCCGAGTGCAAGATAAATCGTCGCACGTGGTGAAGCTCCGTAACGAATGAGTCCTTCGAGTCGCAGATTGTAGGCTGCGGGCTCGCGCGTTGCCCAGACGACGTCCACAATGTAGTCCTTCACGCGCTCATCGATATAAATGCTGTTAACCACGTCGCGGGACGCGATGATTTGTTTCGGATCAACCACCGGATCGACTCGCAAATCGGGCGCCGACGTTGCCATCAGATCGAGAATGTTTCGCTCCTCAGATTTTTGCGGATAGCCAATATTTAGTTTGAACATGAAACGGTCGAGCTGCGCTTCCGGAAGTTGATAAGTTCCTTCCTGTTCAATCGGATTCTGAGTTGCCAAAACCAGAAACGGATCGGAGAGCGGATAGGTTTGCTCGCCGATGGTGACTTGCCTCTCCTGCATCGCCTCAAGCAACGCACTCTGTACCTTGGCCGGTGCGCGATTTATTTCGTCGGCCAGGATTAGATTTGAAAAGATCGGGCCGAGCTTGGTAGTGAACTCCCCTGTCCGCGGATTGTAAATGAGGGTGCCGATTAGATCCGCAGGCAAAAGGTCTGGGGTAAATTGCAACCTTTGGAAACCCGTCTGGATGCAGGCGGCCATTGTTTTCACTGTCAGCGTCTTGGCCAGCCCGGGGACGCCCTCGAGCAGGAGATGACCATTCGCGAGCAGCCCGAGTAAGAGGCGATCCACCAAATATTTCTGGCCTATGACAACGTGACCGACCTGCTGGCGGAGTCCTGGAATCCATTGGCCCAGCTCCCGAACTTCCTGTGTAATTTCCTGCGTCGATTTCATACGGTCTCGTCAGACAGGTAAGGCAGGGGGAATGTTCGATCAAACGTGCCGCAACCTGCTGACTTTCTGTTCATTTCACTCGCGAATCCAATGCCTCCTTCCGGTCTTCGCGCGTGAGCGCAGCGCCAGAATGATGCTAAACGTTTAGATCGCAATGTTGGTTTTCAAGTCGTGGCATCGAGCAATTTGGATCATCGCATTTACCGGCGCGGCTATGTCGATCCTGGCTTGGTTCGCATGGAATGATCCAGTAATCAATTTCTTGAGGTACGATAGACGGGCGGAGTGGATCGTCTTTCCTGCGGCGGTAGACGCGCACGCGCATTGGTTTGCCAGCCTCGATGCGACATTCCGGCGCGAGTTTGATTTAGCGGGCCAGCCCTCGGCGGCGGCGTTGGGTATTCGCGCAATGCGCCGCGCCGAAGTGAAGATCAACGGCAACCCGGTTCGTTTCCCCCTGAACGGTGGTTGGAAAGAGATCATCAGCATCGATGTTGCCAAGCAATTACATGCCGGCACAAACGCGATCGAAGCGCGCGTTTTCAACCATAGTGGTCCGCCGGCGCTGTGGCTCAATTTGATCGCGGATCACCTAAGCTTGGGCAGCGATGAAAGTTGGGATGCATCGTTTGCCGGTTCTTCATGGCGTCACGCCGCATTGGCCGCAGCGGCGAAGACTCCCAAGCCCGGTAATTCCATTGCTGGCGGTGAAGGCACGTTTGAGGCTTTAAGAAAAATTTGGACTTTCTGGATGATTCTCATTGCAATCGCTTCTGTAGCCACGCTTATTTGGAACCTCAGCCTTAAGAATTCCACGGCACGATGGCTGGAAAAAACGCTCCTGCTCGTCGTTGCTGGCCTCTGGTTGCTGTTATTCTGGAATAATTCGCGGCTGTTGCCGTTTCACGCGGGCTTCGACGCAAAGGAGCATCTCAAGTACGTCAACTACATCGAGGAACATCGAGCATTACCATTGCCGAATGAAGGCTGGGAAATGTATCAGCCGCCGCTCTATTACTTGATCGCCGCGGCGGGCCTTTCAGCGTGCAACCTGTCGATTAACGATCCCACGTCGATTTTAGTGCTGCGCTTGATCGGCGCATTCTTGGGCATCGCCCAATTCGTCTTTGTTTTTCTTGGTTTACGGCTCTTGTTTTCCGGGCGAACCGCGTTCGTCGGACTTTTGCTGGCGGCATTTCTACCGATGCATTTGTATCTCGCGCACTACGTGACGAACGAAATACTGGCAGCCGCTCTGGCCACAGCGACGCTATATTTATGTTTGCGCCTGCTGAAGAGCGATACGCCACGCGCGTCGCAATTTGCCTGGCTCGGATTGGCGCTTGGCGCAGCGATGCTGGCGAAGGCGACCGCTATTTTGCTACTGCCAGTCGTAATTGTTGCGATCTCCGGCAAGTTCGCTTACGCGCGAGCGCCACTGGCAATCTCGTTGCGTAACCTCGGGCTACTGCTTGCAATTTGTTTTACCGTGTGCGGCTGGCATTACGCCCGCATCTGGCTGAGGTTCGGCACGCCGCTCCTTGGCAACTGGGATGTAGTCAGTGGGTTCACATGGTGGCAGGACCCCGGTTATCACACTGCGACTGATTACCTCCGTTTCGGCCGATCGTTGGTGCATCCACTCTTCAGCGGTTTCGCCGGATTTGCTGACGGAATCTATTCTACGCTATGGGGTGACGCATTGTGCGGCGGCGCGTCGAGCTTGACCCTGGCCTGGAACCGGCAGCCAATGGTAGCCGGTTATTTGTGGGCGCTGATTCCCACGGCGCTGATTCTCACAGGCGCGGTCGCCGCGATCGTTCGGTTCATTCGAAAACCCTCCAGCGAATTGTTCGTATTACTTGGTTTCTGCGCAGTACTTGTACTCGGCTTGATTTTCATGACCCTCAAAGTTCCTTCCTACGCACAAGCAAAAGCGTTCTACGGGTTGTCGGCTCTCACCCCGCTTTGTTTCTTCGGCGCGCTGGGATGGGAAACGCTGACACGCGGCAGTAGGCGTCTGCGATTTGTTCTTGGGATGCTCATCCTGGTTTGGGCGATGAATAGTTTCGCCACGTACTGGATTGTTCCTTCGGTGGCGCAACATTTGTACGCCGCAAAAGCTTTAGGCATTCAGGGGAAGATCGACCACGCCGCCGCCGAAGCGCTTAAGGCTGTACAAACAGATCCCTCGAATGCAACCGCACGAGGCTTTCACGCGTTGAGCTTGAGCGAGCTGGGCCGGGACGAGGAAGCCATAAAGGAAGCCGAGCGCGCGGTTGAACTGAATCCGGGCGATTCTGCTGCCCACTTGAGTCTGGCTCTTTCAGTAAAACGTAGCGATCCGGAACGCGCAATCGCGGAAGCTCGCCGTGCAATCGAGTTCGGTCCTGAGAATTCTTCGGCCTACCAATTCCTGATGAATTGTCTTGTCGAATTGCACCGCTACACCGAAGCGAGCGATCTCGGACGCGAATGGCTGGCTGTCATGCTATATGACGCCGCTGCTCATTCCGCTATAGGTGTGGCGATGGCCGAAAGCCGTGATCTCACATCGGCAGCGCAGCATTTCGGTTACGTGATGATGTTGCGACCAGAAGTTGAACAAGCCCACGCACAACTGCGCCAGATTCTTTTGTCGCTGGCCAGCGAACAGGATGGATTGCAGCGATTGCGCGACATCGCCGCAAATGCCCCAGACTCACCACGAATGCTGGATGAAATCGCGTGGTTGCTTGCGACGTATCCCGATTCAAAATCGCGCGATGGTACCGAGGCAGTTCGCCTGGCCGAGCATGCTTGCGACCTGACTGAGCGCAAAATTCCGGCTCTTCTCGATACGCTGGCTGCGGCTTATGCCGAGGCGGGAGATTTTCCGCGCGCAATTTCCGCGGCCGAAGACGCGCTCAATCGCGCCCGCTCCTCTGGCGACAATGACGCAGTCAAGTTGAGCGAAAATATTCTCGCCTCACTTCGTGACAATTCTCCCTATCGCCAGGAGCCAGAGTAACAGCTTATTTTGCTCGTAGGCGTGATGCTGCCGTCGCACTCTTCGCACGGGGACGTAGCGTCAGAATGATCGGCAACCCAGGAAAAGGCTGCGCGTCGCGAATGCGAGATTCGAGGTAGCGCTTGTACGTTTGGCTCAACAGACGTGGATCATTCACGAAAAGCACGACTTCCGGAGGCTGAAGCTGTTGATCTTCTTCCCCTTTCGATTGGGCAGAATAAAAGAGTTTGAGACGCCGCGCCCTTATGGTCGGTGGTGGGTTCGCTTCAAATGCCTGTCGCAGTAATCGGTTTAGAACTCCAGTGCCGACATGCTCCCGCGCAGCGCGTTGGATCTTTTCGATCAACCCAAACAATTTGCTGACGTGCTCTTCAGTTAACGACGACGTAATTAGAACTGGCGCATAATCCAGAAAGAAAATTCGCTGGCGCGCAGTCTCCACGAGTTTTGTGATGGTCTGCTTTTGATTACGGTTTGGTTTAACCAGGTCCCATTTGTTCAAAACGATGATGGCCGGCTTTTGCGCAGCCTGAATCAATCCAGCGATTCGTTTGTCCTGCGCGGTTACGCCCGCCGTGAGATCGACCATGAGAACGCAAATGTCGGCGCGGCGGATACTTCGTTCCGCGCGCATCGCACTGAAGATCTCAACCGAAGTGGATTGCTTGCCGCGTCTGCGGATTCCCGCCGTGTCGATGAAAACGAACGCGCGCCCGCCGCGTTGATAAAGAACGTCAACGGCATCACGCGTGGTTCCTGGCAATTCACTCACAATAGCGCGTTCGCTGCGCACGATGGAATTGATCAGTGAAGACTTTCCCACGTTTGGTCGGCCGAGGATCGCCACCGCGAGTGACTCGGGACTCGTGGATCGTGAATCAACAACGGGGGAGGGGAGAAGTCGATCGATCGCGTCTAGCAGATCCAAGATCCCGCGACCATGTTCGGCACTGATCAAAACATTCGATCTGAAGCCTAACGAATCGAACTCTGGTGCAAGCGACTCATGTTTGTCATCGTCGATTTTGTTGATTACCAGGACCACGGGCTTTTGAGATTTGCGCAGCACGCGCGCAAGCTCTTCGTCGATCGGCGACAAACCTTCCTTTGCATCGACGACGAAAAGCAAAAGATCGCTGTCGCGAAACGCGTCCTCGGCGGCGCGGCGAACCTGCCCGGTCAGTTCCGCTTCACCCGCGCCAAAAATCCCGCCGGTGTCCCAAAGAACAAAAGGCCGTGTGCCACTCGCGCAAACCGCGGAAATCCTGTCGCGCGTAATTCCAGGCTGATCGTGAACGATGGCAACTTTTCGCCGGATCAGACGATTGAATAGGGCAGATTTGCCCACGTTTGGCCGGCCCACGATGGCAACGGCGGGAAGCTTGTTCGCAGCGTCGTTCATCATGCGGAAACGTCGATCTCACTGTTTTGTCGCATGCGCGTGGCCTTCGGCTTGCAACTGGCGCACCCCGTCGGTGACGTAAACGATTCCTGAGATGAATGTGAACACGCCGGCTGCGATAACTACATAGAGCAGCGGAATAACTTTAAGCTGCAGCATCACCCATCCAATCGCGATCATCTGCAAGACGGTCGCCACTTTTCCGGTCCAATTTGGTTTCACCTGCACTTTGCCATTGAGCAAATAAAGGACGATTGCGCCCACGAGGATTACGACGTCACGCGAGATGACGAGAACGGGAAACCACGCCGGGAACCTCCCATAATCAGGATCAATGTCGCTCCAATTGCTGATGCTCAGCGTAATGATGCCGCTTAAAAGCAGGCCTTTATCTGCGAGCGGATCGAGAATGACTCCCAGCGAACTCCTCTGGTTGTAATGGCGCGCAACGTAGCCGTCCAAACCATCACTGACGGCAGCGAGCACGAAAATGGCAATTGCAGTATAACGCATCCACTCAAGCGGCGTGCCATGGTGGATGCTTTCGCCATAGTAGATCGCCATCGTAACAAAAACCGGGATCATCAAAATCCGGACGACGGTGATCTTGTTGGCCGTGGTCATAACGTGGATGAGCGCAGACAATTGTAGGGCGATTGAATCGCTCGCGCCAGCGAGCTCACCTTTCGGGCTGCCCGTCTATGTAGTTGGACGCCAGCCGGCTCCATTCCGCGAAACGCCAATTCCTCATTGGCGCCGGACAAAGCCGACTTACAATCAATCCGCCGTTACTTGCGCACAGTCGATGGAATCTCGAACGAGGCGATTTACGCCGCAGCGGCTGCCGCGTGTCGGCCTTCGGCAAACTCTTCGATCATCTTTCTATTGAATGCCGCGATGTCGTCAGGTTTGCGACTGGAAACCACTCCGTTGTCCACGACGACTTCCTCATCGACCCACTTTGCGCCTGCGTTACGCATATCGACCTGAATTGCTGGCCATGAAGTCATCTTTCTGCCGCGAACAACATCCGCGCTGATCAGGACCTGCGGTCCATACATATGACCGCCACCGGTTTGTGCTCCCGGAAAAAATGCTGCGCAAACTCAAGTGCGTTTTGATCTGAACGCAGTACATCCGGATTGAACAAACCGCCCGGAACCATGAGGGCGTCAAACTCGTTCGGTCTCGCATCTTTAACTGGCAGATCCACATCAAATTTGTCGCCTTTGTCCGCATGATTCATCCCTTGGATTTTGCCAGGCTTAAGAGAAACGATCTTGGTTTCTGCACCTGCTTCGTCGAGTGCCTCACGTGGTTTTGTCGTTTCCACCTGTTCAAAGCCATCCGCCACAAGAATGGCCACCTTCTTCCCATCGAGTTTTCGTGCCATAAGATATACCTCCCCTTTGTTAATTGATTTGGCCATGAGAAATTGGCCGTACTAATGCTACGAAGCGCCCCCGCTGGTTGGATGGGGTTGCGAACGTTCCCAGCTTTTGGGCAGCGGATTTCTCGGCAATCCTCCCAAGCGCCAGTTAAGCCGAAACTGCGTGTTTCTCTGCTGTCGGAATTTTAAATCCTTCGATCTGTTTCTTAGTTTCGTTCGCGAAGCTGGCTGCGCCGGCCCCGTTTACCACACGATGATCGAACGTAAGCGAAAGCGTGATGACTTCCGCGCTTTCGTTTTTCTTCCCATTTGGAATCAACTCGCGATGCGCGGTGCCGACGAAAAGCGTGCCTACTGATGGCGGCACAACGATGGGCGCGCCGGCCTTTACCCCAAATGCGCCCAGACTGGTTATCACAACCGGGGCGTTCATCGCGTCAACACGGCCGCCGCGCGTAGCATCGATTGTTTCGTTGTAAGTCTTTACGAATTCCGGCCAGGTCTTCTTGTTCGCATCAACAATTACCGCTGTTGCCAGGCGATCGCTTTCCAGCGCTACCGCAATACCCAGATCGAAATTTTCGTTCTCGACGATATGCTCGTCTTCCAAAATGAGGCGACGGAAAGGTGGATGTTTTTCCATGGCTCGCACCACTGCCCACGCGATCATCACGGAAGGAGAAGGGGCATCTTTCCCATTTTTCCTTTTCGCCGCATCGCGCGCCTTGCGAATTGCGTCCCATTGCGCATCGATCTGCAGGTTGGCAGGGATCACCTGAAGGAGCTTGCGTGTGATCGTTGGTGAGAGCGCAGGTTCGACTTTGTAGTGACGCCGGTCCTCAGGCGCAACCTCTGGTTGTTTGCGGCTGGGGCCCGCTGCCTCTACAGTTCCTGCCGTTTCCTCAGCCGCTTCTTGAAACTGGTCAGCAAACGATGCTTCGGCGGTTATGATCGTGCCAAGCTCCTGACCGATCTCGACCGTGTCGCCTACCTTTGTTTTCCATTCACCCATCACGCCGGCAAAGGACGACTGAATGGGATAAACGGCTTTATCGGTCTCCACTTCGCAGAGCTCATCATCGAGCGCGATGGTGTCGCCGGGATTTTTCAAAAGCGAAACGACTTTTGCATTGCGAATCCCTTCGCCCATGACTGGGACTGTGATGCTTTGTATCCGCTGCTTGCTGGTTTTCGCTGCAGCCCCGGGCGCTGACCTCGGCGCCTCGAGTACTGGCTCTGAAATCGGGGTGCCGCGGTCAATGCCCGCGGCTACAACTGCGCGTTCCTGTTTTGTCGCAACAGAGCGCTGAATTGCGGAGACGATCCGCTCGACGTCTGGTAACGCCGCGTACTCATAAATCGGGTTGTAACCGATCATGACATTTGCCTTACTCACAAGAACCGGCGGGCTGATCATTTCGTTCCATAGCTCGGGTGCGGTCGCGATGTGAGAAATCAACATCTGACCGACACTACAGTTTTCGGTGTCCTCCTGAACCACGACCAGCCGGTGAGTCTTGCGCACGGACTCCTCGATTGCCGATTTGTCCCACGGAATGATGGAACGCAGATCAATCAGCTCGATGCTGATCCTATTATCGATTTTATCTAAAGCCTCGAGCGATTTTTCGACGGTGTTGCCCCAAGCAACCAGCGTGACATCGAAGCCATCGCGTAACTTGCGCGCTTCGCCCAACGGAACCGCGCGAATTGGTTCCGCATATTCGTGTTCCGCCCAAAGGAGATGTTTCGGTATCAGAAACATGACCGGATCCTCGCCATGCATCGCTGTCCATAGCAATCCGGCGGCATCAGCTGGTGTACTTGGGATTACAATGTTCAGACCGGGATAATGAGCGAGCGCTGATTCGTTCGCCTGGCTGTGCCACAAGCTTCCGCCAGGCAGATAAGCTCCATATGGCGCATAAATCACCGCCGGGCATTTCCAATTGCCGAACGATCGCCAGCGCAAATTCGAGATATTTGTGACGAGCTGATTGAATCCCGGATAAATGAAATCGATAAATTGCAGTTCGAAAACCGGGCGTTTACCGTACGCCGCCAGGCCGCAGGCGACTCCGAGAATCGTCGATTCGGCAAGAGGCGAATTGAACACTTGTTTTGGAAACTCGGTTGAAAGCTTTTGTGTGAGACGGAACACACCGCCCTTCGGATCTTCAATGTCTTCGCCGAACAGGATGCGTCGCGAATCCTCCTCCAGACCGACTCGCAATGTTTTATTCACGGTATCGCCAATGCGATATTTTCCGGGCGGGAGAATCTCCTTGTTAAGTTTTGGAGGTGATTCGCTAACGTTGCCAAGTAACTCGTTAGGCGATGGATCCTCGGCTTTTTCCGCCTCCGCGTACTCGCGGCGAATGCGCTCTTTAACCTCATTGTAGAGCTTCGCGAACTCCTCGGCAGTAATCACGCCTTCTTGGATCAGTTGATCTTTCCAGCACTTGAGGGGGTCTGATTTTTCCAGCGCCTGCAATTCTTCGGCGCTGCGATAAAGTTTCTGATCATCGGAGCTGGTGTGACTGGAAAGCCGCTCCAGCCTGATCCAGAAAAAGAACGGCCCGCTACCCGCGCGAATTTTTTCGAACGCCTCTGCGGTTGCGTCATAAACCTGCTGCACGTCTTGTCCCTTGATTCGGCGCCAGTTGTCAGGTTCGAGAACGTTGAGCGCGAGCGGATTGTTCTTACGCGTCGGCATGCTGATGCCGTAACCGTTGTCTTCCGCAAGGAAGAGCATGGGAAGTTTCTTCTCCTTGGCGAAACAGAGCGCCTCAAAAAAATCTCCCTGGCGCGTCGCAGCATCGCCGACCGTCGTAACAACAAGATTTTTTTGGCCGTCGAGCTGAATGCCCCAGGCCATGCCACACGCAGGAAGTAACTGCGAACCGGTCGGAGTCGGCACGCTCCAGATATGCAAGTCCGCATTGCTGTAATGCGATGGCATCTGCCGGCCGCCGCTTCCGGTATTGCGCTTTGCAAAATATTCGAGGGCAAGCTGACGCGTTGTCATACCGCGCCCGAGAACAAGACCGCGGTCGCGATAATACGGTACGATGTAATCATCCGGTTCCGTTTGGATCGAGATCGCCGCAAGCGCCTCGTGCCCCATTCCGGAAACATGAAAATGTCCTTTGCCCTGACGATTCAGATTCTGTTCCCGCAGATCTGCGTGACGACTCTCCAGGATCGTGGTTAAGAGTCGCAGCATATCTTCCTTGCTCAGCGCAGCCATACGCCATGATCTTACACGGCACTTACAGATCGACAATCACACGGATTTGCTTCGAATAGAAAATGCACACGAAAAGGACAACATCAAAAATGGGTGTGATCGAGCATTACCGCGGACATCTTCCCGTTGCTGAATCGACGCCGATTATCTCCCTGGGCGAGGGGAATACGCCGCTGGTGTTTTGCCCACAATTGAGCAAACGCGTCGGTCGCATGCTTTTCGTGAAGAATGAAGGCGTTAACCCAACGGGCTCGTTTAAGGATCGCGGCGTGACCCTAGCCGTATCGAAGGCGACGGAGCGAGGCGCGACCGCGTTGATTTGTGCTTCTACGGGAAACACTTCGGCGTCAGCAGCGGCCTATGCGGCGCGCGCAGGAATTTCATGCGTCGTGATCTTGCCTGCGGGCAAAATTGCGACGGGAAAATTACTGCAAGCCTTTGCTTACGGAGCGAAAATCGTTGCGATCGATGGCAATTTTGATGACGCACTGCGACTCGTGCGCGAGCTCGGCGAGGCCGGCGATTTTGCCATCGTGAATTCAATTAATCCGGATCGGATCGCCGGCCAGAAGACCGCTGCGTTCGAAATTGTCGACGTCCTCAGTGACGCGCCTGATTTTCATCTGTTGCCCGTCGGCAACGCCGGAAACATCACCGCGTACTGGGCCGGATATCGAGAATATCACGCGCTTGGACGGTCGACGAAGTTGCCAGCGATGATTGGCTTTCAAGCCGCAGGCGCTGCTCCAATTTTTTACAATCGCGTCGTCGAACAACCCGAAACGGTTGCGTCGGCGATTCGCATTGGCAATCCGGCAAGTTGGAAACAGGCTCGCGCAGCGATCAACGAATCACATGGAGCGATTGATGTTGTCAGCGACCAGGAAATTCTTGCGGCGCAGACCTGGCTGGCGCGGCACGAGGGAATTTTTGTCGAACCGGCAAGTGCGGCCTCCATTGCCGGGCTTTTCAAATGCTGCGATTCGAAAGAGGCAGCATATTCATTTCAGAAGTTCCCAGAACAGAGCCGAATTGTTTGCACCGTCACCGGACACGGACTGAAAGATCCCGATGTGATCATTGCGCAGATGAAGAAATTAAAATCTGTTCCGGCGACTGTGAATGATGTGCGGCGCGCGGTTGGGCTCTAGTTGCTGACGCGTCCTAAGCATTGCGATGTAAACCAAGTCTTAGTTTGTTTTGGAACTTCTTGATCCTGTTCCGTAATCTATTCACGCCATGCGCCTGATCGTTCAAAAATATGGCGGCACCTCCGTCGGAACTCCCGAGCGAATTTGCAACGTGGCCCGCCGAATCCTTGAGACGCAGCGAAAAGGCTGTCGGGTTGTCGCGGTCATCTCCGCGATGGCGGGAGTAACCGATCAGTTAATCAAGCTTGCAAAAACTGTCTCGCCGAACCCGACAGAACGCGAGCTCGATATCTTGCTTGCCACTGGCGAAGGTGCTGCCAGTGCCTTGACTGCAATGGCCGTGAACGCGCTGGGTGGAACAGCTATCTCGCTGACTGGCGCTCAGGCAGGAATCTTGACCGACCACCATCACACCAAGGCGCGCATCGCGAACATCAGTCCGAAGCAGATTCACGAGATGCTGTCGGAGGATTACATCGTAACCGTAGCTGGTTTTCAGGGTCAGACACCGGAAGGAGATACGACCACACTAGGTCGTGGCGGCTCGGACTTAACCGCCATTGCGCTGGCGGGGGCATTGAACGCCGATGCCTGCCAGATCTTTACGGATGTCGATGGTGTGTTCACCTGCGATCCGCGCGTTGTCCTCGACGCGAAAAAAGTTAGCGAGATTGCCTACGACGAGATGCTCGAGATGGCGGGTAGCGGCGCCAAAGTGATGCAGTCGCGTGCGGTAGAGTTTGCTAAGAAATTCGGCGTCGAATTTGAAGTGCGGTCGACCTTTACTAAGAGGCGAGGGACAATTACCAAAGAAGAGACTCCCAGCATGGAAGACGTAATGGTTCGGGGGATCAGTCTCGATCGGCATCAGGCAAAACTCAGCATTGCAGGTGTGCGTGACGAACCGGGAATGGCTGCTCGAATTTTCTCGAATATCGCCGCAGCGCACATCATCGTCGACATGATCGTGCAAAACGCATCGATTGGCGGAACGACCGACGTTTCGTTTACGATTCATGAGGACGAACTGGAAAACGCCCGTACAATCCTGATGCCGGTGATTGGCCAGATTGGCGCGAAGCGATTAAACACCACAGCCGGCGTAGCCAAGCTGAGCGTGGTCGGAATCGGAATGCGGTCGCATTCGGGGGTAGCAGCGCGAATGTTCGAATGCCTGGGGAAAAGCGGGATCAACATCCAGCTGGTTTCCACGTCGGAAATCAAGATTGCAGTCATCATCGATGAGAAAGACGCGGAACGCGCTGCGCAATTGATCCACGCCGAGTTTGGTTTAGCGCGATTGCTGCCTGGTCCCTCTGCGACGCGACCGCTCGCCTGACCGGTTAGGAGTTTCTTTGGCGCGCGGTGAGGCGGCTACAGGACAAGATTGTTGCACAATCGCTCCGCCGCAGCTGGAGCCAACGCCGGCAGTACAGCCGAAACAATGATCGCCGGTCATGATCTTACGATTTTCGAGCGATTCCGGATCGACATCCCACAGAAAAATCGGCGTGCCATTCTTCCACTGCATCCCAAGCTGTTGGTTAAAATCGCAATCATAAACTTCACCGCGCCATCCCACGCTGATGGTGTTGCGGCACATCAATCCGCTAATCGTTGCTGGATTAAACGCGTCAATGAGCAGTTGTATGTATTCCTCCAGTTTACCGTTATGCCGCAGATAACTCGCAAAGCGGCCAATCGGCAGATTTGTGATCGTAAAGAGTTTGTTAAACAAAATGCCGAAATGCGCGTCTAGCTCGCGCTTGAAATCGGCCTCCAGTTCCCCTTGTGCCGGTGGCAGAAATGGGCCGACCGGATTGTAAACGAGATGCAACGGTAATTCCGGGTCGTATCCATAGTCTAGCGAATTCAAAAGTTGCAGCGCCTTGATGCTCCCTTCGAAAACACCATCGCCGCGTTGGGCATTCACATTTTCCGCTGAATAACACGGCATTGAAGCAATGATCTCAACCTTGTTCGTTGCTAGAAATTCGGCGAGATCTTTGTAGCCGGGCTCGAGCAAAATCGTCAGATTACAACGATCGATCAAATGCCGGGGCGGATGCAGCTCTTTCACTCGCTCAATGAAATAGCGAAAATCGGGAACCATCTCCGGCGCACCGCCGGTGAAGTCGACGGTCGGAATATCCGTGCTGGCCAGCCAATCGACGATGTGATCAATGGTCTCACGGGTCATGATTTCCTTGCGCTTCGGTCCGGCGTTCACGTGGCAATGCATGCAGGTGAGATTGCAAAGCTTGCCCACGTTGACCTGAAGAATTTCCGTGCGCGTCCGGCGCAACAACATTGAGTGTTCAGCCAGCCTTTGCGCGAAACGATTCATGCTAAAATCAGCAGCAAGCACCGCCATCGCAGCATTTACCGTTTGCTTCTGTAGTCGCGCTGTAGTCCTGGCCTTTCGTTTCCTTCGGATGCCGCAGTGCGGTGCGCGAACAATCAAACGGCCTGGCTTCGACCAGCGGTATATCGATAATCGGATCCACGAACTCGAAGAGCTCCCGATAGGGCGCTTTCTTGTAGAGATTGTAAGTCTTGTCGCAAACAGCGTAACGCTTGCCGCGCTCCATTCGATGATTGTCGTCGTCGAGCACTTCCTTGAAGGGCCCGCGATAGATCACCGCCTGATTGCGTTCGAAACACTTCCCCTGTTTGCCTTTAAACGCCTCGATAGTCACGGAACGAAACTCGATCCCTTGCACTGTGCGCCACGGCTCGGCGTCCCGTTTCAAGATTTGGATTCCATAAAAACCGGCGTGTTCGAACTCTTGAAGAAAGCCGTCTTCGGTAAGAGCGCCGGAAAGGCAGCCGCTCCAAAGCTCCGGATCGCTTTGCATTTCTTCGGGCACTTCTTCATCGGAGACGATATCGCAGATCACTGCGCGCCCGCCTTTTTTTAGGACGCGGAGTATTTCGTCGAAGAGCTGCCGCTTTGATTTGGGCTCCACCAGATTGAGAACACAATTGGAAACGACCACGTCGATCGAATCGTTGGCCACCAGCGGATGTTTGACGCGCAATTCTTCGGCCAATTCATCAGCGGCGAGAAATGAAGCCGCGTTTGCAATCGGATGCTCTTTCAATTGTCGATCTAACAATTCGAGATCAAGCGCGAGGTCCTGGATACGGCCTTTGCGAAATTCCACATTCGCGTAGCCGATACGCTCGGCCACAATTGGCGCATTACGCCGGGCGACCTCGAGCATTTCGTCGGTCATATCGACACCAATCACTTTGCCGCTCGGCCCGACAATTTGTGCAACGATGAAACAGATTTTTCCCGTACCGCTGCCCAGATCGAGAACCATTTCGCCTTCGTGTAGGTAACGCGACGGATCGCCGCAACCGTAATCGCGCTCGATCACTTCTGATGGAATCACTTTGAGATATTCGGAGTCGTAATCGACCGGACAACACAGTTTGTCGGCGCGTTCTCTTGCTCCGGCCGCGTAACGCTGGCGGACAATTCGTTCTTTGCTTTGGGCCTCGATCATCTTAATGCGAAGCTTTAGCAGACCGACTTATTCCTGAAAAGCTTCCAATTTGTCGAGCCACGGAGGGAGGCGTGGGGTCACGGATATTTCGCAATTCCGATCAACCAAATGTTATGGCGTTTGAGAGAAGCAGACAGATTTTGGAATCATTCAAGCGTGAGATAACCGTGTATCGCCGCGTGTTGCGCGATGAACGGACTCCGCCGCGCGCTAAGTTGTTTTTAGGCTTGGCCATTGCTTACGTGTGCATGCCGTTCGACTTGATTCCAGATTTCATCCCGGTAATCGGCCACCTTGATGACGCAATCATTGTCCCTGCTTTAGTGATTATGGCGTTGCGTTCCGTGCCAGCCGACGTGATTTCGGAGCATCGACGGTCGGTCAACTGCAAAGAAGCCGAGAGCAGGAAAAAGGACGAGAGCATCACGAGCTGAACGTCACCTTATTACACGTCTGCGGTTTTCTTGAGAGCGTCCCGCGCGATTTTCGTTACCCAGATTGTCACGACGATCGTGGCGGCGAGGCCGACTCCGAGAAACATCCAATATTGCCAGCCGTGTTTGATTGCCTCGCCACCGGCGGCGGCTGCGACCGAAGCTTTGCTGGCAGTGCCAATGTAAACGTAAAGGAACGTGCCAGGCATCATGCCGATCCAGCTCACAAGCACGTAGGGCCAGAACCTCACACCGGTCAGGCCGTAGAAATAATTGCTAAGATTAAAAGGAATGACCGGACTCAGTCGGAGTAGAAAAATCAGCTTCGCGCCTTGTTTACCGATCGCGTTGTCGATCTTGCGAAACTTGTCGTTTCGCTGCGCGATCGCTTCGATTTTGTCGCGGGCAATGAATCGGGCGACGAGAAAGGCCAAAGCCGCACCGATCGTTGCGCCGCCGGAGACGGCGAGAAAACCTTTCCATAGACCGAACGCGAATCCCGCACCGATAGTGAGAATTGCTCCGGGCGCGAGGAGGACCGTCGCGACTGCATAAACGCCGATGAAGATGAAAATGCCGGCCGTTCCCATTTGGGCGACCCAGTCGTTGAAGGTTCGAAGCCATTGCTGGACCGGCAGAAACTTCATCGCGAGAAAGAGCGCGATCACAATTGTGACCAGCGCAACGATTCGTCCGATCACGCTCTTCGGGACGTCTTGTTTATTGTTACTCATTTGCGCACATGTTTGTAGAGCCACGTGAATATTTTCTTCGCGCGCGGAGTGAGGCGGGTCTTGTTGTATTTGTCGCCGGCCTTGCGCGCGAGTTCCGCGAATGTCGGGTAAGCGTGAATCGTTGATGCAATCGTGCCAAGACCGATGCGAGCCTTCATCGCCAGCACGAACTCATGCAGTAAATCGCCGGCGTGAGGAGCGATAATGGTTGCGCCGAGAATTTTGTCGGAATCTTTGCCCGTGAGGATCTTGGCGAACCCGCCGTCTTCGCTCTCGACCACGGCACGATCAACGTCTTCGAGTGGGACGATAAATAGATCGTAATCGATATTTTGCCGCTGCGCTTCTTTTTCACCGAGACCGACATGCGCAACTTCGGGATCGGTATAAGTGCACCAGGGCACAACCGAATAATCCATTTTCTGCCGCAGAAATTGGAAGGGTACCAGAATGTTCCGCACGGCCACACGCCCCTGTGCATCGGCCATGTGCGTGAACAGGAATGGCCCAATGACATCGCCTACGGCGTATATGTGCCGTTGAGATGTCTGCAAGTAATCGTTGACGTGCACACCCCGCTCGGTGGTGTCAATTCCCACCGATTTGAGATCCAGGCTCCGAAGGTTTGGCGTTCGCCCGGCGGCGACAAGCAGCGCGTCGGCAAAGAAAGTCGGTTCCGCCAGCTGACCCGACTGCCGATCTAGCAATTGGAGCGCGACTTTTCCTGTGTCGCTGGTCGCCACTGAGCGGGCGTCGGCATTCTTGACGACGCGTACACCTTCGTTAATCAAGCGACGCTCAACAAATTCTGCTACGTCTCGATCTTCTCTTGGTAACAGCTGATCGCCACGCTGGAAAATTGTCACATCGACACCCAAACGCCGGAATGTTTGCGCCAGTTCGCATCCGATCGGTCCGCCGCCGAGCACGATCATGTTTTCGGGTTTTCGCTTTAGCTCGTCGAAAATGGTTTCGTTGGTGAAATAGGGAACGCTGTCGATACCTTTAATCTTGGGAACCACAGCGCGGCTGCCGGTCGCGATCACGAAATTTCTGGCACGAAGCCTTTGCCCATTCACTTCCACTTCGTGCGGTAAAACAAATCGGGCTTCGCCGTGAAAGACATCCACGCCTAACGACTCAAATCGTTCCTGGGAATCGTGCGGCGCTATCTTCGCGCGGCGCGCGCGCATTCGCTCGAAGACTTTTTCGAATACAAACTGCGGCTCTGATTGATCCAAGCCCCACTTTTCCGATTCGCGAATCCGCTGAACGAGCCGGGCAGAGGAAATGAGCGCCTTACTCGGCACACAGCCAAAGTTCAGGCAATCGCCGCCCATCAAATTGCGCTCGACCAACGCAACGCGTCCGCCGAGTCCGGCTGTTCCTGCAGCGGTAACCAGGCCAGCGGTACCGGCCCCTACTACCACCACGTTGTAAACGCCTTCACCCTTTTTCATGCGGACATGCTCCGAAGTTTCGAGTCGTCTATTCACGCGATTATTCCATTGATGGCTGCTTCCTCAATGGAACAAGCAATCTTGACGGAATTTGGAATAATGACGATCTCCGCGGCTCCTATTATTGATCGCGGAATTATTCCCGATATCGCAAATTAAATGCGAGACGCATGCCCCCTTGGCAGGCGCGAAATCACTCAACAAGCTTACTTGCTGGCTGGACTTTGCGTTCTGGTGTGCCGCCGTTTGGTAATCGCCAGGGACGTTGTTCACGGAATGGAAGCGCGAAGAGTTTACCCAGCGTGAGTTCGCGTTCCTCGCGATACGCCGCAACACCGATAGTGATGGCATCCTGCGGCACGTCGCGGCGCAGTGTGCGATGCAGTTTATCCCACCAGCAAAAAATCGTGCCCCAATTTGAATTCGTCTCCCGCTGCACGATCGAGTGATGAATTCCATGCATGCGCGGCGTGACGATGATTAAGTTCAAAATCCGTTCGACCTTAATCGGCAGTCGCCAGTTAGAATGGTGAAAAAGAGTCGCAGCCTCGAATGTGATGAAGAAGATCACGAGCATCATCGGAGTGACGCCGAAGATCATCATCGCGAGCGAAAGAAAACCGACAGAAAAGATCATCTCGCCAAAATGGAATCGCGCGGCGGTGGTTACGTCGAGATCAAGATCGGTATGGTGCACGTTATGGAATCGCCAGAACAGCGGCACCATATGGTTGGCCCAGTGCCACCACCAGTAAGCGTAATCCATCAGCAGAAACGTCGCGATGGCAGCAGCCCATGCTGGAAACGCAAGCCAGTTCAACAAACCGATATGTCGATCTTGCGCCCACATTGCTACCGCAAGTGGAATTGGCAGCATAGCCAGACGGACGATGGCGAATCCCGGAATCGAGAGCACAAAATTGCGCACCAGACGGTGCAGCACGCTAAAATGCTGGCGACGCAGCGGGAAGCGCCATTGCAGCAAGAGCAGCACAAGGAACATGCAAGCCAGCAATGGCCTTCCGACATAATCCATGAAAGGAATTCTTGGCACGACCGGAGGCATGGCAGGTAAAAGACTTAGGTGTATCCCTCTTACTCCTATTCTTATTCTTCGGAGCCAGTATTGAATACGAGCAAGATAAGAGAGAATAAGAGCGCGTTCGCAGTACTTTGTCAGTACTTCACGCGCCGATGCGCCGGTAGATAAACGTTGTCTCGGGTTTGATTACTTCGCCGTTCATCTCCAGCAGCGGGTAGGCGAGAAAATTGATCGGACCGCTTGCAGGTTCAGGATCGACCACGAGGTCGCGGCCCTTCGTCAATTCGAAACGATTCGCCGGGTTATGCCCGAAATAGTAATTCGCCAGCTTTGGATTCTTCCACGCCTCGCTGATATCCACCGGCACCCAGCGTCCATCTGCCAGAAATTCAGCCCAGCAATGATAGCCGTCGATTGTACCCTCGTTTTTGTCAGCAGGAATGGTAGCGCCTATGGCAAAGCGCGCCGGGATCCCGATGCTGCGCGCCAATGCAATGAAATAGGCGTGAAAATCAGTGCAGTTACCGGTTCGTGCGTCACAGGCGTACATAGCATCGCCTCGGCCCCAGCCGGTGCCTGATTTGTCGTAGCGCATTTTGCCCATGACGTGGTCATAGAGTGCTTTTGCTCGTTCGAGGTCGTCGCTTTTTCCCGCCGCTGCTTTCTGTGCAAGCGTTCTGAAGGTTTCGTTGATGGGCACCAGCTTTTCCGGACGGAGGTAATGCGCAGCTTCCGCTTCGGTTGCGGAATAGGAGACCTTCTCTTTGCGGACGACGCGGTAGCGGATCTCGACCGTTTTGCCGCTATCCGCAGGCTGCGGATAGATTACGCAAATATCATTGCCGTAATCCCGGTCCTGCACCTTTTCCCATTTCATTGGGATGTTCAGCTTTTCTTCGGTGACAGTTTGAAAAGCGTCGGTCTTTGCCAGCGGCATCCAGACACGAGCCTCGCCTTTAATCTCAGGAAGTTTAACTCGATAGACGAACTCGAATTGATCCGTTCCTTTGACGATGCCCGGATTATCAACAGCGCGGGTCGCAACCGCGGCCGCCAGCAAAAATACCGAAAGGCTTAACAGCCGCATGGGCAGATGGAAAACCATTCGCAAGATTAGCTCGCTGGCACTTTGTGCCACTTGCCATCCTCTTCTTTCCAATCGTAAAGCGGTTTGCCGTCGATTTTGTGAACCGACGTGTCGGTGACCTTCATTTTGCCCGGCTGCCCGGTCAGAAAGAAATCGATGTCATAAGTTTTTCCATCCGTCGCTTTCATATCCACACAAGCAAAGTATTTGCCTCCGCCAAGATCCGAGAGTCGATCGTCATGAACTCGTACTAGGTCGAGAGCAAGATCCTGACCCTCATACTTGACGTGAAATTTCCCATCACTGCCCTTCTTGCTTTGGGCATCAATGCTTTGCTTGATGCCGGCTGAAATATCAGCCGTGCTGACCTGTTTTTCCCCGCCACCCTTCTTGGGGTGTTCCGCACCTTCCTTGGGGTGCTCCGCGCTTTTCTTTGGATGCTCAGGATGTTCCTGCGCAAAGATGGTCGCTGTCGGCGTGAAGAATAATGCAATGGCTACCGCAATAATTAGTCTTGAAAACATATGGATCCTCCGTTTTCGCTTCGTTTGTTGATAGTTACGTGGATGCTTCGTTAGCTTTCTGGGCACGCTGGCTAAAAGAGCAAACACGTTCGTAATTCTACTTGTTGCGAGAGGCACCACACAACCGTTCTATTCCTTGGATCAATATCCCTCTGGCAGCCGATTTGGTGAAAAGCACGCGTACGAAGTTCTCAGTGATTGTGCCGGTCTTTAATGAGGAGTCACTCATACGCCCATTTCTTCAGCATTTGCGTGACCGAGCGCCAGAAGCGGAGATTATTGTCGCCAACGGTGGAAGCACCGATGACACAGCTAATCTAAGCGAAGGCTTTTGCGATCAACTCGTCCAGAGCGAACCCAATCGGGCCGTGCAAATGAACGTGGGCGCACGTGCTGCCCGTGGCGAAGTGCTCTGGTTCGTGCATGTCGATGCCGAAGTTCCCCAGGGGTGCTTGGATGAAATCACGCGCATATTGAATGATCCTGACGTCGCTGGCGGTTATTTTCGAATTCGCCTGCCGCAAGGCGCTGTTTATCGATTGACGGACAGTTTTGCGCACTACGCCGGGATCCTGCTGCGAATGCGGTGTGGCGACCACGGAATATTCTGCCGGCGCACTGTATTCCTCGACGTTGGCGGCTTTCCAGACGTGCCTCTAATGGAGGACGTGGAATTTTTTCGCCTGCTCCAACGCCGCGGTCGCGTGAGGTACAGCCACAAACGGCTCCTAGTGAGTCCGCGCCGCTATGAAACCATTGGACGCTTGCGTCTGACCCTCGCTTACGGATTGATTGCGGTGCTTTATATTTTCCGGGTACCGCGCGCGAAACTCGCGTGGATTTACAGGCGCATCTGCTGCAAGCCGTTATAGTCCGGCTTTCCCGAGGTGGCGCGGCTTCCCTCAGACGCCGCATGATGCACGCATCGGACGCGCTTCATCCGTTTTCTTTGTACAAGGACAGCAAACAAAAAGGAGGCAGTCATGAAGATAACGAGCCTTATCATTACTTTGTTCGCGGCCACAGCGCTTGTTGCGCTCGGGCAGGAAGGGACAGTAGAAGAGGTGAAGCACGGAGCGAAAAAAGCAGGAGAGACGGTTAAAAACGGACTTGAAACTGCGGGCAAGAAAAGCAAGGAAGCCGCTGAAACAGTTGCAGAAAAAACGAAGGAGACCGCCAAAACTGTCGGCAGAAAGACCAAGGAAACCGCTGAAACAGTCGGCGAGAAAACGAAAGAGAGCACCAGAACTGTTCATCGAAAATCCAAAAAGGCATCGAGGAAGGCCAAGACAGAAACCAGCGAGCAACAATCGACAAATCAGACGCCCAATACGCCAAGCCCCAACGATCGCTGAATCGAGTTCACCCATTCGACCTGCGCACTTGACCACCTGAAGTTCGGCTCTGTCATGTTGAGCGAACGCGAAACATCTCTGGCCGGTGTTGTTGGCCGTCGTTGCGGAAACTGTCTGCGATTCTTCGTTTCGCTCAGAATGACAACGGCGGTTTACGATTTTGTTCGTTTCTGACTTGCTCAGGCTGATTGAGTGAGTCCTATTTGGCCGCGATTAATTCGCGAATTTTTCCGAATCAAATGAGCGGTCTACGCCTGGGCGTCAACATCGATCACGTAGCAACGCTGCGGCAGGCGCGGTATGCGACGATGCCGGAATCCAAAAACGCGGAGCCTGATCCGCTCGTCGCAGCGCGAATGTGTGAGCGAGCAGGAGCCGGCGGGATCGTCGCCCATTTGCGTGCTGATCGCCGCCATATTCAAGACCGAGATATCGAGCGACTGCGCCAGAACATCATGACCAAACTGAATCTGGAGATGGGCAATACGGAGGAGATTATCGATATTGCGCTTCGCATCGTGCCGGATGAAGTCTGTCTTGTTCCGGAAAAACGCGAGGAAATTACCACCGAAGGAGGCCTCGATGTCATTGCGCATCGAAAGACATTGGAACCCACCGTAAAACGGCTTCAAACATCCGGCATTAAAGTCAGCTTGTTTATCGATCCCACGTTGGAGCAAGTCGATGCGGCAGCCGAGCTAGGCGCGGAAATGGTCGAACTGCATACAGGCAGCTTGGCCAACGCGTTCACGGAAAAGATTCAAAAAGAAGAACTGGAACAATTGCGGGCCGCTGCTCGCGCCGCGGCGGAATCACATCTCCAGGTTAACGCCGGCCATGGAATCAATTACAAGAATATCGAGCTTATCAACCAGGTTCCGTGTTTGACAGAGCTTAATATTGGTCACTCCATCGTATCGCGGGCGGTCTGGGTTGGGCTTGAAACTGCGGTGAAAGAAATGCTCGCGGCGATGAAAAATTATCCCGGATGAGCGTTATCGGTACTGGCGTCGATCTTGTCGAGTGCGCCCGCATTCAGCGATCGATCGATCGATTTGGCGATCGTTTTCTCCGACGTGTTTTCACCGACGGCGAGATTGAATACTCGATGTCGATGAAATTCCCGGCGCGTCATCTGGCTGCGCGTTTCGCGGCAAAAGAGGCTGTTTCCAAGGCATTCGGCACCGGCATCGGCAAAGCAATGGGTTGGCGCAACATCGACATCCAGAAAAAGGCGAGCGGCGAACCATTTTTCGTTTTATCCGGACCAGCGAAAGAACTCGCCACACAGCGCGGGGTCACTGCCGCACTCGTCACGCTTAGCCATACGGAGCATCACGCAGTCGCCTGTGTCGTTCTGGAAGGTACACTTCCTTAGCCGGGACAGATACCCGGAAGGATCCCTAGCTTAAGAATGGTTTTAATACACCGCGATCGATGCAAGACGCCTTCATGAGACGACATGCTATCCGTATCGCGCTTGTCGTCATCTCTTTCGCCGCAGCGGCCGCCATTGCGATCGGGGATGTCGTGCACCGGGCCGCGGCGCGCAGACTGCGTGAGGCGATTCTTGCGGAACTCCAGCCGGTCGTCTTGAAGAATTGTACGTTGAAGCGCTTCGGCAGCGCCAACGATGGCGGATACCTGATGTGCGAGAATCTGATTGAGCCGCTCGACGCAGGGTACTCGTACGGCGTTGGCAGCAACGACGACTGGGGATGCGAGCTGTCGCGCCGGTATCACGTCCGGGTGCATCAGTACGACTGTTTTGATCCTTCCCGGCCAACCTGTAACGGCGGCACGTTCGTGTTTCACAACGAATGCGTCGGCAATCGTAGCGGCTACACGGGCTCGCATCTCTTCGACACACTGGAAAACCAGTTCAGGAAGAACGGCGACACCGGCCGGCGCCTGATCATCAAGATGGACATCGAGGGTGCGGAATGGGATTCGCTACTCGCAGCCCCGGAGGAACTGCTGGCGTCGATTCCTCAGATCACGATGGAGATGCACGGCTTCGACGATCCGAGGATTGTCGAAGTGCTCCGGAAGCTGAAGCGGAATTTCTATGTTGTGAACCTTCACTTCAATAACTGGTCATGTACGCCGAAGGCGGCGCCGCTCCCAGCATGGGCGTATCAGGTGCACTGGGTAAACAAGCGGATCGGTGTGCCCGATCCGGCGGCGCCCTTTCCAGCACCGATGAGTCCGCTGAACGCGCCCGACTCGCCGACATGGCCCGATTGTCAGTTACGCACATCGCGGTCGGAGCACTGAGGCTTACGGCTGTGGTTCAAAAAATATTTCTCGCAGGATAGGCGCGCGAAGGTGGAACGCGTTGTCCTCAACGCGTTGCTCACAAAGAACGTTGAAAGTCGGCGCGCTTTCCGGCTATGAACGGTGCCATGGAATATTTTCGGCACATCATGGAAGTGGTCGGCACTAGCGTGGATGGCGTGGGTGTATTCATTGTTGCAGGCGGCATGGTGGTTGCCACCGTAAGACTCGCAGCGCGTCGCGCACACGAGACTGGCAATTATTATTCGCTTTACCGGCAGGATGTGGGGCGCGCGATTCTGCTCGGTCTCGAGTTTCTCATTGCTGGCGACATCATTCGGACCGTGGTCGTTGCGCCCACCCTGCAAAACGTGGTGGTCCTGGGATTGATCGTCCTCATCCGGACTTTCCTCAGTCTATCACTTCAACTGGAAATCGAAGGAAAATTGCCATGGCAGCGTGAAGTGGTGCGCGGAGATCAAGACTGACTAAACTGATTTACGTTTAGCATTCGAGTTGCCGACCCACACGCATCGTTGGCGCGGCGTGAATGACTGACTACCGATCTTTGGCTTGGCGCAGAGTTTTGCCTGAGCAGCATCCGGATTCCCGCACACAACGGCAACTCAGTACAGCAACACAGGCACCGATCACAGGGGCAAGCAGGTAAATCCAGAGGTGCTCGAAATGGCCCGAGATCACGGCCGGTCCGAGCGATCGCGCCGGGTTCATCGACGCTCCACAAATCGGCCCCGCAAACATTGCTTCAAGCCCAATTACAGCACCAACGACAATCCCCGCGGTGATGCCTTTCTCAGCCGCTCCAGTCGAGACGCCAAGGATCACAAACATCAAGATCGCAGTCAGAATCAGCTCAAGGACGAATGACTGGATTGCGGGCCCGGCAGGAACTGTGGTGCCCAAGGTCTTGTTTTGCGGAAAAAGAAGGTGCAACGCGCCACTGGCTGCCAACGCTCCGCCGCACTGACTGGCGATATAGGGGATGGCTTCGCGAAGTGGAAAGCGTCGCGCGGCGAAAAATCCAAGACTTACCGCAGGATTCAGGTGCGCGCCGGAGATATCGCCGACTGTGTAAATCATTGCGAGCACAATCAGACCAAAGGTCAGCGCGACACCCACATGCGTAACTGCGCCACCGGTCGTTTCGTCGATCACAATCGCGCCTGTCCCGGCGAAGACGAGAGCGAACGTCCCGATGAATTCCGCCGCAAGGTTCTTCACGCTTTTTCCGCAACGCAATGTTCTTCGCAGAACGAATCGATCTTGGCACGAATCTCATCGCGAACGCGACGTGTTCTCGCCAGGCGTTCCTCGTGTGTGCCGGTGAATTTGGAAGGATCGTCAAACGACCAGTGCAGCCGAGTAGTCACACCGGCGAAAATTGGGCACGCTTCTGCTTCTGATTCGCTGCACACTGTAATCACATACGTAAATATGTGATGCGCCGACTTCCAAACATCGAAGACCGATTGGGTTTTGTTACGGGAAACGTCGATTCCTAGTTCTTGTAATGCTTCTACAGCGAAAGGATTAAGGCCGCCCGGTTCCAGCCCAGCGCTATGGGCTTCGAAGTAATCTCCGCACATCTTATTAAGCAACGCGGCGGCGATCTGGCTGCGCGCACTATTCTGCGCGCAAATGAAAAGGACTTTCTTTTTCATGATCTTGTTATTCGTCTTTCCTTGGTTGCGGAAACTGCTGCCGGCTCGCAACAGCTTTCCCGTAGTCGAGTAAGTTTCCTTAAATCGCGAGCAAACATCGCGTCCGAGCATACGCAGTCTTGCAGACACTTAAGGTTTGTCTCCAAGTCGGGCGAGCGCTTTTTAGGCAACGCGTAGATCATCCAATTTCGGTCGCGTGTCGCTACAACCATTCCCCGATTTCGAAGATAACTGAGGTGCTTCGAGATTTTCACCTGTGGTTCGTCAAGAATGTCCTGAAAATGACAAACGCAGAGAGGCGATTTTGTAAGAAGATGAAGAATGCGCAGCCGCGTGCGATCGCAAAGGCACTGGTAAATTTGGATCAGGTCCATATTGCTTAACAACAAGCTGCTGACGTGGCGCAACAGCTGGCTGCTGTTTCGCTCTCACGACGTTCACGCGCCCGACACTGCGTCCGGCCGCGTTGTAAGATCAGGTTTAGATGTTCGCCATCTGGCGTCGCTTCAGCAATTGGATATTGCGCGACGACACAGCAATCATATTCGACATCTACATCCAGGTCCGCACTCGGAATCACCTGGTTCCCGAGCCGCAGGATTTTCGCAAAGCGGTCCGATCGAAGCCGATGATCGGCGTCATTGCCGACGTGCGTTTGCAGCACGACCTTTTCTTCCTTTCCGGTTAGTCCGCCGCAATCGATGAAGTTCCTGACCACATATCCAACTTCAGTGACGTGGGCGTGTACAGGGATGTAATCACCATCCGGCAACACGAATCGCGGAAACCGCTTTGGACTTGCTTCGAGCGCATTCTGTAAATCTTGGAGTGTCATGCAAATCTATATACCTATTTAGGCATATAGACAACCGGTAATTATTGCGCGAAACATTCCGGCCGAATGGCCTTAGCCCATCATTGCAACTGGATGTCCAAGGAAAATTACCATCGCGCCGCGACACGCGTCGCTCAGTCTGATTCGAACTGAGCGCCGTTTCACCACCAGCGCGTCGC
>WNFX01000533.1_pt1 | contig 37081 bp, 30 predicted proteins | sample 5400111 | NCBI WGS metagenome assembly WNFX01 (sample SAMN13153363, study PRJNA577476) | soil metagenome | isolation source: 40 cm soil or saprolite under grassland replicate 1 | place: USA:California | collected 2016-06-15
GCCCGGGGACGAGGTCATCACCACGCCGTTCACCTTCTTCGCCACCGCCGGGACGATTCACAACGCGGGCGGTACGCCGGTGTTCGTGGACATCGAGCCGGCCACGCTCAATATCGATCCCGCCGCCGTGGAGGCGGCCCTTACGCCACGGACGCGCGCCATCATGCCGGTCCACCTCTTCGGCCAGATGGCGGCCATGGAACGGCTCCGCGCCATCGGGCAGGCCCGCGACGTCCCCGTCATCGAGGACGCGGCGCAGGCGATCGGGGCGCGCCGCAAGATCGACGGACAATGGCGGATGGCGGGCGAGCTCGGACGGGCCACGGGATTCTCCTTCTTCCCGAGCAAGAACCTGGGCGCGTGGGGCGACGGCGGGATGATGGTCACCTCGGACACGGCCCTCGCCGAGCGCCTCCGGCGGCTGCGGCTGCACGGCGGGGCGAAGCAGTACCACCACGACGAGGTGGGCACCAACTCGCGGCTCGATACCCTGCAGGCGGCCGTCCTGCTCGCGAAGCTGCCGCACCTCGCGTCTTGGTCGGCGAAGCGACGGGAGCATGCCGCGTATTACACGCGCGCGCTGGCCGACGTCCCGGCGGTTCGGCCGCCGGTGGTGGACCCCGCGAACGAGCACATCTTTCATCAGTACACGCTGCGGGTCGAGCGCCGGGACGAGCTGCAGGCGCACCTCAAGAGCCAGGGGATCGGGAGCGCCATCTATTACCCCGTGCCGCTGCACCTGCAGCCCTGCTTCAGCCATCTGGGGTACCGACCGGGCCGGCTACCCGAGTCGGAACGGGCGGCCGGCGAGGTGCTGTCGCTGCCCGTGTACCCGGAGCTGACGCGCGGGCAGCTCGACTGCGTGATCGAGACCATCCGTGGATTCTACCGGTGACCCGGCTCAGACTCGGCGTGATCGGCGCCGGGGCGTGGGGCCGGAACCACGTCCGCACCGTCGCGAGCCTGGCGGAGGCGGAGCTGGCGGCGGTGTGCGACACCGATGCTCGGGTGCGGGAGCGTCTGGCGCGGCAGTACCCGACGGCGCACGTCACGGCCGACCCCGCCGACCTGCTGGGGCGGGTGGACGCGGTGGTGATCGCGTCGCCGGCGGCGACACACACGCGGTTCGCCCTGCAGTGCGTCGCGGCCGGAAAGGCGTGCCTCGTGGAAAAACCGTTCGCCTTGAGCAGGCGCGACGCGGAGGCCGTGGCGCGCGCGGCCGCCGACGCCCGAGTCCCCGTGCTGGCGGGCCACCTGCTCCTGTTTCACCCCGCCGTCGAGCGCCTCCGGGCGCTGGTACAGGGAGGGGAGCTGGGACGCGTCTACTACCTGTATGGACTGCGTGTCAACTTGGGGCAGGTGCGCGCCGATGAGAATGCGCTGTGGAGCTTCGGGCCCCACGACGTCTCGGTGGCACTGTACTTGCTCGGAGAGGTCCCCGTGCGGGTCGCCGCGCATGGGAAGAGCTACCTCCAGCCAAACGTCGAGGACGTCGTGTTCCTGACCATGGAGTTCGGGAGCGGCGTGCTCGTGCACGTGCAGCTGTCGTGGCTTGACCCGCACAAGGAACGGAAACTCACCGTCGTAGGGGCAAAAAAAATGGTCGTGTTCGACGATATGGAGGCGCGCGAGAAGCTCCGTATCTACGACAAGGGCGTGGAACGGCCGCCGGAGTACGCGTCGTTTGGTGAGGCCCTGTCGGTTCGGGAGGGCGACATCTTCATCCCCAAGATTCCCAACGTCGAGCCGCTCGCGGCGGAGCTCGGCCACTTCGTGCGCGTGGCGCGGGGAGCGGAGCCACCGCGCGCGGGCGCGGAGGACGGCGTCCGCGTGGTCACCGTGCTCGAGGCGGCGACGCGCTCGCTGGCGACCGCCGGCGCGCCGGTCTCGCTATGAGTGCCGCCACCCAGACCCCCGCCGATCTCCTGGTCGCGAAGGCGCGGGACCGCTCGGCGCTGATCGGGATCGTCGGCCTCGGCTACGTAGGCGTGCCGCTCGCGATGGAGTTCGCGCGCGCCGGCTTCCGCGTGTTGGGGTTTGACGTCAGCAAGGCGGTCGTGGAGGGCCTGACCCAAGGACGCTCCCACGTCCTGGACGTGCCGAGTGCGGAGCTGGCGCGCTTCACCAAGGAAGGCAAGTTCACCGCGACGACGGATCTGGTGCGGCTGCGCGAGCCCGACGTCGTGTCGATCTGCGTGCCCACTCCGCTTTCGAAGACGAAGGACCCCGACGTGAGCTACGTGCTCGCGGCGACGAACGCGGTAAAGCAGGCGTTGCGGCGCGGCCAACTCATTGTGCTCGAGTCCACGACCTATCCCGGCACCACGCGCGAGCTGATGCTGCCCGCGCTGGAGGGAACCGGGCTCAAGGTGGGGGAGGACTTCTTCCTGGCGTTCTCCCCGGAGCGGGTGGACCCGGGCAATCCCAAGTGGAACACACACAACACGCCCAAGGTCGTCGGCGGCCTCACGCCGGCCTGTCGGCGGGTGGCCATGGCGATCTACGAGCCGGCGATCGAACGTCTCGTGGCCGTGTCCTCCACCGAAGCGGCCGAGCTGGTGAAGATTCTCGAGAACACGTTTCGCAGTGTGAACATCGGGCTCGTCAATGAGATGGCGATCGTGTGCGACAAGCTCGGCGTCGACGTGTGGGAGGTGATCGAGGCCGCGGCCACGAAGCCCTTCGGCTTCATGAAGTTCACGCCGGGTCCCGGCGTCGGTGGGCACTGCATCCCGCTCGATCCGCACTATCTCGCGTGGAAGATGCGGACGCTGAACTATCGCACCCGATTCATCGAGCTGGCGGGTGAGATCAACGCCGAGATGCCCGAATACTGGGTCGGACGGGTGGTCGATCGGCTCAACGACCAGGGGCGCGCGGCGCGGGGCAGCAAAGTGCTGGTGCTGGGCGTCGCCTACAAGAAAGACATCAACGATGTTCGTGAGAGCCCAGCCCTCGATGTGATCCGGTTGCTGCAGCGCCGCGGCGCGGCGGTTTCCTATCATGATCCGCACGTCCGCAAGCTCAAGGATGAGGCCATCGACTTCGCGTCGGTCCCGCTCACGCCGGAAACGCTCGCGGCCGCCGATTGCGTCGTCATCGTGACCGATCATTCGGATGTCGACTACGCCCTCGTGGAGCGGTGCGCGCGTCTGGTCGTCGATACGCGGAACGTCCTCGCGACGGTGCGGCAGCGGCGGGAGGAGCGGTGAAAGTCGCGGTTCTCGGTACCGGGTACGTCGGACTCGTGGCGGGGGCGTGCCTCGCCGAAACGGGCAATGATGTCCTGTGCGCCGACGTCGACCCGGCCAAGATCGACAGCCTCCGCCAGAACCAGCTGCCGATCCACGAGCCCGGGCTCGAGCCGCTGGTCGTGCGCAACCAGCGCGATGGCCGCCTCGAGTTCACCACCGACGTCGGCGCCGCGGTCGAGCGGTCGGATGTCGTTTTCATCGCCGTGGGCACGCCACCGAATGAGGACGGCTCGGCCGACCTGCAACACGTGCTGGATGTGGCGCGCACCATCGGCCGACACATGAATCGGCCCAAGCTGGTCGTCACCAAGAGCACGGTTCCTGTCGGCACCGCGGAGCGGGTGCGTGCCGAAATCGCCAAACACACGACCACCACGTTTCACATCTGCGCCAATCCCGAGTTTCTCAAGGAGGGCGCCGCGGTCGAAGACTTCATGAAGCCGGACCGCGTCGTCGTGGGTGTGGATTCAGCCGAGGCGACGGATGTGATGACCCAGCTGTATGCACCCTTCGTCCGGACCGGCAATCCGATCATTTACATGGATTTATCGTCGGCGGAGATGACCAAGTACGCGGCCAACGCCATGCTGGCGACCCGCATCTCGTTCATGAACCAAATCGCCCTGCTGTGCGACGCGGTCGGCGCCGATGTGACCCTCGTCCGCAAGGGGATCGGGACGGACCGGCGCATCGGACCGGCGTTCCTGTTCCCAGGGCCGGGCTACGGCGGATCGTGCTTTCCCAAGGACGTGAAGGCGCTGATCCACACGGCCGAGACCAGCAGCGTCTCGTTCCATATCCTGCAAGCGGTCGAGGCCGCGAACGAGCGGCAGAAGCGGGTGTTGTTCGAAAAGGTCGCGCGTCGCCTCGGGGACGCGTTGCGCGGAGCCACGGTGGCCGTCTGGGGACTTGCGTTCAAGGCCGAAACCGACGACGTGCGCGAGAGCCCGGCGCTGGTACTGGTGGAGCAGCTGCTCGCGGCGGGCGCGCGGGTGCGCGTGCACGACCCGGCGGCCCTCGCGTCCGCGCGCCGCCACCTGGGGGACCGGGTGACGTATGCCAAGAGCGTGTACGACGCCGTGGACGGCGCGGCCGCGCTCGTGATCGTCACCGAGTGGCTGGAGTATCGGAATCCGGACTTCGAGCGGATCAAGCGCGCCTTGACGCGGCCGGTGATCGTGGATGGACGGAACCTGTACGACCCGCAGCGCATGGCCCGGCTCGGGTTCATCTACGAGAGCATCGGCCGCCCCGTGGCATGCGCATCCTCGTAACGGGCGCCGCCGGGTTTCTCGGCTCGCATCTCTGCGACCGCTTGCTCGCGCTGGGCCACCGGGTGGTGGGGATGGACAACTTCATCACCGGGAGCCGCCCGAACCTCGACCACCTGAAGAGCCACCCGAGCTTTCAGCTGATCCTGCACGACGTCGCCAACTTCATCGAGGTGGAGGGGCCACTCGAGGGCGTGCTCCACTTTGCGAGTCCGGCGAGCCCGGTCGATTACCTGGAACTGCCCATCCAGACCCTCAAGGTGGGATCGCTCGGCACCCACAAGGCCCTCGGCCTCGCGAAGGCCAAGGGTGCGCGATTTCTGCTCGCGTCGACGTCGGAAGTCTACGGCGATCCGCTGGTGCATCCCCAGCCGGAGAGCTACTGGGGGAATGTGAACCCGGTGGGGCCGCGTGGCGTATATGACGAGGCCAAGCGCTTCGCGGAGGCCATCACGATGGCCTATCATCGCTTCCACCAGCTCGACACGCGGATCGTCCGTATCTTCAATACCTATGGGCCCCGCATGCGACCCCACGACGGTCGCGTGGTCTCGAACTTCATCGTGCAGGCGCTCAAGGGCGAGCCGCTCACGGTGTACGGCGACGGCTCGCAGACCCGCTCCTTCTGCTATGTGGACGACCTCGTCGAGGGCATCGTGAGGCTGTTCCAGCGCGGGGGCCATGAGCCGACGAACATCGGCAACCCCAACGAATTCACGGTGCGCCAGCTGGCCGAGCTGGTGCTGCGACTCACCGGAAGTCGGAGTCGCATCGTGGAGCAACCCCTCCCCACCGACGATCCGAAGGTCCGCCAACCCGACATCCAGCGTGCCCGCGAGACGCTCGGCTGGGAGCCGAAGATCTCGCTCGAAGACGGGCTGCGCCGCACCATCGAGTATTTCAGCGGACTCACATCGGCGTGAGCGCCCGTCTGCTCGTCACGGGCGCAGCCGGGTTCATCGGTTCGCACGTGTGCGAAGCGCTCCTCGCCCGGGGTGACGAGGTCGTGGGCGTCGACAACTTCGATCCCTTCTATCCCCGCCCCGTGAAGGAGCGAAACCTCGACGGGCTGCGTCGGACCAAGGGCTTTCGGTTCGTCGAGGCGGATATTGTGCGCGATGCGCTGCCGCTCGACGGGGTATCGGTTGTGCTGCACCTCGCGGCACGCGCGGGGGTGCGCCCCTCGCTCGACGACCCCGTTTCCTACGGCGACACCAACGTGACGGGGACGGTGCGGGTATTCGAGGCGGCGCGGCGCGCCGGTCTCCGGCGGATCGTGTTCGGCTCGTCATCTTCGGTGTACGGCGACGCCACGCCCGCTCCCTTTGGCGAGGACACGGCGGCCGTCTGGCCGATCTCGCCCTACGCCGCCAGCAAGCGCGCCGGGGAGCTGATGGCGCACGCGTTCGCGCACCTCTACGGTCTGCAGATCGCCTGCCTCCGGTTCTTCACCGTGTACGGGCCGCGCCAGCGGCCCGACCTCGCGATCCATCGGTTCACCCAACTCATCGCCGCGGGACAGCCCGTGCGGATGCACGGGGATGGATCGAGCGAGCGCGACTATACCTATATTACAGATTGCGTGGACGGCGTCCTCGCGGCCGTGGAATGGACCGGCCGGCGGCGGGCGGCGGGGCTCGCCGAGCCGATCAATATCGGCGGCGGGGCGCGCGTGCGGCTCGACCGGCTGATCGAGCTGATCGGGCGGACGCTGGGGCGCGAGGTCCGCATCGAGCGCCACAGCGACCAGCCGGGCGACGTGCGGCTGACCGCGGCGGACCTGCGCCGCGCCGAGCGTGAGCTTGGGTACCGGCCGGTGGTCGGGATCGAGGAAGGCATAAGGCAATTCGTCCGCTGGTACGAGGCGACGCATGGACGTCAGCGCTGAGCATCTCGTGGAGCAGGCCCGGGAGCGGTTCCAGCTGCAGGACTACTACGGGGCCATCCACCTCCTCGAGGAGGTGGTGGCGGCGGGCCGCGCCTTCGCCGATGCGCACCACATGCTTGGGCTGTCCTACTCGCTCGTGGGTCAGCAGGACCAGGCCCTCGCACAGCTGGACCGTGCCCTGGCGCTCAACCCTCATTACGTCGAAGCGCTGGTGCACCGCGCCATCGTGCTGAACGAGCTGGGGCGGGAAACCGAGGCGGACGCCGCGTTTCGGCGCGCGGCGCAGGTCGGGGGCGAGCCGCGGCAGGGGTTCGCGGCCCACGTGGCCGCGAAGCTGGCCAATCAGCACGCGGCGCTGGGCGACGCGTACCTCGGGGCCGGCGGCCTGACGCAGGCGATCGGCGAGTACCACGAGGCGCTCACCCTGGGCCCGGCGTTTCACGACCTGCGGTACAAGTTGGGACGGATGCTGCTCGAGGCGGGCCGCGCACTCGACGCGCGCGAACACTTCGAGATCATCGTACGCGCGCGTCCCACCTACCTCGACGCGGCCGCCATGCTCGGGCTGGCCTGCTACCTCGCCGGGGACGGGCTCGCGGCGAAGGCGGTGTGGGAGGAATGCCGGGAGCGCCGCCCGGAGGATCCGCGCGTGGAGGCCTACCTGGCCATGCTGGCCCGCAACGACGCCGCCGCGCCGGTGGCCGTGCCGGCCTCCGGTGGGGACGGCGATCCGCCGACACTCGCCTCAGGTCGGTCGGGGCGGAAGCAAAAGTCGTGAGACGCTGGGTCCTCCTCGGTATCGCGCTGGGACTCGCTTGCCAGCCGAGCGCCGCCGACCATGAGGAGCTGGGCGACCGCGCCTACGCGGCGGGGGCGTACCGCGACGCGCTCGCCGAATACCAGCTCGGCCTGAAGGCCCACGCCGGCAGCGCAGACCTGAATGCCAAGGCCGGGGCGGCGGCCCTGCACGTCGGGGACTATGCCGCCGCCGTCGACGCCTATGTTCTGCTCGGGGAGCGCGACGGATCGCGGGCCGGGGAGGCTGCGGACGGCCTCGAGCGGGTCGCTCGGGCTGCGCTCGCCGCGAACGACCGCGGCGACGCGGCCAAGGGGCTGGCGGGGCTCCGGGCCGTGGCCCCTAGCAGGCCGCTCGGCCGCTACACCCGCCTGGCGGCGCTCGATGCCGCGGATCGCGGCGATACCGCCGGCGCGATGGTGCTCCTCCCAGGGGCCGTCGCCGCCGCCGCGGACGCACGCATGGCGGATTCGCTCCTCTTCGTGTACGGGATGGCGGCGGTGCGGGCGCGCGATTGCGCCACGGCCGTGCCGGCGTTCGAGGGCGTGATCCGGCGGCAGCGGGAGCCCGCGGTCGCGGACCGGGCGCGCGAGGGGTTGGGGTTGTGCTCGCTGGTGGAGGGCCAGCGGCTGCTCGAGAGCGGCAAGCCCACTGCGGCCGAGGACTGGTTCCGGCGGGCCACTGCGCCGGGGGCGCCGGCGGACGTGGTGCGCGGAGCGTTTCTGGGGCTGGGGGACGTGAAGCTCGCCCAGGGCGACGTGGCCGCGGCGTTGGAGAGCTACCAGCAGGCGCTGGTCGGCGGCACGCCCGGGGACACCATCACCCAGCGGGCGCATGAAAAAATCAACGCGGTCGGTAAGGCGGACGCGCCCGCGTCGCCGGCCCCACCCCCGAACCAACCGTGAGGGCCATGCGTCCCTCGCTGCTCATCGCCGGTGCCGCCCTGCTGGTGGCGTGCCACCACGGCCCCCGCGTGGTGCCCGCCCCGGATCCGGTAGCCGAGCTGGCCAAGGCGCGCGCTCAGTTCCGGAGCGGGGATTTCGGCAAGGCGCTCGTGTCGTTCCGCCGGCTCACGTACGAGCTGGGCCCCAGTCAGGCCGAGATGGCCGACGTGCGCTACCATCTCGCCGAGTGTTACTTCCAGACGGGGGACCGCGTCCAGGCCGCCCACGAGTTCCGCCAGGTCGCGGACCAGTATGCGGTGAGCGAGTACGCGCCCCTGGCGCTGCTGCGGGCGGGCGATGCGAACCTGCGGCTGTGGGGGAAACCGGAGCTGGATCCGTCGTACGGCGAAACGGCGCTTGCCATTTACCAGGAGCTGGCGGGACGCTATCCGGGGACCGATGCGGCCGCCCGCGCGCAGATGCATGTGCAGCAGCTCCGGGAGTGGTTTTCCCAGAAGGACTACAAGAACGGGATGTTCTACTTCCGGCGACGCGCCTACGATTCCGCGATCATCTACTTCAAGGACGTGATTGCGACCTATCCCGGGACGTCCCGCGTCCCCGACGCGTTGATGCGGCTGGTGGACAGCTACAGCGTCATCGGATACGGCGACGAGCGGAAGGAGACTTGCGCGCACCTGCGGCGCTACTTCCCGCTGACCGAGGGGCTCGACAAGTCCTGCCCGGCCGACTCGAGCGCCGCCACGCCGTCCTGAGCTCGCGTGGAGGCCCTGTTCGGCGGCTCGTTCGATCCCGTGCACGTCGGGCATCTGGTCGCCGCGGAAGCAGCGGGGGAGGCGCTCGATGCCAGGGTGCGGTTCCTCCCGGCGCGCGTGCAGCCGCTCAAGCGCGCGGCGCACGGCGCCAGCCCCGAGCAGCGGGCCGAGATGCTGGACCTCGCGGTCGCCGGCAACCCGCGCCTCGCGGTCGAGCGCATCGAGCTCACGTTACCCGCCCCGTCATACACGGTCCGGACACTGCAGGCGTTGGCCGCGCGGGAGCCGGGGAACCGCTTCACGTTACTGCTGGGGGCGGACGCCGCGGGCGAGCTCGCCGCGTGGTACCAGGTGGACGCGCTCCCCGCGCTGGCGGACGTGGTCGTGTTCGCGCGCCCGGGGGCGTCGCCGCCGCGGCATCCGGCCATCGGCCGCGTGGTCCAGGTGCCGGCATTGGACGTGTCGGCTACGATGATCCGGGAGCGGGTGCGCCGGGCTCGCTCCATCCGGTATCTGGTGCCCGATGCCGTGCGCGAATACATCGCGACGCGCGGGCTGTATCGCGAATAGAGGGCTGATGTACAAGGGTTGGTTCACCAAGATCTTCGGGACCCAGTTCCAGCGAGAGCTGAAGCGCGTCCGCCCGATCGTGGATGCGATTCATCGCCACGAAGAGCGGCTCAAGGGGCTGTCCGACGCAGAGCTGCAGGGCCAGACGTCGAAGCTGCGCGGCCTCATCGCCGAGCGCACGAGCGCGCTGGCGGCGGACGTCGAGCGGCTGAAACGGGAGAAACACGACTGCCCGGATGCCGACCAGCGCGTGGATCTCAGCCAGAAACTGTCCCAGGCCGAGTCGGCCTACGTGAAGGCGCTCCAGGGAGCGCTGAGCGACGTTCTCCCGGAGGCCTTTGCCACGATCCGCGAGGCGTGCCGCCGGTTGGTGGACAGCGAGGTGATGGTGACGGGCCACGCCCTCAAGTGGGACATGGTGCCGTACGACGTTCAGCTCATCGGCGGGATCGTGCTGCATCAGGGCAAGATCGCCGAGATGGCGACCGGCGAGGGCAAGACGCTGGTCGCGACGCTGCCGTTGTACCTGAACGCGCTGGCGGGCCGCGGCGCCCACCTCGTCACCGTCAACAACTACCTCGCCCGTCGCGACTCGCAGTGGATGGGGCATCTGTTCACGTGGCTCGGCCTCACGGTCGGCTGCATCGACGACACGGAGCCGTCGACGCCCGAGCGCCGGGCGGCCTATCTGTGCGACATCACGTACGGCACGAACAACGAGTTCGGCTTCGACTACCTGCGCGACAACATGGTGTTCACGCTGGAGCAGCGCGTCCAGCGGAGCCACGCGTATGCGATCATCGACGAGGTCGACTCGATTCTGATCGACGAGGCCCGCACGCCCCTCATCATCTCGGGCTCCGTCGGCAGCGAGTCGGACGAGAAATACGCGCAGTTCAACGCACAAGTCGTGCAGCTGGTGCGGAAGCAGACCGCGGTCGTGAACGATCTCATCGGCCGGGCCGAGCCGCTCCTCGGCGACGAGAAAACGGCGTACGAGGGCGCGGTCCTCCTGTACCAGGCGCAGCTCGGGATGCCCAAGAACAAGAAGCTCCTGAAGCTGCTCCAAGAGCCCGGCGTGAAGTCCCAGGTTCAGCGGGTGGAGCTCGACGTGCTGGCCGACCGCAAGCTTCCCGCGCGCGAGCAGAAGATGCGCCACGTCGAGGAGGACCTCTACTTCGTGCTCGACGAGCGGGGTCACTCGGTACACCTCACCGACAAGGGCGTCGAGACGATGTCGCCGCAGGACCCGAACCTGTTCGTGGTGCCGGATATCTCGCACGCCGTGCACGAGATCGAGCGCGACGAGCAGCTTTCACCCAAAGACAAGATCGAGCGTCGTCGCCAGGTGGAAGGGGATTACGCCATGAAGAGCGAGACGCTGCACATCATCCACAAGCTGCTCCAGGCCCATGCCCTGTACGAGCGGGAGGTGGACTACGTCGTACAGGAGGGCAAGGTCCTGATCGTCGACGAGTTCACCGGGCGCCTGATGCACGGGCGGCGCTGGTCGGAGGGCCTGCACCAGGCCGTGGAAGCGAAGGAGGGCGTGGCCGTCCAGGAGGAGAGCCAGACACTGGCCACCATCACCATCCAGAACTACTTCCGGATGTACGACAAGCTCGCCGGCATGACGGGCACGGCGGAAACGGAGGAGACCGAGTTCTTCCAGATCTACGGGCTCGACGTCGTGGTGATCCCGACCAACCGGCCGGTGCGTCGCGTGGACAAGCACGACCTCATCTACAAGACGCGCAGCGAGAAGTACACCGCCATCCTCGACGAGGTCGAGCGTCAGCACGAGCGTGGCCTGCCGATCCTCGTCGGCACCGTGAACGTGGACGTCTCCGAAACCTTGTCGCGCATGCTCAAGCGCCGCGGCTTCCGGCACGAAGTGCTGAACGCCAAGTACCACCAGCGCGAAGCGGAGATCGTGGCGCAGGCGGGACAGCCCGGCTCCATCACGATCGCGACCAACATGGCCGGTCGCGGCACCGACATCAAGCTCGGTCCCGGTGTGAAGAAGTGTCAGGTCTGCGGGATCACCGCCCACGAGGCTCCCTTCGGCCAGCAGATCGAGCGGCCCGACCTCCCGGCCGAGGAGCTCAAGCGGCTCGGCTGCAACGACGACCCGCCGTGCGGCCTCGTGATCATCGGCACGGAGCGGCACGAAGCGCGGCGTATCGACCGGCAGCTGCGTGGCCGCTCGGGTCGCCAGGGCGATCCGGGCCAGAGCGTGTTCTTCCTGTCGCTCGAGGACGACCTGATGCGGCTGTTCGGGTCGGATCGTATCGCGCGCATCATGGATCGCACCGGCTCCGAGGAAAACGAGGTGATCACCCACCCCTGGGTGACCGCGGCGATCGGGCAGGCGCAGAAGCGCGTCGAGCTGCAGAACTTCCAATCGCGGAAGAAGCTCCTCGAATACGACGATGTGATGAACCAGCAGCGGGAGGTCATCTACGCCCTGCGCCTGTTCGCCCTCGAGGGGGGCGAGGAGCTCAAGGCGGAGGCGCTGCGCATGGTCGAGCAGGCCGTCGCCCAGCTCGCCGACGAGCTGATCGGCGACACGAAGGATGCGTACCAGTGGGACCGGGCCCTGATGGAGACCGAGTTCCTGCTCAAATTCTTGGTCTCCATCCCGGGTGTCACGGACGCCGCGAAGATTCGGAGCCGCGACGAGCTGGTGCAGGGGGCGCAGCAGGCGGCGCGCGAGGCCTTCCAGGCGAAGCTCGACCACTTCAAGGAGATCGAAGCCAAAGTCGCTGCCGTGAACATCGGCGCGCAGGCCCTGTCGCACGTCATGCTGACGGTGATCGACGAGAAATGGAAAGATCACCTCTACGACCTGGACCAGCTGAAGGCCGCGATCCACTACCGGCAGTGGGGCCAGAAAGACCCGCTCATCGAATACAAGCGGGAAGGCTACGAAATGTTCGTCGGACTGATGCGTGACGTGCACGCGACGTTCGCCGAGCGCTGGCTCAAGCTCCAGATCGAGATCGGGCCGCCGCGTGGCGCGCCGGGCGACGTGGGCGGGCCGGGCGTGCGCGGTCCAAGGGCGGGCCCCTTGGGTGGACCGCGCCGACCCCCGCCGATGGTGGCATCGAAGCCGGATGCCGACGGGCTGGTCCAGACTGATCTGGCCCCCGGCCCAAGGCCCCCCGCAGACAGGCCTCCCACACTGAATCCGTACGCCGGCGTCGGCCGCAACGACCCATGTCCCTGCGGCAGCGGCAAGAAGTTCAAGAAGTGTCACGGGGCCGCGTGAATTGCGGATTGCGGATTGGCGATTGCGGATTGGAGGCTGGTTAGCTCGAATCCGCAATCCCAAATCCGCAATCCGCAATATTCCGGTGCCGGATATCTCCCGTCAGCACCTACGTTTCCCCCATGCCCCTGCGTCTCTCCGAGCACCCCGAACGTGACCGTCCGCGCGAGCGTTTGTGGAGCCTCGGGCCGGCCGCGTTGACGGGGCAGGAGCTGTTGGCCATTCTCCTAGGCACGGGATACGCCGGGCGGGACGCGCTCGGGGTCGCCGGTGAGGTGCTCGCCCGGGTGGACGGGTCCTTGCGCCGGCTCGCCGGGCGACCCTCCGCGGACCTGGCCCGCGTGCCGGGCGTCGGCCGGGGCAAGGCCGCCCGCGTGGTTGCGGCGCTCGAGCTGGGGCGCCGCGTGGGGGCCGAGGAGGAGCCGCCCCCCGAACGGATCCGCGGCCCGGCAGACGTGCAGCGCTTTTACGCCTCCCGTCTACGGGATCTGGCGGTGGAGGAATTTCACGTGCTGGCGCTCGGCAGTCAGAGTCAGGTGCTGGGCGATTTGCTGATTACGCGGGGGATCTTGAACAGCTCGCTGGTACACCCGCGGGAGGTTTTTCGCGCGGCGATCGCCGAAGCCGCCGCTGGAATCATCGTGGTGCACAACCACCCGAGCGGTGACGCGACACCGTCGGCTGACGACCGGGCGGTAACGCGGCAGCTCGTGGATGCGGGCCGGTTGCTGGACGTGCCGGTGTACGACCACGTGATCGTCGGAGGTGATCGCTACGTGAGCTTCGCCGAGGCTGGTCTGTTGTGACGACCACCGCCCCGCTCCTCGCCCCCGAGCTCGCTCGGGCGGTCGCGCTGCAACGCGACCGCCTCGACCTCGAGTTGCTGGCGCGGGCCTACCAGGTGAGCGCCCAGGCCCACCGGGGCCAGAAGCGTCAATCGGGCGACGACTACGTCTCGCACTCGGTTGCCGTGGCCACGATTCTCGCCGAGCAGCAGATGGACTCGGTCACCATCGCGGCCGCGCTGTTGCACGACGTGGTCGAGGACTCGGACGTCTCCGTCGAGGACATCCGACGCAGCTTCGGTCCCGAGGTGGCGGAGCTGGTCGACGGGCTCACGAAGCTCTCCACCCTCACCTTCCGGTCGACGGTGGAGGAGCAGGCCGAGAACTACCGCAAGCTGCTGCTGTCGGTCGCGAAGGACGCCCGCGTCATCATCATCAAGCTCGCCGACCGGCTGCACAACATGCGGACCCTCGAGCACCTGGATCCGGAGAAGCGGCGCCGTATCGCGCTCGAGACCCGGGAGATCTACGCGCCCCTGGCGCACCGCTTCGGCATGGCGGGCGTGAAGGCGGAGCTCGAGGACCTCGCCTGCAAGTTCCTGGAGCCCGAGGACTACCGCGCGCTGGCGCGCAAGGTGAAGGCGAGAAAGAGCGAGCGTGAGGAGACCATCGAGCGGTTGCGGATCCCGCTGGCCGAGGAGCTGCGGGCCGCCGGACTCACCGGCTACGAGATCACCGGCCGCCCCAAGAACCTCTGGTCGATCTACAAGAAAATGAAGAAGCGCGACAAGCCGTTCGAGGAGATCTACGACCTCCTCGCGGTGCGCGTGTTGGTGAACGATATCCCCGAGTGCTACCACGTGCTGGGGGTGATCCACCACAAGTGGACCCCGCTGCAGGAGCGCATCAAGGACTACATCGCGAGCCCGAAATCGAACGGCTACCAGTCGCTTCATACCACCGTGTTCGGACCGGGCGGCCAGCTGTACGAGATCCAGATCCGTACCCATGAGATGCACCACACCGCGGAGTACGGCATCGCCGCACACTGGCTGTTCAAGGAGGGGCGCAAAAGCCCGGACGAGCTGGACCGCCATCTGGCGTGGTTCCGCCAGCTGCTCGAGCTGCAGCAGGACGCGCACACGCCCGAGGAGTTCCTCGAGTTCCTGAAGGTCGACCTCTACCAGGACGAGATCTTCGTCTTCACGCCCCGCGGCGACGTGAAGCGGCTGCCGAAAGGCGCGACGCCGATCGACTTCGCGTTCGCGGTGCACACGGAAGTGGGCCAGCACTGTCAGGGCGCGCGCATCAACGGCCGCATCGCGCCGCTGCACCGTCCGCTCAAGAACGGCGACACGGTGGAGGTGATGACCAGCGCGCAGGCCAAGCCGTCGCGCGACTGGCTCGCCCACGTGCAGACCGCCCGGGCACGCCACAAGATCCGGCAATGGATCAGCCGGGAAGAGCACGAGAAGAGCCTCGAGCTCGGAGAGGAGATCCTGGCGCGGGAGGTGCGGCGGCGCCGGCTCGAGCCGCCGGATGCCGGGCGCCTCGAGCGCGCCGCGGCCGAGCTTTCCGTTGGGACGGCCGAGCAGCTGCAGGCCGCCCTGGGACGGGGCGACGTCGCGCTCGGAACCATGATGCGGGCGCTGTACCCCGAGCTCCCGGCCGAGGAGCTCCAGGCGCCCAAGCCGACGGCGTTCGGCCGCGTGATCGAGCGGCTGCGGCTCGGCCGCGGCATCAAGATCCAGGGGGTGGACGGGCTGATGGTGCGGTATGCCCAGTGTTGCCAGCCGGTGCCGGGGGACCGGGTGATCGGGTACGTCACCCAGGGCCGCGGTATCTCGATTCACCGCTCGGATTGTCCCAACCTGCTGCTCCTCTCGGCCGAGGCCGAGCGTCGCATCGAGATCGACTGGCAGGAATCCGAGGGCGAGACGTTCGTCGTACGCCTGGCCGTGGGTGGGGAGGACCGGCGCGGCCTCTATGCCGACATCTGCACCGCCATCAGTGAATCGGGCACCAACATCCGCTCGGCGGAGATTGCGACGCGCGACGGCGCCGTGTTCGGCTCGGTGCTGGTGGAGGTCGAGAACCAGACCCACCTGAACAAGGTGATCCGGGCGATCCGGCGGGTGAAGGGCGTGATGGACGTGTCCCGCCGGGAGTCGGGCCCCCAGACGCAGGCCCCGGTCGGTTAACTTTCTGTGATGCCGTACGACCTCGTATCGCCGTTCGCTCCGGCGGGGGATCAGCCGCGCGCCATCCGGGAGCTGGCCGACGGCCTCGCGCGCGACGACCGCTACCAGACGCTGCTCGGCGTCACCGGCTCCGGGAAGACGATGACCATGGCCCATGTCATCGCCGGATTCGGACGCCCCACCCTCGTCTTGTCCCACAACAAGACCCTGGCCGCCCAGCTCTACGGCGAGCTCAAGTCGTTCTTCCCGAAGAGCGCCGTCGAGTTCTTCATCTCGTATTACGACTACTATCAGCCCGAGGCCTACGTCCCTCAGACCGACACGTACATCGCGAAGGACTCTTCGATCAACGACGACATCGACCGGCTGCGGCTGCGCGCCACGTCCAGCCTCATGGAGCGCGAGGACGTGGTGATCGTGGCGAGCGTGTCGGCGATCTACGGACTCGGCGACCCGGAGCTGTACCGCCAGCGGCTCGTGACGGCGAGCGTCGGTGAGGCGCGGGGCCGCGACGCCCTGCTCGAAGCCCTGGTCGGGGTCCAGTACCAGCGCAACGACACGGCCTTCGAGCGCGGCACGTTCCGCGTGCGTGGCGATACGATCGAAGTGTTTCCGGCGTACGACGAGCAGGCGGTGCGCGTCGAGTTCTGGGGCGACACGGTGGAGCGGATCGCGAAGATCGATCCCCTCACCGGGAACACCATCACCGAGCTGGCGCGGGCCGCCGTGTATCCGGCCACCCATTTCGTCACCGAGCGGCCCACGATCGAGCGCGCCGTCGCGGCGATCCGCGCCGAGCTCAAGGAACGCCTCGCCGAGCTCCGGGTCCAGAACAAGCTGCTCGAGGCGCAGCGCCTCGAATCGCGCACCCACTTCGACATCGACATGCTGCTGGAAGTGGGCCGCTGCACGGGCATCGAGAACTATTCGCGACCCCTGACCGGGCGCGCTCCGGGCGAGCGCCCCGCATGCCTGCTTGACTACTTCCCCGACGACTACCTCTGCATCATCGACGAGTCGCACCAGACGCTCCCGCAGCTCGCCGGCATGTTCGAAGGAGACCGCTCGCGCAAACAGACGCTGGTCGACTACGGGTTCCGGCTTCCGTCGGCGCTCGATAACCGCCCGCTGCGGATCGACGAGTTCATGAAACTCGTTCCTCGGATCCTGTTCGTCTCCGCGACGCCGGGGGAGCAGGAGCTCAAGCTCTCCGGCGGCGTCGTGGTCGAGCAGATCATCCGGCCCACCGGCCTCGTCGACCCGCAGGTGGAAGTCCGTCCCGTCAAGGGGCAGGTGGACGACCTGCTGCACGAGATCCGGCTGCGTGAGACAAAGAGCGAGCGCGTGCTCGTCACCACGCTCACCAAGCGCATGGCCGAAGACCTCACCGATTACCTGCAACAGCACGGCGTGCGCGTCCGCTACCTGCATTCCGAGATCGACGCGATCGAGCGCGTCGAGATCATCCGGGGTCTGCGGCTGGGCGAGTTCGACGTGCTCGTGGGGATCAACCTGCTGCGCGAAGGGCTCGATCTTCCCGAGGTCTCGTTGGTGGCGATCCTCGACGCCGACCAGGAGGGGTTCCTGCGCTCGGATCGGTCCCTGATCCAAACCGTGGGCCGCGCGGCACGCCACCTCAACGGGCGCGCGATCCTCTACGCCGACCGCGTCACGGGCTCGATGCAGCGCGCCTTGGACGAGATGAGTCGCCGGCGTGAGGCGCAGCTCGCGCACAACGCGCAGCATGGCATCACGCCCCGCTCGATCGTCAAGTCGGTGGACCAGGTGCGCTTCGCGACGCGCTTCGCGGACGCGAAGACCGCCAAGCCCGCCGAGCCGGGCTTCCATCGCCCCACCGATGCCAAAGAGCGCGATGCGCTCATCAAGCTGCTCGAGAGCCAGATGCAAGCCGCCGCCGAGGAGCTCGACTTCGAGCTGGCCGCCGTGCTGCGGGATCAGATCCTCGAGCTCCGGGCCGACGGCGACGCCCTACGCCCCGCCCATGCACCTCTCCGCGGTCGCGCTCAGCCGGTTCGGTGAGGCGCTCGGCGGCGAGCTCGGGGCGCCGGCCGTGATCGGGCTCTCGGGCGAGCTCGGCACGGGAAAGACCACGCTCGTCCAGGCGATCTGCCGCGGGCTGGGGGCGCAAGGGCTCGCCACCAGCCCGACCTACGCGCTGGTCCACCAGTACCGAACGCCCGCTGGCCCGCTGGTCTATCACGTCGACTGCTACCGTCTCCGGTCTCCGGCCGAGGCACGGGATCTGGGGTTCGACGACATGATGCGCGACGGCGCCATCGTGCTGATCGAATGGCCCGAGCGCGCGGGGCCGTGGCTGCCGCCGCTGGATCGGCACTTCAAACTCAGCTACGGTGACGCGCCGGACACTCGAGAGTTGGAGGAGGTGCGGTGACCCAAGTGCGGAATGCGGAGTGCGGAATGCGGAATGGACCGTGCGCTTGTCGATCCCGGTGGCGAGTGTCCAGGATCGAACTGGCCGCCTCAATTCCGCATTCCGCATTCCGCACTCCGCACGGGGAAGGGTGGGGTTGATGGGCGGGGTTTGGCTCGCCCTCGACACCGCCACCGAGATCGCGAGCGTTGCCGCCGGTCAGCCCCCCGCCGCGCAGAGCGGAGCGCATGTGCGGGGAGCCCGGCGTCATGCGGCCGAAATCATTCGCCTCGTCGACTTCGCCACGAGCCGCCTGGGCATTGGCCCGAAAGATCTGGCGGGTATTGTGGTCGGCGACGGGCCCGGGAGCTTCACCGGATTGCGCATCGGCTGGGCGGCCGCCAAGGGGCTCGCTCATGAAGCCGGGCTCGAGCTCCGTGCCATTCCCTCTCTCATGGCTGCCGCGGCGGGTGCCGCCCTGAAGCTCGGGGCCGAGCCCGTGGCGGCGTGCTTCGATGCGCTCCGCGGACAGGTCTATGGGGCGGTGTACGTGTTTCACCCCGATCGCGTGGAGACGGTGGTCGCGCCCGCCGTCCTCACGGTGGCGGAGCTGGCGCGTGTGGCGCCGGTCGAGCCCCGGGTGGTCGTGGGCGACGGGGCGATGCGCTACGCCGAGGAGGTCGCCCACTGGATCGGTGCCGCTCCCGTGCCGCTCGAGAGCCTGCCCCCCGGGGCGACGATGCTGCTCGCGCTCCTGGAACGCGGCGGGACGAGCCGCGCCATCGAGGACCCCGTCACCGCGGAGCCGGTGTATGGACGTCCTGCGGAAGCGCAGGCCAGATGGGAGGCGCGCCACGGCCGCCCGTTACCCGATTCGCCCCGCCCGGCCGGCTGACGTCGGCGACGTCGGTGCGATCGAACGAGCCGTGTTCTCCGATCCCTGGTCGGCGAATGACTTCACGGAGTGCATCAGGTCGGGGGTACCGTTCCTGGTGGCCGAACAGCGCGGCGTCGTCGCGGGCTACGTCGTGGCGCACTGCGCCGCCGACGAGGGAGAAATCCTGAACCTGGGCGTCGCTGGCGCACACCGACGCCAGGGGATCGGTCGCGCGCTGGTCGAGCGCGCGCTCCAGGAGCTCGCCGAGCGCGGCGTCGGCACGGTGTACCTCGAGGTGCGGGCGTCGAACGCGGCGGCCCGCCATCTGTACGAGGCGCTCGGCTTCGGTGAGGTCGCGCGCCGGCGGCGTTACTACCGGCGGCCCGTCGAGGACGCCGTGGTCCTGTCTGCAAAATTATAGCACAAGTGGCGTATCTTTGATTGACAGAATAACTTGCGGGTCATATACTGTTGTCGCCCTTGGTCCAGACCCGCCCAGCGTCTGGAGGTTCGTTGTGAGCCGGAGTCTCAATAAAGTCATGCTAATCGGGAACTTGGGGGCCGATCCCGAGGTGCGGAGCACCACCAATGGCTCCCGCGTTGCCACGTTGTCCCTCGCGACCAGTCGGCAGTGGACGGGGCAGGGTGGGGAGAAGCAGGAAAAAACCGAATGGCACCGGGTGATCTGCTGGAACAACAAAGGCGCCCAGCTGGCGGATCTGGCCGAGAAGTACATGAAGAAGGGGGACCGGATCTACGTCGAGGGGCGCGTCGAGTACCGGACCTGGGAAGATCGGGAGAAGCAGACCCGGTACACCACCGAGATCATCGCGCGGGAGGTGATCCTCTTGTCGTCTCGGGGAGGCGGCGAAGGGTCCGGCGATTTCGCGCGGGCCAAGGCCGCCGCCAAGTCGGCGCCCGAGGGCGGGGGCAAGGCGGAATCGCTCGACGCGTTCCCGGAGGCCCTGGATGAGGAGGACGACGATCTGCCGTTTTGAACGAGCAGCCCTGCTCGCCCTTGTAGCAGGGCTGCTCGCGGGGCTGGCGCCCGCGCTCGCGGCGCAGGACACGACGCAGGCTCGACCGGATACTTCGACGCCGGCGCAGGACACGTCTCAAGCAGCGCCGGCGCCGGCCCCGTTGGGCCAGTTGCCCGCCACGCACGTCGTGGCGACGGGTGAGACCCTCTGGTCCATCTCTCAGCTTTATTACAGCGACCCGCTCCTCTGGCCTGAGATCTACCGGCTCAACACCTCGCTGATCGACGATCCCCACTGGATTTATCCGGGGGAGGAGTTGAGCTTGGCGGCGGGGGCGAGCGTGGCGCAGGTGCCCCCCCAGGTGATCCCCGGGGATACGGTGCACGGCGCGGCCACGCCCGACACCGTCGTGGCGGTCGCGCCGGACACGACCCCGCTGGGCGATACGGCGACGGTGGAGGCGCCTCCGCCTGCGGCTGAGCCCACCGAGGGCTACCAGACGATCTTCGATCGGCGCCGCACGGCCACGCAGGAAGTCCGGGACGTGCTGCGGGCCTACGCGAATCAGCCGTATCGGCCCTTGCGCCGGGGCGAGTTCTACGCGGCGGGCTTTCTGACCGAGCAACAGAGGCTTCCGTACGGGCGCGTGCTCGGCAACACGTCCATCCCCGCCATCCCGCGGCTCACGGATCGCTCGACTGCGATTACGTTCGATCAGATTTCGATCCAGCCGCCGCGCAGCGCATCGTATCACGTGGGAGACTCGGTGCTCGTCGTCCGGATCGACCGCGCCATCGCCGGCTGGGGCGGGGTCGTGGTTCCGCTCGGTGTCGCGCGCGTGACCGAGCTGCAGCGGCGGCAAGTGCTCGCCGACGTGATCATGCAGTTCGGGCGCATCCACGACGGGCATCTGGCCCTGCCGCTCGAGCCGTTCAAGGACCCGGGCGAGGTGCACCCGACCCCGGTGGAGGGCGGACTCGAAGGTGTGGTGATCGCCGAGCGGGATCTCCACGTGCTGGCCGGTCCGCAGCAGATCGTCTTCATCAATCGGGGACGTGCGGAAGGCGTGAGCTCCGGCGATGTGTTTGAAGTGTTCCGACCGGCGGCGGGGGTGCCGGGCACGGCGTCCGAGCAGATGCAGGTGGTGCTCCAGATCGTGCACACGCGCGATCACTCGGCCTCGGGGTTGATCCTGAATATCGGCCACCCCAAACTCGTTCCGGGCATGCCGGTGCGGCTCATCCGGAAGATGCCGTCCTGATCGGCCGCCGGCGACCGCGTTCGCCCGGCGCCGGCGCTTTCCGTCTCGTGGTCCTCGTTCCGCATGTGCTCGCGCTGGGCCTGTACGCACTGGCCGCCGCGCTCGCGTTGGCGCCATTCGCCGGGCTCCGGCCGGCGCCGCGCGTGCTGGGGTTGGGCGTCCCACTGCTCGGTCTCGCGGCGCATGTGATCGGGGTCGCGCGCCTCCCTTCCTTCCTCGGCGTCGCCCCGACGCTGTCCATGCTGGCTCTGTTCCTCGTCGCGTTGCAGGCGGCGAGCGAGGGCCTGTTTCGGGCGTCGGCCGTGGGCGTGTTCACCGGGCCGCTCGCGACGGGACTGCTCGGGCTTGCGTTGCTCATCGGGCTCGCGCCGGAAGGCCCACCCGCGGCGGCGCGCGGCGCCTGGTCGATCCTCCATATCACGGTGAGCGTGCTCGGCCTCGCCATGCTGGCGCTGGCGTTCATCGCCGCCGCCCTCTACCTGCTCCAGTTCCGCGAGCTCAAGGCGAAGCGCTTCGGGGCCGTGTTCCGGTTGTTTCCGCCCCTCGAGCGGCTGGACCAGTTGAATCATCTGTCGCTCGTGTTGGGATTCCCCACCGTGACGCTGGGCGTGCTGCTCGGGTTCGGCGTGCGATACGCGGGCGGCGCGTCGGTCGATGCCGCCCAGGTCGTGTGGGGTATGCTCACGTGGGCGGTCTTGGGATGGGCCGTGGGAGTACGGGTGGTACGCCACTGGGCCGGCCGGCGGGCCGCGTTCGCAAGCATCGCGAGCTTCACGGCGGTGCTGCTCGTATACGTCGCGCTGAAGCTTGCGGCGCCGGGAACCCAGCGGTTTCTCTGAGTGGGGCGACGATGAGCATCACCGTTCTGGGCGTGAACCACCGCACGGCGCCGCTCGAGGTGCGCGAGCGCTTCGCGCACGAGCGGCGCGAGGTACCGGCATCACTCGAGCGCGTGCTGGCGGCCGGCGCGCGCGGCGGCGTGCTGCTGTCCACCTGCAATCGAACGGAATTCTACCTCGCCGAGCCGGACGAGGCCGTGCCGGAGGCCGTGTGGGCGATCCTCTCCGAGCGCCTGGGCGGCGGTCGCAGCGCCAGCGAGTACGGCTACATCCAGCGCGATCGCGATGCGGTGCGTCACCTGTACCGCGTTTCCGCGGGGCTCGACGCCATGATCCTCGGCGAATCGCAGATCCAGGGGCAGGTGCGGGACGCGTGGGAGACGTCGAAGGCGCAGGCGGGCCCCGTATTGCACCGGCTGTTCCAATCCGCCTTGCTGGTCGGCGCCCGGGTGCGCAGTGAAACGGGGCTCGCGACCGGTGCCGCATCCGCGCCCTCCGCGGCGGTCGCCGTGGCGGCCCGCATCTTCACGCGGCTCGCCGGCCGTTCGGCGCTCATTCTCGGGGCGGGAGACATGGCGGAGCTCGCCGCGACCTGCCTCGCGTCCGAGGGCGTGCGGGTCACCCTGGTGGCCAACCGCACGTACGAGCGCGCCCGGGCGATCGCCGAGCAACTGGGCGCCCGGGCGCTCTCGCTGGACGAGGCGTGGGAGCACTTCGCCCACGCCGACATCGTGCTCAGCTCGACCGCGGCGCCGCACGCCGTCGTCACCTGGGACCGCGTGGCGCCGGCCGTCGCACGACGCCGGGGGCGTCCGCTCTGCATCCTCGACCTCGGCATGCCGCGCGACGTGGAGCCCGCCGTCGCCCAGCTCGAGAACGTGTTCCTGTACGACATTGACGATCTCCAGGCGGTGGCGGCCCAGGCCGCGGCCGAGCGCCGCCGCGACATCCCGGCGGCGGAGAGCATCGTGAGCGAGGAGGTCGAGCGCTTCTGGGCATGGTATGGCGGGCTGGTGGTGGTGCCCGTCCTGAAAGAGTTCCGCGAGCGGCTGGACCAGGTGCGCGCCGCCGAGCTGGAGCGCGCGCTGCGCCGCCTCGCGCATCTGAGCCCCGACGACCGCGGGGAGATCGAGCATTTCAGCCACACGCTGCTGAACAAGTTTCTGCACCAGCCGACCATTGCCCTCAAGGAAGCCGCGCAGGCCGGGCGGGGCTACGGTTTGCTCGAGGCCCTCAAGCGGCTTTTCGGCTTGGAGCGCCGCGATGACGCGTAAGGTCCTCGTGACGGGTGGGGCAGGGTTCATCGGCTCACACGTGGTGGACGCTTATCTGGCGGCGGGGGACGAGGTGACGGTGCTCGACGACCTCTCCACCGGGAAGCGAGAGCAGGTGCCGGCCAGCGCGACGTTCGTGCAGGCCGACGTGCGGTCGCCCGCCGCGCGGCAGCTCCTCGCCACGGGCGGCTTCGCCCTGCTCAATCATCATGCGGCGCAGATGGACGTGCGACGCTCCGTGGCGGATCCCCTGTTCGACGCCGACGTGAACGTGTTGGGTTTCCTCAACCTGCTCGAGGGTGCCCGGCTCGGCGGGGTGCAACGCGTAGTCTTCGCGTCATCGGGGGGCACCGTGTACGGCGAGACCGAGCGACTCCCGGTCGTGGAATCGGCCCCGAAGCTGCCGGCCTCGCCGTATGGCACCGCCAAGCTCGCCTCGGAGTATTACCTCGCGACGTTTTCGCAGTTATACGGCCTCGAGACCGTGGCGCTGCGCTACAGCAACGTCTATGGCCCGCGCCAGAACCCCCACGGCGAGGCAGGCGTCGTCGCCATCTTCGCGCATCGGGTGCTCGCGGGTCAGCCGTTGACGGTGTTCGGCGACGGCGACCAGACGCGGGACATGGTGTTCGTCCAGGACGTCGTGGAGGCCAACCTGGTCGCGGGCCATGTCGCGCTCCCACCGGCCGACGGGTTGGATGGGCGCGCTTTCAACATCGGCACCGGCGTCGAGACGTCGGTCAACGAGCTCGCCGCGACGCTCGTCGCCCTCGAGGGGCGCCGGCTGACCATCCAGCATGCGCCGGAGCGCCCCGGCGAGCTGCGGCGCAACGCCCTGGCGGTGGACAAGGCGGCGCGCGGGCTCGGGTGGCGCGCGCGGGTCGCCATCGATGAGGGTCTGCGACGGACGCTGCAATCGTTCAGGGAGGGCTGACAGTGCTCTTTCAGGTGGGCCGGGCGGTCCCCACAACGCCCTGGGAGCTGGTCCTCACGTCGAGCCGCGAGACCAAGTTCGTCCTCGCCATCCTCGTCGTGTTTTCCGTCGTCTCGTGGTATCTCATCTTCCTCAAGTGGTGGCAGTTCCGCCGGATGCGTCGGCAGGCCGACCGTTTCATGGCCGAGGTCGAGCGGGCGACGCGGCTGGACGACGCTTACCACGCCGCCATGCGGTTGCCCGCCTCGCCCTACAACCGTCTGCTGCGCGAGGGCATCAATTTCTTCTCCGAGTTGAAGCCCGGCGGGCTGAAGGACAACGGCCCGGCGGTGGCGACCCAGACCGCGCTGACCACGACGCAACTCGAGGCGCTGCGCATGGTGCTCGCGAAGGAGGTCGCGGCGGAGCGCGACGCCGCGGCGCGCTTCCTGCCGTGGCTCGCGACATTCGGCTCCGTCAGCCCTCTCCTCGGGCTGCTCGGGACGGTGCTGGGCGTGATGGACGCATTCATCGGGATTGCGGTCGGCGGCTCCGGCAACATCGCGGCCGTGGCGCCGGGAGTGGCCGAAGCACTGGTCACGACTGTCGCCGGACTCGCGGTCGCAGTACCGTCCGTCATGGCCTACAACCTGTTCGTGAACCGCCTCGGCCTGTTCGCCGGCGAGCTGGAAGGGTTCGCCCAGGAAATCATCGGCACGATGGCGCGCGAAGGGAGGCTCTAATGGCTGGGCTCCTGGGCGGCGGCGGGGGGCTGCGCGGGCACGGCGAGCTGCCCTTGAACGCCGACATAAACGTCACGTCGCTCGTGGACGTGGCGTTCGTGCTGCTGATCATCTTCATGATCACCGCGCCGATCATGCAGGGCGGGGTGGACGTTCGATTGCCGCGCGCCGAAGCGCGACCGCTCGAGCCGAAGTCGGGCCTCGTGGTGACCCTCGACCGCGAGGGGCGCATCTTCATGGATCAGGCGGCGCTCTCGTACGCCGATTTTCGGGCCACGTTTCCGGCCTTCGTGCGAACCAAACGCCCCACTGGGGTGTACCTCCGAGCCGACGGACGGGTGCCGTATGCGGACGTGGTACAGGTGCTGGCGGTGATCCGCGCGGCCGGCGTGAACGACGTCGGGCTCGTCGCGGAGCCCGAGGGCGCCGCGCCGTGAGACGGGGGCCCGAGAATTCCGAAAGCGCGCGCGTCGGTCTGGTCGGCACCGTCGCGGTGCACGCGCTCGCCGGGCTGTTTCTCGTGGTCGGGGCGGCGGCCGCACGAAAACCCATGCCGCCGACCTATCGGGTGCACCTCGTGGCGGCGCCTGAGCCGACCCCGGACGCGCGCAAGGCGCCCGAGGCGGTGGATCGCCCGGCCGAGGAAAAGCCGGCGCCGGCGCCGAAGGCCAAGTCGCCGAAGAGCACGGTAGCCCCGGCGCCGCCGCCACCGGTGGCGGACAACACCAAGCGCGAGGCCGCGCCACGCACCACGCCCAATGTGGCGCCGCTTCCCGGAGAGCGGCCGTCGACCGGCACGGACGTCGCCACGGTGAGCACGGAAGGCGTGGAGTTTCCGTTCCCACAGTATTTGCAGAACATCGTCGCGCAGGTGCTGCGGGTCTGGCAGCGCCCGCTCCGCAGCACTCCTCTCGAGGCGGAGGTCCAGTTCCTGATACATCGCGACGGGTCGGTGAGCCATCTCCAGCTCCTCAAGCGCTCGGGGGATTATGGGTTCGACGTCGAAGCGCTGGGGGCCGTCGAGCAGGTGGGGCGCATCAAGGCGTTCCGCGCGCTCCCGGACGGCTGGGATGCCGACGTGCTGTTCGTGCGCTTCTACTTCTCGGGCAAGCGCCAGTGAGGCGGCTGCTCTTCGGCCTCGCCCTACTGACCGCCGGTCGGCCGGTCCGCCTGACCGCCCAAGATACGTCCGCGATCGATCGGGGAGTCCGCGTCGGCATCATTTACCGGCCCGGGGTGCGCCCGGGCATGGTCCTGTTGCCGGTGCACGCGCCCGCGCTCGATTCGGTGCGCGCCATCATGACGCGCGATCTCGACTATAGCGACCGGTTCGAGCTGATCACGCTGCCCGGCGGCGACTCGATCCGGGTCACGGCCGCCGCCCCCGGCGCCCGCCCCCCGGCGGCGGGCGGCACGGGGCGGGGGACCGGGGGAGGGGGCGCGGCGGCCGCCACCACGCTGAACTATCCGTTGTATCAGGCACTCGGCGCGGACTTCGCCGTCGCCGTGCTGCCCGCGCCGGGCGATACCACGATCGTCACCGTGCACGACGTGGCGGCGGGCGGCGTGCGGCGCGAGCTCCGCGCCCGCCTGCCGGCGCTCAAGGACGCCGGGTTTCGGCTGGCGGTGCATCAGCTGGCTGACCGCGTGCTCGAGGCGGCCCTCGGCGTGGGCGGGACCGCGGCCACACGTGTGCTGTTCGTGATGGACGGCAAGGTGTACACGATCGATCAGGACGGCGCCGACCAGAAGCTGGTGTCGTCGAGCGATCACCAGGCGATGTCGCCGGCGTGGGCAAGGGACGGGAGTCGCTTCTCGTACATGGAATTCTGGCAGGGCCACGGGCGACTGTTCGTCCAGGACGTCGGGAGCAGCAAGCGTGCGCCCGTCGCCACGACCGGTCAGGCGCTCGACTTCACCCCGGCGTTCTCGCCCGATGGCAAGACGCTCGCCTTCAGCCGCGCGACCGAGGAGGGCACCGACCTCTACACGGTGAACTTCAAGGACGGCTGCTGCTTACAGCGCTTGACCGTGGGGCGCTTTTACGACAACTTGTCACCGACCTACAGTCCCGACGGCCAGCGGATCGCGTTCGTGTCGACGCGAGCCGGGTTGCCGCAGATCTACGCGATGGCGGCGGACGGGACGGACCAGCAGCTCTTCGCGCCGTTCGACTACGGTGCCACCGGTTCGTCCAACGCGCCCGAGTGGTCGCCCGACGGTCAGACGGTCGCGTTCCACCGCGACGTGGGCGGCACCTTGCAGGTGTTTGTCCTCGACGTGCGGACACGTGCGGTGCGACAGCTCACCTCGGTCGGGCGGAACGAAGATCCAACTTGGGCACCCGACAGCCGTCATATGGCCTTTGTGTCGGATCGGTCGGGGTATCGGCAGCTCTGGATCATCGATGTGGAAACCGGCCGCATCCGCCCGCTGCTGCAGAAAAGCGGCGCGCGCCTGCCGGCCTGGTCTCCGCGGTTGCCGGAGACCGCATCGTCGACCCCTTGAATTCGGAGAGGACTCGCACCGATGAAACGCCTACCTGTACTCCTGCTGAGCGGCCTCGCCGTCGCGATTGTCGCCGCCTGCGGCGGAAAGAAGCCCGAGCCGGTGACCCCGGTGTCCGGTCCCAACGCCGACTCGCTCCGCGCGGCCCAGCAGGCCCACGAGGATTCGATGCGGGCGGCGCAGGAGGAGGCAGACCGTAAGGCCCGGGAGGAGGCAGAGCGCCAGCGGCGCATCGCCGACTCGCTGGCGGGGATCGGCCAGACGACCAATGCCGTGAAGACCCTGCTCGCGACGCTGATTCACTTTGACTACGACAAGGCGCTCATCCGGGGAGGTGACGCGTCGGTGCTCGACCAGAAGGTGTCCATCCTGCAAGCCAATCCGGCGCTGCGTATTCGCATCAGCGGCCATTGCGACGAGCGCGGGTCCGACGAATACAACTTGGCGCTCGGCAACCGGCGCGCCACGGCGGCCAAGCAGTACGTCGTCAGTCACGGCATCGATGGCAGCCGCATCGAGACCGTGTCGTACGGCGAGGAACGGCCGCTGGCCCAGGGACACGACGAGGACGCGTGGGCGCAGAATCGGCGGGACGAGTTCGAGATTCTCGACGGCGGCGAGCACCTGAAGCAGCCGTGAGCCGGATCGACGGTTGAAGCACGCCCGGCCGTTCGTGCTCGCCCTGGGGCTCACCGGCGGATGCGCGCTGAAAGGCGACGTCCGGCGGGTCGAGCTCCAGGTCGACGCGCTGCGCGTCGAGCGCGCCCGGGCGGACAGCCAGCATCGGGCCGCGGTCGATTCGGTGCGCACCCTGCTGGCCGCCATCCAGGAGCGACTGGTCACCCAGCAGGCATACCTGGTGCAGCTGCGCGGCGACATGAAGACCGATCTGCTTGCCGTGCAGCAACAGCTCGTGAGCGTGCAGGAGCTGACCGGACAGAGCCAGCAGCGACTGACGGAGCTGCGCGGGCGCCTGGAAGAGCAGGCCCGCCAGCCCGTGCCGGCCCCGGATACCGGCCGGGGCGGGGCGGCCGTCCCGGTGGGGCCGTCGGGCAATCCGGCGGGCCCTGGGCCGGAGCAGATGTACGACGTCGCGTATCAACAGTACCGGGCGAGCCGCTACGGGACGGCGCGACAGGCCTTTCGGGAATTCCTCCGGGTGTTCCCCACCCACGAGCGCGCGCCCGACGCGCTCTATTTCATCGGTGACTCGTTTGCGGGGGAGAATGCGGATTCGGCGGCCGCAGTGTATCAACAGGTCGTGAAGAACTATCCGACTTCGCCGCGGGCCCCGTCGGCGCTCTACAAGCTGGGCTTCCTCGCCGAGCAGCGGGGCGACAAGGCGGCGGCCCGCACCCATTACGCCCGGGTCATCGCCGGCTACCCCCGCTCTCCAGAGGCTAACCTCGCGCGCGACAAGCTCCAGCGCCTGGGGCGGTAGCCTCTCCGGGGTCTGGGGCCGGGGTTTGGGGGGCCGGCGTGTCGGAGCCGCGTGACAACCGGGCCGAGATGCCCTTCCTCGACCACGTCGAGGAGCTACGCTGGCGCATCCTCTACAGCCTGCTCGCGATCGTGGTCGGGACGCTGGCGGGTTGGCTCATCGTCGAGCATGTGGACATCATCGGTCTGCTCATCCGGCCGATCGCCCCCCTCATCCCTGGCGGCAAGCTCCGCGTCACCGGTCCCACAGAGCCGTTTTTCATCACCCTGAAGTTCGCGTTCGTGCTGGGGCTGGTCCTCGCGTCGCCCGTGGTCGGGTACCATGTGTGGGCCTTCCTCGTGCCGGCGCTGTACCCGCGGGAGCGACGACTCATCGTGCCGGCGCTGACGATCGGCGCCCTGCTCTTCCTGGCGGGGGCCGCCGCGGCGTACCTGTGGGTGCTGCCGCGGGCGTTGGCCGTGCTCTTGAGCTTCCAACAGGGGGTGTTCGACCCCCTCATCACGGCGGACAAATACTTCGCGTTCGCGGCCCAGTTGATCATCGCGTTCGGCGTCGTGACCGAGCTGCCGCTCGTGATCGTCATCCTGGCCGCGCTGGGGCTCGTCACACCGCAGTTTCTGGCGCGCAACCGCCGCTACGCGATCGTGATCTCGGCGGTGGCCGCCTCGCTACTCGCGCCGCCCGACGCCGTCTCCATGGTGCTGATGATGGTGCCGTTGTGGCTGCTCTACGAGGTCGGGATCTGGTGTGCGTGGGTCGTGGAGAAGCGGCGCGCGCGGCGAGCCCGCGCCGGTGCCGCGAGCGCCGCCGGGCTGGCGGCCCTGTTGCTGATTGCCGCCGGCGCACTCGACGCCCAGATACCCCGGCGGCCGACGCGCCCTCCCGCCCGGCCCGATACCACGCCGCCGCGCACCGCCGCGGACTCCGCCGCCCAGGGCCGCCTCGACACTGCGACCGCCCGCCGGCTCGGCTTGCCGACCGGCCCGACCCGGAGTTTCCCAGCGTCCGACGCGGTGATCGACTCGCTCCTCAAGCTGCCGGCGTACCGCATCACGCACTATATGTCCGACACCCTGATCGTCCAAGGCGGTGATACCGAGACCATTCACCTCCGCGGCGAGGCGTACGTGGAGCGCGAAGGGACGAAGGTCGAATCGGATTCGATCCGTTACCACCAGCGAAGCTGTCGGCTCGATGCGATCGGTGACCCCCGGCTGTTCGACCAGGCGACGGTGATGGTCGGGGAAGGGATGCGGTACGATACGTGCCTCAAGCGTGGCACCGTCCACAACGCGCTCACCAACTTCCAGCAGGGCTCCGCCAAGTGGATCGTGCGCGGCGACCTCGCGGTCGATTCGGGCTCCACGCGCCTGTACGGCTCGAACAGCCAGGTCACATCCGACGAGAACCCCGTTCCGGATTACCACTTCTCCACCGGGGAGATGAAGTGGTTGAACAAGAACGTGATGGTCGCGCGCCCGGCCGTGCTCTACATCCACGACGTCCCCATCCTGTGGCTGCCGTTCATCTTCCAGGACGTCCGCAAGGGGCGCCGCAGCGGCATCCTGGTGCCGCGCTTCGGCCTGAACGACATCGTCCGCCCCGTCCGCAGCTACCAGCGCCACGTGCTGAACGTCGGGTACTACCTGGCCATCAACGACTACCTCGATTTCCTGGTCTCGGCCGACTGGTACGCCGCGCGGTACCTGTCGCTCCGCGCCAAGAGCAGCTATAAGTGGCTCGACCGGTTCATCGACGGCGACATTTCGTTCGAGCGGTACGGCCAGCTCGACACCCCCGGCTCCTCCATCCGCCTCGGCTGGGACCACCAGCAGCGTTTTTCTTCACGGACACGGTTCAGCGCGCGGGTCGACTATTCGAGCAACACCAGTGTCATTCAGACCAACACGGTGAACCCGTTCCTCGCGACCGCGACCTTGGTGTCGCAGTTGAGCTTCACCAAGCAGTTCGACTGGGGGACCTTGAGCCTCGGCGGCGACCGGCAGCAGGAGGTGGGAAGCGGTCTCGTGTCGCAGACCATACCGTCGGTGAGCCTCACGCCGTCCCCGATCAACCTCACCCGGTCCATCACGTGGTCGCCCGGCTTCTTATTCAGCAATAAGCAGACGTTTCACCAGATCCAGCCGTCGGTGGTCCTCCCGGGCGGCGCCCTGGACACACTGTTTGCCGACCACCGCGAATCCAACCTGGCCTTGGAGACGCCGCTCCGCATCGGGCCGTGGAATTGGAGCAACAGCCTTTCCGTGAGCGACGTCATCAGCAACGCGCGGCAGCAGATCGACATTGTGGACACGACCGTCCCGGGCGGGCGCCGCCGGGTGCTGTTCGACCAGACCTTCAGCACGATGGTCAACTGGCAGACGGGCATCAACCTGCCGTCGCTCTTCACGGGGACCTGGAAGCTGCAGCCGGGCATCGCGATCGTGAACCAGACGTCGGCAGGGCCGTTCATGATCCGCAATCAGTTCACGAACGGACAATTCCTCAGGCAGGGCAAGCGACTCCAGTTCAGCGCCGGCCTCAGTCCCACCTTCTTCGGGTTCTTCCCGGGGATCGGGCCCATCGCCCGCATCCGTCATGCGATCTCGCCGCAGATCAGCTATGCCTACGCGCCGGGGTCCACCGTCGACTCGGCCTTCGCCTACGCCGTCGATCCGACGCGCCGGACCTTCACCGCGCGCAGCGATCCCCAGCAAACGATCAGCCTCGGCCTGTCGCAGAACTTAGAGGCCAAGCTCAAAGCCCCGCCGGGCGACACGACCCATGCGCCGCGCAAGCTCCGGATCCTGAGCATCAACACGAGCGCCCTGTCCTATAACTTCGAGCAAGCGAAGCAGCCGGGTCACACCGGCTGGCAGACCCCGTCGATCAACAACTCGTTCGCGTCGGAGTTGATCCCCGGCTTCACGCTGAGCATGACGCACGACCTGTGGAAGGGTCAGGTAGGCACCGACAGTGCCAAGTTCGATCCGTTCCTGACGAACGTCTCGGCCGGGTTCGCCATCACCCCCGCGACGATCCGCGGCATCGCCGCCCTGTTCGGGTTTGGGAAGCGCTCCGCCACGAGCCCGCCCGCCGCCACCCCGCCGCCCTCCGGACCCGAGGGCCCGTTGGGTGGCGGCGTCGGTCAGACGGCTTTTGCGGGGCCGGGGGCGGTGCCGATCGGCGGCGGGGGCAAGGGGTTCAACCTGTCGATCACGTACACGCAGAGCCGCACGCGGCCACAGGCGGACACGGCACTCGTCGGCAGCAGCGCTGGAAGCCAACAGATGGGGCTGCGACTCTCGTTCCAGCCGACACCGCATTGGTCGGCGACCTGGGATTCGAACTACAATTTCGACACCCGGCAGTTCGGCGCGCACGCCATTCACCTCGAGCGCGACCTGCATCGCTGGCACGCGAGCTTCTCGTTCCTGAAGGCCCCGAACGGCAACTTCGCCTTCAGTTTCTACGTCGCTCTGCTCGACCAGCCCGACATCAAGTTCGACTACGAGCAGCAGTCGTTCGCTCGCTAGACGTCCCCTCCAGATGACACACCGGGCGCGGCTCCGCCGGCCAACTGCCGCGCTACCCACGAGTTACGTTTCGGCACGTTGCGTGCTTCGTCCCGGACCGACCCGAAGACCCTGAGGATTCCATGCGGTTCTCGACCCGATATCTGTTGCTCGCCGCCTCCGTCGGCGCCGTGGCGTGCCAGGACAACACGGCGCCTAGCTCTGCGGGCCCGCTCGAGGCCCCGGCCAGCCTCAGCTCCATATCGCTCGACAGTGCCATCTACCTCGACTGGGCGGACAATGCCTATCACAGCGATTCGACGCGCTTTTCCATCTATCACGTGTACAGCGCGAGCTACGACCTCAACGCCGGGCTGTGCGGCACCGACTGGGTCATGGAGGGCAGCACGGTCGCGCACATATTCCTCGCGGCCCAGCTCCGGAATGGCGTGCCCCGGTGCTTCGCGACGTCGGCTATCAGCGTAGAAGGACTCGAGAGCGATTGGTCGCCGTTCTGGCAGGACACGCCGCGGCCTGACGCGCGCAACGTGCTGGTGTGGGCGTTCGGCGTGAACACGCCGCAATCGGGCTTCCGGTTCTGGTTGGACGGGAACGCCAACAGCTACGGCGACGCGGGCGAGCTGGGCCTGGTGCAAGACGGCAACCGCACCGACATCGATTTCTGGGTCTACGTGCAGCCGAGCGATTCGTCCCTGTGGCTCGTGCCGGAATTCGCGGGGGACTCCATGCAGCTATATCAGAACTCGCCGGTGGCCGATCTGACGTCCATCGACTTCGCCCCGGCGACGGGCTATGACCGCGCGATGATCCAGGCGGTGCCCGGTTACGGCTACGTGTTCCAGCGCAACGAGGCTGGCGCCTATCATTACGCCGCGCTGCGCGTGACCGCCGTCAGCCGCCAGTACGTGATCTTTGACTGGAGTGTGCAGACGGATCCGGGGAACCCGGAGCTCGCGCCATCGAGGCGGCCCGCGCCGAGCGGGAAGGCGGTAGCCTCGAAGTAGACGGCGGCGTCACGAAACGGCGTCACGAGGGAGCGTCACGGAACGGCGTCGTTTCGTGACGCTTTCTCGTGACGCTTCTCCCGTGACGCCCTTCGCGACTTGGCGTCTCGCCACTCGTGCACGTAGCTTTCCTCCCGCATGCCCGCCTCTGTCACCATAGACGGTCGCTCCCTCTCGATCGCGGACGTCGTCGCGGTCGCCCGCCACGGTGTTCCCGTCGCCATCGGCGCGCACTCTCTGGCGGCCGTGATCGCATCACGCCGCACCGTGGAGATCGCCGCCGCTCGGGGTGACACGATCTACGGTGTCAACACCGGGTTCGGGAAGCTCGCCCACGTGCGGATCAAACCGGAGCAGACGCGGCAGCTGCAGTTGAACCTGATCCGCAGTCACGCCTCGGGCGTGGGCGACCCGCTGGCCGTGGACGCCGTGCGGGCGATGATGCTGTTGCGCGCCAACGTGCTGGTGCGGGGGACGAGCGGGGTGCGGCCGGCGCTGCCCGAGCTCATCGTCGACATGCTGAATGCCCGGGTGCACCCGCACGTTCCCTCGCAGGGCAGCGTCGGGGCGTCGGGTGATCTCGCACCGCTGGCGCACCTGGCCCTCGCGATGATCGGCGAGGGCGCGGACGGTGCGGCGCTTCGCGCCGGTCGGCTGCGACCCATCACCCTCGAAGCGAAAGAGGGGCTGGCGTTCGTCAATGGGACCCAGGCGCAGACGGGGATCGCGGCCCTGCTCGTGCACGACGCCTGGGTGCTGTGGCGCACCGCGCACGCGGCGGCGGCGATGAGCCTCGAGGCGGTGCGGGGCACCCCCGAGCCGTTCGATCCGCGGATCCACGATGCGCGCCCCCACCCGCTGCAGCAGCGCTCGGCGGCCCTCTTGCGCCAGCTCCTGGCCGGCTCGGAGATCCGCGAGTCGCACCGTGAGAACGACCCGCGCGTTCAGGACGCCTACTCGCTGCGCTGCACGCCCCAGGTGCTGGGCGCTGTGGGAGAGGCGCTGGCGTTCGCCGAGCGGCTGGTCACGACCGAGTTGAACGCGGCGACCGACAACCCGCTCGTGTTCGACGATGACGTGCTCTCCGGCGGCAACTTTCATGGACAGCCGATTGCGCTGGCGCTGGACGTGATCGGCATCGCGCTCGCCACGCTCGCGGGTCTCGCGGAGCGGCGGATCGAGCGCATCGTCAACCCGGACCTGTCCTCCGGACTGCCGCCCTTCCTCGCCCGCGATCCGGGCGTCGAATCCGGGTTCATGACTCCCCAGATCGCGGCCGCGGCGCTGGTCGCGGAGTGCCGGGTGCTCGCGACGCCCGCGAGCGTCCAATCCGTGCCCACCGAGGGAAACCAGGAGGACGTCGTCCCGATGGGCATGGCCGCCGCGTGGAAGGCTGAGCGGATCCTCGGAAACGCGGCGCGGATCGTCGCGGTGGAGCTGCTCGCGGCGGCGCAGGGGCTCGAATTCCTGAAACCGCTCAAGCCCGGGCAGGGCGTAGGGCGCACGTACGCCGCGGTGCGCACGGCGGCCGCGGCACTCGACGGCGACCGGCCGTTCACGGAAGACATCGAGCGCGTGACGGTTGGGATTCGGGAGGGACGCTTCGATCCGGAAGGACGGAATCGGTGATCCAATTGCGGATTGCGGATTTTGGATTGCGGATTGGAACTGCGAGCTTGGCGCGCGACTTCGCCTTCTCATTCCACAATCCGCATTCCGCAATCCGCAATTGCTGGCGGGAGAGCGGACGGTGACCGGCGCCAGAATCGTTCGGGCGCCGCGGGGTCCCGCTCGCACGTGCAAGGGCTGGATTCAGGAAGCGGCGCTCCGGATGCTGATGAACAATCTCGATCCGGACGTGGCGGAGCGACCCCAGGACCTGGTGGTGTACGGCGGCACCGGGAAGGCGGCCCGCGACTGGCCCGCCTTCGACGCGATCTGCCGCACCCTGCTCACGCTGGCCGACGACGAGACGCTGCTGGTGCAATCGGGAAAGCCGGTCGGCGTCTTCACGACCCACCCGGACGCTCCCCGGGTGCTCATCGCGAATGCGAATCTGGTCGGGCGGTGGGCGACGTGGGAAGTGTTCCGCGAGCTCGAGCGCCAGGGCCTGATCATGTACGGCCAAATGACCGCCGGGTCGTGGATCTACATCGGCACCCAGGGGATCCTGCAAGGCACCTACGAGACGTTCGGCGCCATGGCGCGGCGGCACTTCGGTGGATCGCTGGGCGGGCGCATCGTCCTGACCGGCGGCCTCGGCGGCATGGGCGGCGCGCAACCGCTCGCGGCGACGATGAACGACGGTGTGTGCCTGGCCGTGGAGGTGGACCCGGCGCGCGTGCAGCGCCGCCTCGAGACCCGCTACCTCGATCGCTCCACCGCCTCCCTGGACGAGGCGGTGGGCTGGTGCGAGGAGGCGAAGCGCACGGCGCGACCGGTCTCGGTGGGCCTGATCGGCAACTGTGCCGACGTGCTGCCGGAGCTCGTGCGCCGGGGGTTCGTCCCGGATGCCGTGACGGACCAGACGTCGGCCCACGATCCGCTGAACGGGTACATCCCGGCGGGGCTGAGCGTGAAGCAGGCGGCATCGCTGCGGCGGAGCGCGCCGGCGGAGTATGTGCAACGGTCGGTGGCGAGCATCGCGGTGCACGTGGAAGCCATGCTCGCCCTCAAACGTCGCGGAGCGGTCGCCTTCGATTACGGCAACAACATCCGGACTCAGGCGCGGGACGCGGGGGTCGCCGACGCGTTCGAGATCCCGGGCTTCGTTCCCGAGTACATCCGGCCCCTGTTCTGTGAGGGCAAGGGGCCGTTCCGGTGGGTGGCACTGTCGGGCGACGCCGCCGACCTGCATCGCACCGACCGGCTGGTGCTCGAGCTCTTCCCCGAGCACGAGCACCTGCGCCGCTGGATCCGGCTCGCGCAGGAGCGGGTGGCGTTCCAGGGGCTGCCCGCGCGCATCTGCTGGCTGGGTCAGGGAGAACGGGCGCAATTCGGTTGCGCGCTGAACGAGCTGGTGAAGCGGGGCGAGATCGGCGCGCCCGTGGTCATCGGGCGCGACCACCTGGACACCGGCTCCGTGGCGTCACCGTTCCGCGAGACGGAGGCAATGCAAGACGGCTCGGACGCGATCGCCGACTGGCCGATCCTCAACGCGCTCCTCAATACCGCATCGGGGGCGGCGTGGGTGTCTTTCCATCACGGCGGGGGTGTCGGCATCGGGAACTCGCTGCACGCGGGGCAGGTGAGCGTCGCGGATGGGTCGCCGTCGGCGGGGCGGCGGCTCGAGCGGGTGCTCACCAACGATCCGGGCCTGGGCGTGGCGCGCCACGCGGACGCCGGATATCCCGCAGCTATCGAGACCGCCCGCCGCCACGGGATTCGCCTGCCGATGCGCGAGGGGGAGGCGCACGACTGAAGACCCTCCTCGTCGGCGCCAGGCAGATCGTGACGTGCCGCGGACCCGCCCGTGCCCGCCGTGGTGGCGAAATGGTGGACCTCGAGGTGCTCCAGGACGCCGCCGTGCTGATCGAAGGCGAGCGAATCGCCTGGGTCGGTCCGCGCTCCGAAGCTCGCGACCTCCATTCCACATTCCGCATTCCGCAATCCGCAAT
>WNFX01000538.1_pt1 | contig 36924 bp, 31 predicted proteins | sample 5400111 | NCBI WGS metagenome assembly WNFX01 (sample SAMN13153363, study PRJNA577476) | soil metagenome | isolation source: 40 cm soil or saprolite under grassland replicate 1 | place: USA:California | collected 2016-06-15
CGGAGACCGGTCTGCTGTTGGAGCTGACCAGCATCTTCGAAGGCGAGCCGTTCTCCATCCAGGGCCTGCACGACCTGATCATCGGTGAGCCGCTCGATGACGACCTGTTCCAGTTCACCCCGCCGCCAGGCGTGGAAGTCAAGGACGTGGAGGCCCAGTTCCCCATGCCTCGGCGCGTCCGCTGGCTGATGCCGCTGCACTGGCTGTGGCTGTGGCGCATGCGCCGCAAGCGGATCGCCTGGTACGGCCCTGCTCGGGAGCACCGCAAGCGCAGGTGGTGGCGGTCCTGACGCGCCCCGCCACGCCCTCTCCCTTCACGGCTTGGAAGCTCGCCTTCGGCGGGAGCGCGAGCGGGCGGATCTTGCCATGAGCAGCGCGGCGCCCGCCGCCGCGCCGGTCGCCAGCAGGCGGGGGCGGCGCTGGTCGGCGAGGGCTTGGAGGGCGGCGAGGTCGCCGCAGGCGCCGTGGACGCCTGCGCCTGGGGGGACGGCGGCGCTGGCGAGGTAGAGGCCTTTGACGGGGGTGCCCCAGCGCCACCAGGAGGGGCCTGGGCGGAAGATGAGCTGCTGGTCGATGGCGAACGAGCCGCCGGCGATGTCGCCGCCGGCCAGGTTGGCGTCGGCGGCCTCCAGGTCGGCGGGGGTCCAGACCTTGCGGGCAAGGACCAGCTCGCGGAAGCCGGGGGCGTGGGCCTCGATGGCGGCCTCGACCCGGTCGAGGAAGGGCTCGGCGGAGCGCTCCCAGTCGCCGCGGGCCCGTGGCCGCGCCGCGTCGCCGCTGGGCTGGGAGGGGACGTGGGCGTAGCCCCACAGGGTGTGCTTGCCGGCGGGGGCGCGACTCGGGTCGGCGAGGGACTGCTGACCGAGGATCAGGGTGGGCCGGGCGGGCAGCAGGCCGTGGTTGGCCTCCCAGGCCGAGCGGCTCATCGCCGTGACGGTGTCGCCGACGTGGACCACGGCGGCGCGGCGGCACTCCTCCGCCGACCACGGCACCGGCCCGTCGAGCGCCCAGTCGACCTTGAAGGTGCCAAGGCCGGGGCGGAACCCGCGGATCTGCTCGATTGCGTCAGGGGGGAATGCATCGATTCCGGCTGCAGCGATCACCTGGCGCGGGTCGAGGGCGGCCACCACCACCCGGCCGGGGTAGGCGGCGTCCGCGGCCTCCACACCAAGCACCCGGCCGCCCTCCACCACGATCCGCTCGACCCGCTGGCCGGTGAGGATGGTCCCGCCCAGCTCACGGAGCCTGGCGGCGAGCGCCGCGCTGACCGCGCCCGAGCCGCCCTCGGCCACCGGCATGCCGTATCGCTGGCCAAGCAGCCCGAGGATCAGCGCATACACTCCGGAGCCCGGCATCTCCGGCTCCAGGTCGGCATGCAGCGCCGGGGCAACGAGAAAAGCCTTGGCCTCCTCGGACTCGAAGCGCTCCGCGACCGTGGTGGCGCCCTGCAGCAGCATGCGGGCGAAGCCGAGCGCGCGGGCCGGGCGAAGGGCGCCCGCCAGCCGCAGGCTCTCCGCCAGCGGCCAGCGCACCATCTGGGCGCGCAGGAACGCCTCCAGGGCGTCGCCGTAGTCACGGTCGAGGTCGGCCCAGGCGGCACCGTCGCCGAGGTGGGCCTTGTCGATCGAGGCGGCGGTCTCCCCCACCTCCGCGCCGAGCGCGATCGCGCGGTTGCCGGGGAACGGGTGCGCGGCCGCCAGTGGCGCGTGCACGAAGCGCAGCCCGTAGGGGGCCAGGTCGCGGTCGCCGAGGGCGGGCGACAGCCCTGCCATGGGGAAGAACGCCGCGCCGAAGTCGTGCTTGAAGCCGGGCAGGGTCGACTCGATCGTGGCAGCGCCGCCGCCGATGCGGTCGCTTGCCTCCAGCAGGCACACCGCCCAGCCCGCCTCGGCCAGCCGCACGGCCGCCGCCAGCCCGTTCGGCCCGCCACCTGCGACGATCGCGTCGTAGTCCGCCAACGTCGGTGCCTCCTCCCCTGCCGCCCGAGCGGAGCCCGGCCTGGCTGTGTGCGGTTGCTACACTCGCGGGTAGTGTAGGGGTGAGCCGCGAGCTACCCCAGGCTGTTCCTTGCGAGGTGAACTTCCCGATGGTCACGCGTGAAGAGGTCGTCGCCGCCCTCGGGCAGGTGATGGACCCGGAGATCCACAAGCCGATCACCGAACTCGACATGGTCAAGAGCGTGTCGATCGACGGGGGTGTAGTCACCGTCGAGGTGCTGCTGACCATCGCCGGCTGCCCCCTGCGCGACCGCATCACCACCGACGTCACCAACGCCGTGCAGCCGCTCCCCGGCGTGGAACAGGTCGCCGTCAAGATCGGCACCATGACCGAGGAGCAGCGCGGGGCCCTGGTCACCCGCCTGCGCGGTGGCCAGGAACAGCCGCAGAAGAAGATCACCTTCTGGGGGGAGTCGTCGACCACCCGGGTGCTGGCGGTCGCCTCCGGCAAGGGCGGCGTCGGCAAGTCGTCGGTCACCGTCAACCTGGCCGCCGCGCTGGCCGCGCAGGGCCACCGCGTCGCCGTGATCGACTGCGACATCTACGGCTTCTCGGTGCCGCGCATGCTCGGCGCCACCGGCCGGCCGGTCGGCTTCAACGGGATGATCATGCCGCTGGAGGCCCACGGCGTGCGGGTCATCTCGATCGGGTTCTTCATCGAGCCGGGCAAGCCGGTGATGTGGCGCGGCCCGATGCTGCACCGCGCCATCCAGCAGTTCCTCACCGACGTCTACTGGGGCGAGCTGGACTACGTGCTCGCCGACCTGCCGCCAGGCACCGGCGACGTGTCGATCTCACTGGCGCAGATGCTGCCCGGCGCCGAGATGCTGCTGGTCACCACCCCCCAGGAGGCGGCCGAGCGAGTCGCGGTCCTGGCCGGCAAGTTCGCCCAGCAGAACCAGATGAAGGTCACCGGGATCATCGAGAACATGAGCTACTTCGTGTGCCCCGGCTGCTCCGAGCGCCACCTGATCTTCGGCAGCGGCGGCGGCGAGGAGCTGGCCCGCGAACTCGGCACCGAGCTGCTCGGCCAGATCCCCATCGACCTGCGCCTGCGCGAGGGCGCCGACGCCGGCAAGCCGCTGGTGGTCTCCGACCCCGACGCCCCCGCCAGCCAGGAACTGCTCAAGATCGCCGCCGCCCTGCCACCACAGCGCAGCCTCGCCGGCCGCCGCCTGCCACTGCTCACCTAGCCGAGAAGCCGCTGGTCCAGGTCCAGATAGAGCCGCCTGCAGGGGCTCAGACTCAAGTCGCTTCGGGGTCCACCGGGGCGGGCTCCCACACGGTTGGCTCCGAGCCGCTCTCGCTCTCGGTGACCGAGGTGGAGGTGGAAGCGCTTCCGTTGCCGTTGCCCTTGGTGGCGTCGACTTCGCCCTTGAGGGAGCGTTTGAGGGACTCGCGCTCGCGTTCCAGATCGGCCATCTGGCCCTCGACGTCCATCAGCTCGCGGATGTAGTCGCGAGCCTGCGACTTCAGCGACCCGACCCGCAGGTTGGGCAAGTTGACGTCCTTGAGTTCGGCCTCGGTCTTGAGCTGGTCGAGGGCGCCCTGGGTCATGAGGCGCAGCTGCCCCAGCCAGCGACCCGCCTGGCGCGCCATCTCGGGCAGCCGGTCGGGCCCGAACACCAGCAAGCAGACCATCACGATGACGGCGATCTCGCCGATGCCGACGTTGAACAACTTCTGCCTCCCTGCGAGGCCCCCGAACGAAAGCTTCTCTACAGGCTAAGCCCCGAAGCCACCCTTCGGCTACTCCTGCACACCCCGAAGGTTCTACCAATGTCCCACCGCGCCGGTAGACGCTAGGCTGAAGCTGAGCTGATGGGAGCGCCCGTCATTGGACCATCACGTTGCAAGGGAGTTTCATTTGGTCGTCCAGACCGATGCCATCGCCGCCTACCTCGGCGAGCTGACCGCGGTGGAAGACGACGCCCTCCGGCACGCGCGCGGGCGGGCAGCCGCCGGTGGCATGCCGCCGGTCTCGGCGGATGCGGGCGCCTTCCTCCGCTTTGCGGCCCGTTGGGTGGGTGCGCAGGCGGCCGTCGAGATCGGTTCCGGCGCTGGCTACTCGGGCATCTGGCTGGCCCGTGGCCTGAACCCCAAGGGCCTGCTCACCACCATCGAGGCTGACCCGGAGCACCAGCGGCTCGCCAAGTGCAGCTATGAGGAGGCAGGGGTCGCCGGGCGCGTCCGCGCCATCGGCGGCCGTGCCCTGGAGGTCCTCCCCAGGCTCAGCGACGGCGGCTACGACCTGGTCTTCCTCGACGCGCTCAAGGTCGAGTACCCCCTGTACCTGGAGCATGCCCTGCGGCTGGTCCGTCCCGGCGGCGTGATCATCGCCGATAATGTGCTCTGGTCAGGCCGGGTCGCCAACCCCCGGGCGACCGACCCGGACACTGAGGGCCTGCGGCTGTATGCCCGCCGCATCGCCGAGGACGACCGTCTCGACTCAGTGATCCTCACCATCAGCGACGGCCTCGCCGTGTCCCGGGTCCGCCGCCCAGGCGATCGTAGTGAGACCATAAGGTAGAGCCAGGCAGAGTTGCGCAGGAACGCAACAGCGCGGAGGAACAGGCGAGGATGCCGAAGGAGCGACCGGCGCGCAACGCCTTCGACGCTCTGGTGGTCTTGGCCGTGCTGATCGCAAGCGTCTGGGTGATCCCAGCCGGCCTGACCGGGCGGCCGTGGGCGATTGCGCTGCCGTCACGGTCCTCCACCTCGGCTGCGGCCAGCAGCACCAGCACCGCGCCCGCGACCGCCAGCACCAAGAAAGGCAGCGGCGTCACCCCCGTCTCGACCCCCGCACCCAACCGCCCGCACGGGCCGGTGGTGGCAGTCACCGACCTTGGCGGCTTCGACGAGGGCATCGCGTTCGGCGCCGGCTCGCTGTGGGCCGCGAGCGGCAGCAGGCTGCTGCGCATCGACCCGGCCACCAACAAGGTCAGCGCCGAGATCCCCATCGAGCCGAACGGCTCCGGGGCCGCCGGGGTCGCGTTCGGCGCCGGTGCGGTGTGGGTGCCGGTCGCCATGCCAGCGGCGCTGTGGCGCATCGACCCCGCCAAGAACCGGGTGGTCGCCAAGATCCCCCTCGGCACCAACCTCGACGGCACCGTCTCGGTGAGCGCGACCGACGGCGCGGTGTGGCTGGCCAGCGAAGACCACAGCGGCAGCCGAGCGGCTGGGCTGCTGACCCATGTCGACCCGGCCCACAACCGGGTCGCCGGGCGGGTCCGGGTGGCGGGGGTCCCGACCAGCATCGCCGCGACCTCGCGGGCGGTCTGGGCTGCGACCGTCAGCGACGGCATCGTCGTGATCGACGCCAGGAAGAACCAGGTTGTCAAGACTCTGGCGCTGGCCAGCTCGCTCGGCTACGCCCAGACGGTCGTGGCCGCCGCCGGGGCGGTCTGGCTGGCCGACCCGTTCGACCAGCAGGTGCTTCGCGTCGATCCCGCCACCATGAACGTGGTCGCGCGCATCCCCGCCGGAGCGGTCACCGGCCTGACAGCCGACAGCGCCGGAGTGGTCTGGGCGGCCACCCCGGACGGCATCCTGCGCATCGACCCGCGCCACCGCCAGGTCACCGTCAGCAGCGCCGTGCCCGTTGCCGACCTCGACGACGTGCTCCTGCTGACCAGCGGCGGCAACGCCCTGTGGGCGGGCCGCACCGCCTCGGTGGCCCACCTCGATCCCAAGCGCATCCAACCGTAAGGCCGTCGGCGCCTCCGCCTCGACGCGGGTGGACGGCTATGCGGGGAAGAAATAGACCTTGGCGGCGAACTCGGCGGCGAGGGCCATGATCACGGTCAGGTAGAACATGCCGGTGGCGGCCTGGATCGAGTTGCCGCGGACCAGGGCGCGGATGAAGGCGGCGAGCAGGCCGCACAGCAGCACCAGGCCGACCGCCAGGTAGACGGTCAGGTCGGGGAAGGAGAGCAGCGGCGACAGCGACTGGTCGACCACCGTGCCTCTGGCCCCGCCGAGGGCGGCGGAGACCAGCGCCGCCGCGACCCCGGCGATGAGCCAGGTGGCCAGGGCGAGGATCGGGCGGTTGGAGAGGCGCCGATCGACCAGGTACCAGTGGCCGAGCAGCAGCCCGTCGACGGTCGCGCCGAGGAACAGCGCGCCGGTCAGCAACGCCAGCAGGCCAAGCCCGGTGCGGCCGGACAGCACCGCGAGCGGCCAGGCGGCGACCAGGCCCGGTGCCACCGCTGCGATCCCGACCCACCGTGAGACGGCCAGCCGCGCATAGAGCAGCACCTGCCATAGCAGCACCACGACCGCGAACAGCCCCAGCCAGAGCGCGGCCATGCGCCCATCGGCGCCGGCTCGCCCCAGTTCGCCACGGCCGGCGAGCCAGGCGAGCGCGGCGCAGGTCAGCACCGTCGCCCCGGCCAGCTTGAAGAACCCTGGCCGTACTACGCCCCACAAGGGCGCCAGCCACAGCAATCCGAGGCTACCGAGAGCGGTCTCGAAGAGGACAACCGTCAAGACTCCGACAGGACCGTGCACCTGCGCCTTCGACCCTTCTCGTATGTGTTGCAACTTAATTTCAATACAGCTGTATCAGGACACCAAATCATGCATTCTTAAGTTATGTAGCAGGGGGGGATCCTCGACAGGAATGGGTGCCTTAGGATGGTGGGCATCGTGAACGACTTGGCCGGTCGCCGGCTGGGACAGTACCAGCTTCGTCAGGTCATCCGGCGCGGGGGCATGTCAACCGTATACCTGGGCTACCAGCCGTCGCTGGACCGGCTGGTCGCGGTGAAGGTGCTCGCCTTCCCCGGCGACCCGGAGTTCGCCGCTCGCTTCGAGCGCGAGGCGCGCTCCATCGCTGCGCTGCAGCACCCCAACATCCTCGCGGTGTACGACTACGGCGAGGAGGAGGACCAGGCCTACCTGGTGGTGCAGTACGTCGAGGACGGCCGCACCCTGGTCGACCTGCTCCGCGAGCCGCAGCCGCCGCTCCGCTGCCTGGAGCTGCTGGAGCGCGTGCTGGCCGGGCTTGGCTACGCGCACGAGCGCGGCATCGTCCACCGCGACGTCAAGCCGAGCAACATCCTGATGGCCTCGCCGGACTGGCCGATGCTGGCCGACTTCGGCATCGCCAAGCTGCTGCTCGAAAGTGACCGGGAGCCCATCACCCGCCAGGGGTTCATCGTCGGCACCGCCGCCTACATGGCCCCCGAACAGGGCTTCGGGTTACCGGTGGATGCCCGCACCGACCTGTACTCGGCCGGGGTGGTGCTCTTCGAGATGCTCACCGGACGGGTGCCGTTCAAGGCGGACACGCCGATGGCGGCGATGGTGGCGGCTGCCTACGAGCCGCCCCCGCCCCTTAAGGAGCTGAATCCCCAGCTGCCGGGCGAGCTGGAGGCGGTGGTGCTGCGGGCGCTGGCCAAGGACCCGGCCGAGCGCTACCAGAGCGCCGACGAGATGGCCGCTGCGTTGCGGACGGTCCGCGGCGAGCTGCAGCAGCCAGCCGCCAGCGACTTCGTCCCGCCACCAGCCAGAAACGGTACCAACGGGCCGGGCCTGGGTCAGGCCCCGGTCAAGGAGCCAAGCCAACGGCGCAGCCAGGGCCGGGGCCGTGCGCCGGTCACGCCGAACGCCTCCAGCACCAGGCGGCCGCCGGTGGCCAGCAGCCCGCCGCCGGTCAGGCGGCGCGAGTGGTCGGACCAGGAGATGGTGACGCCACCGTCGCGGCCGGTGCCGGTGCCGGCGCCGGCGCCCGAGGCAGGGGCGTTGCGGCAGCCCTCGCAGATAGTGGTCTGGAAACCACTACCAGCGCCCAGCCCACCAGGGGCGGCGCCGTCCAGCTCCAGGGGCCGCAGGCGGCTGGCCGTCGCGCTGCTGGCGATCGTCGCGCTGGCCGCTGGCGCGCTGTGGGGGCTCAACCACTGGCAGCAGTCAAAGGTGCAAGCAATCCTGCTCATCGGCATGGCCGACCCTGGACCAGCACCGTTCGTGGGCAGTGCCTCCGCCTCCTCCAGGACCCAGCCGATCTTCAGTTCGCCGCACCCGCTGCAGATCATTAAGCAGCGCGGAACCCAGTCGAAGCTGTACGGCGGGAACCGCAACATGAACCCGCAGGGCTGCGACCGGAGCCAGCTGATCATGGCCCTGCAGAACGACCCGAGCCGTGCTGCCGCCTGGAGGGAGGCACTGAACCGCGACCCGGCCCTCTACTGGAGCGACCGAGGCACCGTCAACACCAGCGTCCACGACAGCAGCCAGATCGCCACCCTCGTCAACGACCTCACCCCGGTGGCCCTGCTCACCGACACCCGCTTCATCGACGTCGGCTTCAAGGACGGGCGCGCGGTCTCCTACCAGTCGGTGCTGCAGCGAGGGACTGGCGTGCTGATCGACCGGCGCGGCATGCCGCGCCTGCGCTGCCAGTCCGGCGACCCGCTGCTGCAGGCGGCGGCAAGCGTGGAGCGCTACCTGGGGCAGCGCTGGCCCGGCTTCTCGCTGAGCGCAGTCGACGCGATTCAGCCCGGCAGCTCGCCCGTCACGAGTTTCACGTTGCTCGACCTCTCCAATCCGTCCAGATCGTTCACCCGGCCAGCAGGCATCGTCGGCCCGCATGACTCCCTGACCACCCAGTGACCACCCAGCGTCGCAGCGCTCCACACTCCAGCGATAGCGCATTGATCAACACATACACCGTCATGCCGATTACGTACCTTCAACCTAGTCAAACTTAGCGACGTGCCAGATCGAGGCAAGCCGTACTATCAGATGGGGGAGCCGAGACAAGACATCTCGGCAGGGTGGGCGTTATGCGAGAACCACCATGAGCGGCCTGACCGGCCGCCAACTCGGACAGTATGAGCTCCGCGAGGTCATCCGCCGTGGCGGCATGTCCGCGGTCTATCAGGCCTACCAGCCGTCGCTGCACCGGCTGGTAGCGATCAAGGTGCTCGCCTTTCCCGGCGACCCGGAGTTCGCCGCGCGCTTCGAGCAGGAGGCCCGCGCGATCGCCACGCTGCAGCACCCGAACGTGGTCCGGGTCTACGACTACGGCGAGGAGGACGGCCAGGCCTACCTGGTGATGCAGTACGTCGAGGACGGCGTCACCCTGGTCGACCTGCTCCGCGAGCCGCAGGCGCCGGTCCGCTGCCTAGAGCTGATGGAGCACGTGCTGGCCGGGCTCGGCTACGCGCACGGCCAGGGGATCGTCCACCGGGATGTGAAGCCGAGCAACGTGCTGATGGCCTCGCCGACCTGGCCGATGCTGGCCGACTTCGGCATCGCCAAGCTGCTGGCGCAGGGCGGCCAGCAGCTCACCGCCACCGGGCTGATCGTCGGCACGCCCGCCTATATGGCACCGGAGCAGGCCTTCCGCCTGCCGGTCGATGCCCGCACCGACCTGTACTCGGCCGGGGTGATGCTGTACGAGATGGTCACCGGCCAGGTGCCGTTCGACGCGGGCACGCCGGTGGCGACGCTGATGCAGCACGCCTACGAGCCGCCCCCGCCGCCTCGGGAGCTGAACCCCGCCCTGCCGGAGGAGCTGGAGGCGGTGGTGCTGCGGGCGCTGGCCAAGGACCCGGCCGATCGCTACCACAGCGCCGAGGAGATGGGCGAGGCGATCCAGTCGGTCCGGGTCGCGCTGGAGCGGCCATCGGCGCGGCTGGTCGCCCCCCCGGACCCGCTGGCCGCTGCCTACAAGTCGGGCGTGCGGGCCTTCTCGCAGGGTCGCTTCGACCAGGCGATCAGGCAGCTGGAGCCCGTGGCGGTCGCGGACCCCGGCTACGAGGACGTGGTGACGGTTCTGGACGCGGCCCGCGCCGCCCACCAGGCCCAGCGCTACGCGCCCAGCGCGCCCATGACTCCACCAGGCATGACGCCGCCACCAGGCATGACGCCACGAGCCGCTGCGCCGCCGCCGCGCAGCACCCCACCACCTGTCACGCCACCGCCAGGCGGCCCGTCTGTGCCGTTCGGCGGATTCCCCGCCGGACCGCCGGTGGCGGGCCGCCCGCCGGCCAGGGCAGGGGATCCGCCTGACCAGCCACCACCGCGGCGGCCACGGCGGGCGCCTGCGGGCGGCTGGTTCGAGGGACGGCGGGGGCTGGCATTGGGCGTGGCGGCGGTCGCCGCCATCCTGGTCATCGCCTCGGTCTGGAGTGCGGGACTGTTCGGGACGAACCAGGCGCAGGCCCGGGAGATCTTCCTCAGCGCCAGTGGCGACGCCGGGCCGAACCGGTTCACCGACAACACCACCAACCGCAACTCTGGCTCCAACTCTAAGGGAAAGTCCTCCAGGCAGGGCACGACCGGGACGGTGAACAGCCCCAAGGGCGTGCTGAAAATCAGCGGCGACCAGGTCGGCCTCTATGGCGGCACCCAGAACCAGGCGTCCTGCAACCGGACGCAGATGATCGCCTTCCTGCAGGTCAACCCCGCCAAGGCCGCCGCCTGGGTGGCGGCCCTCAACAGCGACCCGAGCCTGCACTGGAGCGGCGGCTCCAAGCTGACGGTCGCCCAGATCCCCGCCTACATCGGCGAGCTGACCCCGGTGCTGCTGCGGCTGGACACCCGGGTCACCAACAACGGCTACCGCAACGGCCACGCGACCCCGTTCCAGGCGGTCCTGCAGGCCGGCACCGCCGTGCTGATCGACACAATGGGCGTGCCACGGGCCCGCTGCGCCTGCGGCAACCCGTTGCTGCAGCCCAGGGACCTGACCAAGCCCTCCATGTACAGCGGGACCGTGTGGCCGGGCTTCACCCCCACCACCATCGTGACCATCGCTCCCGCCTCGGCCCCGATCAAGCAGGTGCGGCTGGTTGACGTCAGCAAGGGCACCGACGCCGCCTTCGACCGGCCCATCGGCTCCACTGGGACTCAGGACGTCAATGTCAAGGTGACCGTCAAGATCAAGAACGAGCTCAACCTCGGCACGATCCTGGCCGCCGCGCAGATCATCGCCGCGCCGCCCTCCACCGAGGTCGGCTCCACCAGCACTGCCGCCGGCACGGGCAGCGGCAATGAGACCAGCTCCAGCGGCGGCAGCGAGACGACCGCCAGCAACACCGAGACGACCACTAGCAACACCGAACCTCCGAGCAGCAGCACCGAGGCCCCGCCCAGCAGCACCGAGACGACCACTAGCAACACCGAACCTCCGAGCAGCACCACCGAGGCCCCGCCCAGCAGCATCGACACGACCAGCAGCGCCGACACGACCACCAGCGCGACGACCTCCACCGCCGAGATCACAACGTCGAGCGAGACGAGCACATCGACCAGCGGTCTATCCTCAAGCGAGACGACCGCTGCTGCAGCGGCCATTCCTGCCGTCTACGTCGAGACGGTAGATCCGCGATTTCCGTCAGGCCACGGTTCCCGGGTAGCCTTCCTGGGTACGGGCGAGAAATGGCGGCAGGAATGGACGCGATGCGACAGCCATCATGAGCGACCTGACGGGTGGTCGGCTCGGGCAGTATGAGCTTCGCGAGGTCATCCGCCGTGGCGGATCGGCCGTGGTGTACCAGGGCTACCAGCCGTCGCTGGACCGGCTGGTGGCGGTCAAGGTGCTCGCCTTCCCCGGCAACCCGGAGTTCGCCGCCCGCTTCCAGCGGGAGGCCCGTTCCATCGCCGCGCTGCAGCACCCCAACATCATCCAGGTCTACGACTACGGCGAGGAGGGCGGCCAGGCCTACCTGGTGATGCAGTACGTCAGCGACGGCGTCACCCTGGCCGACGTGATCGCGGGGGGTTCGGGGGGCGCGGAGTCCCCCGATGGGTCGAGGCCGCTCCCGCCCCAGCGGAGCGTGGAGCTGCTGGGTCGGGTGCTGGCGGGGCTCGGCTACGCGCACGAGCAAGGGATCGTTCACCGCGACGTGAAGCCGAGCAACGTGCTGATGGCCTCGCCGGCCTGGCCGATGCTGGCCGACTTCGGCATCGCCAAGCTGCTGGCCCAGGGCGATCAGCGGCTCACCACTGCGGGCACGATCATCGGCACCCCCGCCTACATGACGCCCGAGCAGGCCTTCAACCTGCCGGTTGACGCCCGCACCGACCTGTACTCGGCCGGGGTGATGCTCTACGAGATGCTCACCGGCCAGGTACCGTTCCGGGGCGAGACGCCGGTGGCGACGCTGATGCAGCACGCCTACGAGGCGCCTGTGCCGCCACGGGAGCTGAATCCCGCCCTGCCGGAGGAGCTGGAGGCGGTGGTGCTGCGGGCGCTGGCCAAGGACCCGGCCGACCGCTACCAGAACGCCGAGGAGATGCGCGCGGCGCTGCAGGCCCTCCCATCCCTTGCCGCCGAGCCCGACCCCGACCCCCAGCCCGAGCCCGAGGCCGAGGCCGAGGCCGAGGCAGAACCCGTACCCGAGGCTGCGTCCGTACCCGAGGCTGCGTCCGTGGCTGAGGCTGAGGCCGAGCAGGAGCAGGAGCACGTGCAGGAGCGGGAGCGGCGGCGCCCGGCGATCGGCCTGCTCATAGCTGCGGTCATGCTGGCCGTCGTCGCCACCTGGGGGCTGGCGAGGCTGACCGGCAATGCACCTGGGGCCACCACCCACAACGACAACCCACCGGGGGTCGTGGGCAGCTCCGGCCCGCCCGGGGCAAATGGCAGCACACCACCCGGCAGGGCCGGGTCGGCTTCGCCTGGAGGAGGGGCCTCCTCCTCCAGCCAGAGCGCCGGCGCCAGCACCAACGCGGGGGGCTCCACAGTGGCGTCGACCGAGGCCAAGGCCACCACCCCGCCGACGACCGCAGCACCGCCGCCCACGACGGGACCGACGCGGACCACGAAAAAGACCACCACTACCGGAGGGCTGCTGACGACCCTCACCCTCCCGATCACCACGCCGACACTCCCGCTCGGCGCGGACACCAACGACGGTTCGGGTTAAGGGCGCAGGGCTGCCAGGACCTGGTCGTGGAGGAGGCCGTTGCTGGCGACGGCGCTGCCGGCGTCGGCGCGGGGGTTGCCGTTCAGGTCGGTGAAGCGGCCGCCGGCCTCCTCGACGATCACCTGGATGGGGGCGACGTCCCAGTGCGCCACCGACGGTTCGGCGGCGATCTCGGCGGCGCCCTCAGCGACCAGCATGTAGCTCCAGAAGTCGCCGAAGCCGCGCTCGCGCCAGCAGGAGTGCAGCAGGTCGAGGAAGCGCCCGCCGAGGCCGCGCTGCTCCCACTCGCCAAGGGTCGAGTGGCACAGTTGCGCGTCGCCGAGGCCGCCCACCCTGGAGACCCGCATGCGGCGCCCGTCGGCGTAGGCGCCCAGCCCGCGGGCAGCCCACCAGCGGCGCCCGAGGGCGGGTGCGGACACCACGCCGAGCTGGCCCTCCCCATCGCACTCCAGCGCGATCAGGGTGGCGAACACGGGGATGCCGCGCACGTAGTTCTTGGTGCCGTCGATCGGGTCGAGGATCCACCGGGGGGCACCATTATCCGCGGCAGCGCCGAACTCCTCCCCCACCACGACGTGGGTCGGGTACTCCTCGGCGATGCGGTGGCGCAGGGCCCGCTCCACAGCCCGGTCCGCCTCGGTCACCGGGGTCATGTCAGGCTTGGTCTCGACGATCAGATCGTCAGCGCGGAAACGCTCCATCGTGAGCTTGTCGGCCAGATCGGCCAACTCAAGCGCGAAGTTGAGATTCGGGTTCATACCGGGGAGCCTACCGCGCCGACCTGCGAGTTCCGCAACTGCTGCGCGTCGTTCTGGTAACGCACGTGCTACCTGCCGGCCGCCCCCGGCTACCCGGTGGCGAGCAACGCCACACCGGCGAGCGCCAGCGCGACGCCCGCGCCCTGGATGCGCGACAGCCGCTCGGCCAGCACGAACCGGGCCAGCATCACGGTCGCGACCGGGTACATGGAGCCGAGCACGCCGACCACGCCGAGGTTGCCCTTGGTGGAGGCGATCGCGAACAGGAGGTTCGCGGCCGTGTCGACGATCCCGACCGCGGTGAGAGCGAGCACGGCACGGCCCGGCCAGGGTGCCGCCTGGCGCCCTGAGGAGCCGGCCCCCAGCGTGATGGCCAGCAGGACCGTGACCGAGGCGACCCGCCCGCCCATGATCGTCCACAGCGGCGAGCCGCCCACCACGCTGCCGGCGTGCAGCATGACGAAGTAGGTGCCGAAGCCGAGTGCCGCGCCCAGCGACAGCGCCACCACCAGCCCGGGGCGCCCGCTCGGGTGCTGCTCGGCGTCGGTGGAACGCGACACCAGCACCACCCCGGCGAAGGCGACCACCATGCCGAACAGTGAGAGGGGGTCGGGCACGGCGCCGCCGGCCATCGCGACGGCCACCGGCACGACGGCACCGCAGGCCGAAAGCGGGGCGACGATCGACATCGCCCCCTCGGCCAGCGCCCAGTAGAACAGCAGCAGCCCGAGCCCGCCGCCGATCCCGCCGGCTGCGCCCAGCAGGAACCCGGGCAGGGTGGCCCGCCCGCCGATGGCGAGCACGACCACCAACAGCACCACCCCGCCGCCAAGCTGGCTCCACAGCGCCACCGCCAGCGGGCGCAGCCGCCGCGACAGCACCCCGCCGAAGAAGTCCGAGGTCCCCCAGCACAGGCTGGACCCAAGCCCGAGCAGCACCGCCAGCGGCAACCCATCCTCCTTCGCGCCAAACCCCGGCGTCACGCCTTGGCCTTACGCCTTGGCGTAGTGCTCCAGCGCGTCCACGGCGGCCTGCGCCAGGATCCGCACTCCGACCGCGATGGCGCGCTCGTCCACGTCGAAAGTTGCCGCGTGGATGTCCAGGTCAGTGCCTGGGATGCGGACGCCGAGGCGGCCCATGGAGCCGGGGATGGTCTCAAGGTACCAGGAGAAGTCCTCGCCACCCATGCTCTGCGGGGAGTTGAGGACCGCCTCCGGCCCGATGGCGATGCGGGACGCGTTGGACAGCACCACGGTGGCCGCCTCGTCGTTGACCACTGGCGGCGAGCCGCGGTGGTAGTCGAGCTGGTAGTCGACGTGGTAGGGCGCAACTACTGCTTCGAGCACCCGCTCGACCATCTTGGGCGCCTCACTCCAGGCGCTGCGGTCGAGCACCCGCAGGGTCCCGCGCGCCACGGCGGCGGTGGGGATGACGTTGGCGACCGTGCCGGACTGCACGCAGCCGAAGCTCACGGTCAGGCTGGCGCGCGGGTCGACCAGCCGCGACAGCGCCGCGGGCAGCTCGGTGACCAGCTTGGAGACGATGTAGACCAGATCGGCGGTCAGGTGCGGCCGGGCGGTGTGCCCGCCCGGCCCGGTCATGCTCACTTCGAACAGGTCGGAGGCGGCGGTGATGGGGCCGACCCGGGTGCCGATGCGGCCGACGTCGACCTTGGGGTCGCAGTGCAGCGCGAAGATCGCGGCGACGCCGTCGACCGCGCCGGCGGCGATCACGTCGAGCGCGCCGCCTGGGTTCTTCTCCTCAGCCGGCTGGAACACCAGCCGGACCTTGCCGCGCAGCTCGTCGGCGTGCTCGGCGAGGGCGAGGCCGGCGCCGAGCACCATAGTGGTGTGGACGTCGTGGCCGCAGGCATGGCAGACGCCCGGGACGGTGGACCGATAGGGGACGTCCTTCTCGTCCTGCAGCGGCAGGGCGTCGAGGTCGGCGCGCAATGCCACCACCGGGCCGACGCCGTCGCCGATGTCACAGGTCAGCCCAGTGCCCTTGGGCAGCAGGCGGGGACGCAGGCCGGCAGCCTCCAGCCGCCTGGCGACCAGGGCGGTGGTCTCCCGCTCCGCCCGGCCGAGCTCGGGGTGGGCGTGCAGGTGGCGTCGGAGGTGGATCAGCTCGGCTTCGTGGGATGCGATGAAACTGCTCAGGTCTAGGATCACGGGACCGGTTGCTCGGGGATCGGCGTCGGGCGGTCGGCACGGAGCTCCTCGACCAGGGTGTCAACCACGTCGGTCAGGGAGCCCCCTGCCGCCACCACCTCACGCTGGCGGATATAGCTTGGACCGCGCTCCATCATGGAGAGCGCGTGGTGCAACTCGTCGAGACAGCCGAGCCGGCGCGCCGTCGGGGTGAGCTCCTCGATCAGCTCTCCGATGGCTTCTCGCACCGGCTGCAGGTGCCCCTCGTCGTCGAGAATGATGTTCGCGTCGAGCCCGTAGCGGGCCGCGCGCCATTTGTTCTCGCGCACGATCCAACCCCGAGGGACCGGTAGGGTGTAGCCGCGATCGATCAGGGTGTTCATCCGATCCACCAGGCACTGGCTCATGGCCGCCACCGTGGTGATCTCGCTCATGGTCGGCAGGCCGTCGCAGATCCGCAGCTCCACGGTGCCGAAGTTGGGGTGGGGACGGATGTCCCACCAGACCTCACGGATGGTGTGGATGGTCTTGGCCGAGATGAGCGTGTCCATGAACTGCTCGAACTGCGCCCAGCCGCTGAGCTGGTACGGCAGGCCCGCGGTCGGCAGGCCCTCGAAGACCTTGCTGCGGCAGGAGGCGAGACCGGTGTCCCGCCCTTTCCAGTAGGGGCTGGACGCTGACAACGCCAGGAAATGCGGGATATAGCCGGTCAGGGCGTTGACGATGGCGACGGCCTTTTCCGGCGAGCGCACGCCGACGTGCACGTGGATGCCGAAGATCTGCAGCCGGCGTGCCAGCCACTGCATGTCCTCGATCAGCTGCGCGTAGCGAGGATTGGGACTGACCTCCTGCTCCGCCCAGTCCGAAAATGGGTGCGTTCCCGAACACATCAGGCGCATCCCGCGCGGCTCGACATGGGTCCGCAATTCGGCAAGGGTCGCTTCCAGGTCCTTGCGTGCCTCGTCCACCGTCGAGCAGATTCCAGTGATGATTTCCACCGTCGACTCGAGCAGCTCGTGCTTGGCTTTGGGATGCTCGCCGCCCGGGTGGTTCGCACCCATCAGCGGCAGGACCTCGGATGCGCCGCTGCGCAGCTCCCGGGTCTGCTGGTCGACGATCTCGAGCTCGACCTCGACACCGAGGCTGGACCCTTCAGAAGCTCTGAAATCGATCCGCATCGGGAATGCCCTTTGGGTAGCGCTTTTGGTAACGCCCTTCACGTCCTTCTCATGGCGCACGTCAAGCGCGATGATACCGGCCACCCCAACCAACATGGGAAGCGAAACACCTGGTAGTTTCGCTCTAGTCAATCTAAGTAATACTGTAATCAGGCGATGGAAGCAGACCACGTAGCCCGGACGGTGTCCGCTTGGCTGGGGAAGAAGATCCCCGCCGAGTGGTTTGCCGGCCTGCCCGAGGTGCTGGTCGACGCCGAGGAGATGCTGGTGATCGGCACCCTCCCGGAGGCGGCTGACGGCGGCCTGGAAACCGGCGACGGCGCGCCCTCTCCCTCCAGCGGGATGGCCGACCTGGCCAGGATCAAACGGTTCCGCGAGGAGACCCGCCAGCGGCGTATGCGCATCGCCACTGAGGCCGAGCACCGCTTTGGCCGCAAGGTCTCCTGGGGAGCCGTCTGCGGCGACCAGCGGGCCCTGTTCACCACCTTGAGCGTGCCGGTCATGACCCGCCTGCGCCTGCGCGAGCGGGCCGTGCTCGACACCCTCATCGACGCCGGCGTGGCGCGCAGCCGCAGCGACGCCCTGGCCTGGTGCGTCCGGCTGGTCGGCACCCACCAGGCCGACTGGATCCGCGACCTGGAGGCCGCCCTGGTCGCCGTCAAGAAGGTCCGCGCTGAAGGCCCTGATCCCAGCTAAGCCAGCGCCAGCGGCGGGCTAGAAGGTGGTGGTGATCATCTGCGCCAGGACCTGCTGGATGGCGCGGGGGTCGGGCGAGGGCAGGTAGTGGCCGCTGGTGGCGGCGGCGATCCGCTGCAGGGCGGCCGCGTCCACGTTGGTGCCGTAGCCCACGGTATTGACCAGGATCGGGTTCTTGGCCTGTGCCGGGTTCTTGGCCTGTGCTGTGTGGAGCTGCTGCAGCAGCTGGTCGAGCGCGAGGCCGCCGTCGGGGTTGTCATTGATCCCGTCGGTCACGACGGCGATCGCGTTGGTGCCGTTGGGGTTGTAGTGCTGCTGCAGGTACTGGTAGGCCGCCAGGGTGGTGTCGTACAGCGCGGTGTCGTTGTTAGTGGCCGCGAGCCGCTGGGCGGCCACCGCGAGCTGCTGGCGGGTGGTGACCCCGCCCGGGCCGGGCGTGTCCATCGACCCCAGCGGCACCAGCTGGCGCCAGGGGTGGGGGCCGAGGTGGGTGGCGAACTCCCACAGGGCGAGATTGAAGTTGGACGGCAGCACTTTGGCGGCGTTCCCGACGGCGGCCTTGATGATGTCGATCTTGGTGCCGTTGGTTCCCGGCACCTGCTCCTTCATCGAGCCGGACACGTCGAAGACCAGCAGCAGGTTGGTGGGCGCAGCAGCCTCGGTCCAGCCCTGCAGCAGCGCCGAGACGACCTCCGGTCCCGGCGGGGCCAGGATCCTGGACGCGACGCCAGGCAGCAGGCCCTGGCTCTGGCTCAGCTCGGCGCCGGCGGCCCCGGTGGCGCTGCGGAAGCCGGCCGCCTGGAAGCGCGCCTGGGCGGCGGGCTTGCGCAGGAACTGCAGGAAGTCGGCGGCGGCGGCGCGCGTGGGGTCGCTCACCCAGGGTGCGTTCAGGACCAGCCACGGGTAGTCGCTCTGCAGCGTCCCCTCGGTCGGGTAGAAGGCGGCCAGCGGGACCTTGGGGGCGGCGTGCTTGCCGAGGGTGGCGGGATCCCCGCTCGGGTTGCCGCGGTTGTAGGCCGCGACCTGCTGCTCGCTGAGGAAGGCCGCGGAGAGGTAGCTGAGGGCCTTGCCGCCGTCGTCGGCGCGCTGCAGCGCGCCGAGGAGATCGGCCGGCAGGTCCACGTGGGGACCCGCCAGGCCGCCGATCCCGGCCAGCACCTGGGTGACGGGCTGGCGCTGCCTGCTGAACGAGTCGAAGGTGAGCGGCTTGCCCTGGAGGACGCCGAAGGTCACCGCGCCGAGCAGCGACTCCAGCGCCGGGGTGGAGTGCACCGGGTTGCTCTGGCCGAGCTTGACCGTACCCCACTCGGGATGCCCCACGCTGCCCCAGCCAGCCGGGTTGCGCAGCAGGCCGAGCAGGTCGCCCCAGCCGAGCTGCTTGTCCGGCCAGCCGAGCGCCTGCGCCATCGGCCGCGGCATCGCCGCCACCAGCGGGGAGGTCGCGATGCTGCCCTGTGGGTCGGCCCGCAGGCTGCTGCCGGTCCCGGCGGCCTGCACCTTGAATCCCAGCAGGCTGCCCCAGAGCGACGAAGGCGGCACCCACACGGCCGGGCGCGAGCCGGTGGAGCTGTCGGTCCAGCCCGTGGTGAGCTTGTCGAGCGCGGCAGCCGGCGCCATGCTCTCGACGTGCACAGCCACGCAGGAGCCGTTCACCTTGGGTGACCCCTGCAGGTAGTCGGCGGCGGCCTGCTGCAGCGGCCCGGCCTGCTCGGGCGAGGCCAGCACCACCAGGGAGGTGTGCGACCCGCCGCAGCCCGCGCCCGCGGCGTTGGCGCCGCCACCGCCGCTGTACTGCCCTGAGGACCTGGTCGCGACCAGCGTTCCCGCAATCGCCACCAGCACGACGGCAAGCCCCACGAGCCACACCCAGCCCGACACCCGTCGAGGCGGGCGCTCCCCTGGCAGCATCCGGTTCGCCAGGTGCCTTCCCTCTGAGCCTGTTGTCTTCGCCCTGTCCATCGGACCGCATCCTCTGGCTCAAGTCACGACACCATGAGAAGGAGTTGATGCGCCTTTGGACCGCTTCCACCCAAGCATCCGCAGCAGCCAGATTATGGCAGCCGCGATCACTCTTGTACAAAGCACCACCTAAGCCTTGCAAGCGGCACTAAGTGATCAATAGTAAGGACTGGCAGAACTCGCTTCAGCCAGCTGCGGCTGGCGAGGACGACAGGCTCAGGTGCTGCGGTACTCCAGCCAGGTCAGCAGGGTGCGGACGGCGGCACCGGTGGAGCCCTTGCCGAGGTAGCCGTCCTGGGACTCGGCGCGGGCCGGGCCGGCGATATCGAGGTGCGCCCAGGGACGACCGTCGACGAATTCCTGCAGGAACAGCGCGGCGGTGAGGGCGCCGCCCCAGCGCTCGCCGACGTTTTTCAGGTCGGCGATCTCGCTCTCCAGCTCCTTGTGGTATTCCTCAGGCACCGGCAGCCGCCAGCTCTTCTCCCCCGCCTCGTCGGCCGCCGCCAGCAGCTCGGCCGCCAGCGCGTCGTCGTTGGAGAACAGCCCAGTGATGCGCTTGCCGAGCGCCACCATGCAGGCGCCGGTGAGGGTGGCGACGTCGATGATCGCGTCAGGCTCCGAGGCGGCGCCGAGCGCAAGCGCATCGGCCATCACCAGGCGGCCCTCGGCGTCGGTGTTGAGCACCTCCACGGTGGTGCCGTTCTTCATGGTGAGCACGTCGCCCGGCCGGGTGGCGCTGCCTGACGGCATGTTCTCGGCCGAGGCGAGGTAGCCGGTGACCGCGACCCGCACGCCGAGGTCGGCCACGGCCGACAGCACCCCGACCACCGCCGCCGCGCCTGACATGTCGGTCTTCATGGTGACCATGCCGTCGGGCGGCTTGAGCGAGAGCCCGCCCGAGTCGAAGGTGATGCCCTTGCCGACCAGGATCACGTGCCCGCGAGCGCCCTCCGGCTCGTAGCGCAGCTCGATCAGCCGCGGCGGGTGGTCGGCGCCCTGGCCGACCCCGATGATCCCGCCGAAGCCCTCGCGACGGAGCTGCTGCTCGTCCTTGACGGTCACCCGCACGCCCTTGCCCTCGACCGCGGCGCGGGCCGCCTCGGCCAGGTCCGATGGGTGCAGCGCGTTGGCCGGCTCGTTGGACAGGTCACGCGCCAGGTTGGTGGCGGCGGCCCGGACCGCGCCGGCCGCCAGGGCCGTCTCCAGCGCCTGGTCCTGATCCTGGCCCTGGTCGCCCTCGACGGCCAAGGCGAGGCGCCGCAGCTCAGGCGCCTGGCCCTGGCCGGCGTCGGCCTTCTTGTACTTGTCGAAGCGGTAGCTTGCCAGCAGCGCGCCCTCGGTGAGCGCCCGGACCGCAGCGGCCAGGTCGTCAGGGAGGGCCGGCGCCAGCGTGGCGACGGCCTCCTTGGCCCCGCCGGCCTGCCGCACGATGGCTGCTGCGGCGCGCCGCAGCGCCTCGGGGCCGACCTGGTCACGGTCCCCGAGGCCGACCACCAGCAGGGTGGTGGCGGCCAGCCGCCCGAGCGTCGGCACCGCGACCGCCTCGCCAACCTTGCCGCCGAAGCCCTGCGCCTCCAGGAGCGAACGCAGCGGCGTGCCGAGCGCCGCAGCCGCCTCCTCCGCCCCGGGACCCGGGTCCAACCCGCTGAACACCGGCACCACCAGCAGGTCGGTCGGCGCGCCAGCCGCGGCAGCATCCACCAGCGAGACGTTGAGCATTCGTCCTCCCACCACTCCATCACCCGACAAAGGCCCTGAGACTGAGGCACAGTCTAGTAGGCTGGCCTGCATCGATGACGCGGGACTGGCAGAGCTTTCAGAGGAGCACGGTGAGCATGGAGCGGCACAGGCTGGCGGATCTGATCGCCTTCGATCAGATCCGCATGGCCAAGCACCGCCTGTTCGAGACCGACCGCACCCTCACTGACCTCTACTGCCTCGACGTCGGCCAGGAACAGCTCCTCCGTGTCCACGACGACGCCGACAAGGTCGTCCTGGTAATGGCCGGCCGCGTCCTCGCCCGCGTCGACGACGACAGCGCCGAACTCACCCAGTACGAAATTGTCCTGATCCCCGCCGGCGCCACACACGCCCTCAAGAACCTCGGCCCCGACCCCGCCGTCCTGGTCGTGTTCGTCGCCCCCCGCCTCGCGTAGCACTCCAGCTCCAGCCGCAAATGGTTCATCGCATACGCAGGCCGAGGATGCCCAGGTCGCCGGCGCGTGCCGACGCCTCCCGGCGGGTACGGGCGCCCAGCTTCTCCAGCGCCGCCGCGACGTGACTGTCCACAGTGCGCACCGAGAGGACGAGCTGGCCGGCGATCTCGGCGTTGGTCATGCCCTGGGCAAGCAGCTGGACGACCTCGACCTGGCGTTCGGTGAGCCCGGCCGGGTTGACTCGGGTCGTTGGTGCCGGACCGCGCGGGATCCTGGCCACGCCGAGGCGCTTCAGGCGCGCCCGGACCAGCCGGGCCAGCGGCTCGGCCCCGATCGCGTCGAGGACGGCGAGCGCGACCAGCTGGTCGTCTGTCTCGGGGCTCCCGGCCAGGGCAGCCGCGTACTCGTACCGGAAGCCGGCCGCGCGCCACACCTCGGCCGCCTCCCGCCAGCAGCCGTCGGCGAGCAGCGCGTACGGATGCTCCAGCCCTGACCCGCCGACAGACCGGCCGGCCCGGCCCAGCCAGTACGCCAGCTCCGCCTGGACGGCGACCGTGCCGAACCGGCGCGCCAGCTCGTACGCCTCGGTCAGCTCGGCGACGGCGGCGCTGGGGTCGCCGTCGAGCATGGCCGCCTCGGCCAGCGCGGCGGCGGCCGGAGCGACCCACTGGCACTCGCGCAGGGATACCGCGACCCGCCACGCCTCGCGCAGCGTCTGCACTGCGCCGGGATCGCCCCGGCGCAGGCGGGTACGGCCGATCAGGGTCAGCGCGGCGCATCGCACCGGCGGGGAGCTGTCGAGTGCGCACGCCGCAGCCGGTTCGACCTCGTCCCAGTCGGCGGTCGCGGAGTGCAGCGCCCCCAGCGCCACCTGCAGGTACCGGGAGAACATCAGGAACTCCGAGCGCTCGGCGAACTCGATGCCCTCGGCGAGCAGGCGCCTGGCGTCGTCGAGACGCAGGAGGTCAAGGTTGCTCCAGATGAGATTCACGTAGGCCCGGCAGGCCTGCTCCGGCTCGTCTGCGGCGAGCGCAACCCGCAGGCTGTCCTCCAAGGTGGAGAGTGCGCTCGCGTCGCCGAGCCGGAGGCGCGCCACGGCGAGGTTGTTGAGCGCGTGCGACAGGGTCGCCGGCGTGTCCTTGCCGAGCGCGATGGCTTGCTCGGCCACGACGACGGCCTCGGCGTCACGCCCCGCCAGCGCGTGCAGCTGTGCCTTGTTGCTGAGCGCCATCGCCAGCAGGTGATCGTCGCCGGCGGCGCTGAGGACGGTGATCGCCTCGTCGGCCGCCGCGTCCGCCCCGTCTGGATCCCCGGCCCACCAGCAGATCCGCGAGAGCCAGCGCAGGGAGGCCCCGAGGGCGCGCGGGTCGTCACCGCGCCGCAGCTCGACCGCCCGCCGCTGGGCCGCCAGCGCGTCACCGGTCGGGATGTCGATGGTGTAGCTCTCGATGGCGAAGCGCTCCCACAGCTCCGCCTCGGCTGGTGGGTCGAGGATCGGGTGCTGGTCGAGCACCAGCCGCAGGTGGGCCGCCGCTTCCCGGTGCGCCCCGGCTGCCGACGCCTCCCGGGCGGCAATCGGTCCGTATTGAAGGATGCTGTCGCTGTCGCCCGCCTGAGCTGCGTGATGCACCACCCGGGACAGGTCGATCCCCGGGCGGGCGAGGAGCGCGGCGAGCACGCTGCGGTTCGCCGCCACCCGGCGCGCCGCAGGCATCGAGTCCACCACCGCGCGGCGCGCGAGTTCGTGGCGGAAGCTCACCCGGCTCGGCGTGACCGTGAGCAGGCCGCGCTGCTCGGCCGGGGCGAGAGCCGCCGGACCCGCCGGTACGAGCGCCTCGACGAGCCACCGCTGCACCGCCGACGGGACGACGGCGAGCCGTTCGAGGATCTCCAGCGTGGCCGGGTCGAGCTGCGCCATCCGGGCCTGGACGGCGTCTGCGATCGTCAACGGCACCGCCGCCGCGTCCCCGGCCGCCAGGACCTCGGCGACGAAGTATGGGTTGCCGGAGGTGACCGCGAAGACCTCGTCCGCATCGACGTCCGCTGCGGCGCTCAGGCGGCGAACCGCGGCCACGGTGAGCCGGGCCAGGCGCAGCCGGCGGACCCGCCCGGCCCGCGAGGCCACGCCGAGCAGTTGCCGCAGCGGATGGTCGGTACCCAACTCGTCGTCGCGGTAGGTCAGCACCAGGACCAGCGGCAGTTGCGCCGCCCGGCGGACCAGGTACCGCAGCACGTCGAGGGTCGCCTCGTCGGCCCAGTGCACATCCTCGATGGCCAGCACCGTCGGGTGCTTCGCCCAGCCGAGTTCGTCGCGCAGGGCCTCCAGCACCTCTCCCCGGTCGCCGCGCTCCAGCGCCTGGGTCAGCGCCGTACCGACGCTGCCAATGAGATCCCGCAACGGGCCGAGGACACGCGGCGTCGCCAGGTCGTCGCAGTAGCCGACGAGGAGCCGGCCCTCCGCTGGCAGTACCCCCCGGATGGCCTCGACCAGACTCGACTTTCCGATCCCGGCTTCGCCGGAGATGAGGACCACCGCGCCGGCTCCGTCGCCGGCATCGCGAGCGGCGCTGCCCAGCGCGGCCAGCTCGTCTTCGCGCTCCAGGATCGTCCTGCCCATTTATTGCATTCTGGCATGCGGCGCCAGCGCGGGCGGGGGCCCGTAGCCGCCCGCCCCGATATCGGTACTGCCGCGACCCGACCTAGGTAGCTGGCGCGGATGCCGAGGCGGCCGGGGTCGCCATAGAACAGAGCGGAAAGCTCAGGCGACGAGGCAAGGGGTGACGCATGGCGATCGACGAGGCACGGCTGATGGAGTTCCTGAACCGGTTCGTCGGCGATCTGGGTGCGACGATGGCGGCCGGCAATATCGTGGTCGGGGACAGGCTCGGGCTGTACCGGGCCCTCGCCGACGGGCCGCTGCGGCCGCAGGCGCTCGCGGAGCGTACCGGCACGGCACAGCGGTATGTCGACGAGTGGCTGCGCGGTCAGGCGGCCGGCGGCTACGTGGAGTACGACCCGGAGACAGGAAATTACTGGCTCACCGAGGAGCAGGCCTTCGCACTGACCAATCCAGACGGCCCGGTCTTCGCCCCGGGAGCGTTCCAGCTCGCGGTCGCCGCGCTGCGCGCCGAGCCGGAGATCGTCGGGGCGTTCCGCTCCGGCGCGGGGGTGGGCTGGCACGCCCACGACGCCGACGTGTTCGCCGGGTGCGAACGGTTCTTCCGTCCGGGGTACAGCGCGAACCTGATCAGCGCGTGGCTGCCCGCGCTGGACGGGGTGGAGGCGAAGCTGCGCGACGGCGCGCTGGTCGCAGACATCGGCTGCGGGCACGGCGCCTCGACGGTCCTGATGGCGACGGAGTACCCGCGGTCGACGGTGTTCGGCTCGGACTACCACGCCGAATCAATCGCGGCGGCGCGCAAGCGGGCAGCGGAGAAGGGGCTGGACAGCCGGGTGCGGTTCGAGGTCGCCAGCGCGCAGGCCTTCACCGGCGGCCCGTTCGACCTCGTGACGACGCTCGACGCGCTACACGACATGGGTGACCCGCTCGGCGCGGCCCGCCACGTACTGCAGCGGTTGGCCGACGGCGGCACCTGGATGATTGTCGAGCCAATCGCCGGTGCGACCGTCGGTGACAATCTCAACCCGGTCGGCCGGGTCTACTACTCGTTCTCGACGTTCCTCTGCGTCCCGAACGCGCTCTCGCAGGAGGGTGGCTACTCCCTCGGCGCCCAGGCCGGCGAGGAGCCGATCCGCCGGATCGTCACCGACGCCGGATTCGGCAGGTTCCGGCGAGCCGCCGAGACACCCTTCAACATCGTGTACGAGGCGCGCCGATAGGACGGCCGCCCGGGCGCATGGAGAGGTTCGGCACCGGCCAACGTTAACCTGCCGCGTAACCTGCTCATCTCCATCGACGCGATCGCTGTCCTCCCTGCTGGCTGAGGGACTGCACCGCTCAGCAGCGGGTTGGCAGGTAGGCGGTGGTCATGACGGTGGTGGCGCTGATGGCTTGCTTGAGGAGGCCGGTGGCGTGCATCCAGTCGCCGTAGTGTTGCCAGGCGGACTGGTCGAGGCAGCCGATGGGGCGGTTGGCGGGTGGGGTGAGGAGGTTGAGGGTGGTGGGGACGCTCGCCTGGAGGAACTTCGGGGTGTAGGTGGTGGCTTTGGTCATCACCGTGATGGCGCCGGGCTGGTCGGCGCGGGCGGCGCTGATGCCGCTGATCATTGTGGCGAGGAAACGGCGGACGGTGGTGGCGTAGGTGGGGTCGGTGTGGAGGCGGGTGGTGTTGGCGACGACGACGAGCTCGTCGTAGCTGGGGACGCCGAGCTGGTCGACCGGGAGGGTTGCCGGGGGCTTGCCGGTTTGCTGGGCGATCTGGACGGCTTCGACGTTGCGGTAGCCGCCGAGGATGGCGTCGACCTTGTGGGACAGCAGGGCGGTGACCAGGTTGTAGCCGACGCTGACGGCTTTGACGTCGCTGGGTTGGAGGCCGCCGGTGTGTTCGAGCGTCTGGAGAATGGCGTTGTCGCTGGGGATGCCGGTGATGCCGACGGTGTGGCCCTTGAGGCTGGCGGGGGTGCTGATGCCTGCGGTTGGGAGGGCGATCAGGGAGTTCAGCGGCACCGGGATCAGCGCGGCGACGGCGGTCACGGGGAGGCGCTTTTCGGCGGCGAAGAACAGGTCGGGCTCGTAGGAGATGGCGAGGTCGGCCTTGCGCAGGGCCACCAGTTTGAGGGGGGCGCTCGGATCGGAGGGCGCGCGCATGCGCACGGTCAGCCCGGCCTGCTGGAACAGGCCCTTGGACTGGGCGTAGTAGAGGCCGACGTGGTCGGGGTTCGGCGTCCAGTCGAGGGACAGGTCGATCTGGGCCTGGCCGGGCTTGGCTGCCGCTTGGGCTTGCTTGGCCGGGGAGTTGCCGCAAGCGGCAAGGACGAGCGTCAGCGCCAGTGCGACGAATGTGACAACGGTTCGCTTCATGAGCGTTCAGCACCTCCACTTCCATGCGCCCAGGGAACGGCCAGGCGCTCGACCAGGGAGACCAGCAGGAACAGGGCGAGCGAGAGGGCGGTCAGGATGACGACGGCGGCGAAGATGCGCGGGGTGTCGAGGTTGGGGGTGGCCTGCAGCATCACGTAGCCGAGGCCGGCGTTGGAGCCGGCCCACTCGCCGAAGACCGCGCCGATGGCGGCGTAGGTGGCGGCGACCCGCAGGCCGGAGAAGATCAGCGGCAGGGCGGAGGGCCACTCGACGCGCTGGAGGATCGCCCACCGGGAGGCGTCCAGAGTGCGCATCATGCGGACCAGGTCGGGGTCGACCGAGCGGAGCCCGTCGGTGCCGTTGACCACGATCGGGAAGAAGCAGATCAGCGCCACGATCACCAGCTTGGGGGCGAGGTCGAAGCCGAGCAGGATCACCAGGATCGGCGCCAGCACCACGATGGGGATGGTCTGCGAGGCGATCAGCAATGGGTACAGGGCACGGCGCAGCGTCCCCGACAGGTGCAGGGCCAGGGCCAGCGCCAGCCCGGCAGCGCAGGCGAGCAGGAAGCCGAGCAGGACCTCCCGCAGGGTCACCCAGGTGGCCGAAAGGAGCAACCCGGCGTCGCTGTGGAAGTCGGCCCCGACCGCGGAGGGCGCGGGCAGCAGGTAGGCAGGCACCCGCAGCGCCCGGACCAGCAGCTCCCACAACGCCACCCCGGCGGCGAGCAGGCCCAGCGCAGGCCCGTAGCGGAAACGGTCGCGGCGGGTCATCGCTCCAGCACCTCCAGCAGTTCCTCGCGGCAGGCGACGAACGCCGGGTCGGTGACCACCTGTCGGCGCGGCCCGTCGCGGGGCAGATCCACGGTGAGCTGGTGGAGGATGCGGCCGGGCCGCGCCGACAGCACCACCACCTGGTCGCAGAGCAGCAGCGCCTCCTCCACGTCGTGGGTGACCAGCACCGTGGTGCGCGCTTCCGCCTGCAAGGCGGCGGCGAGCCATTGCTGCAGCTGCCCCCGGGTGATCGTGTCGAGCGCGCCGAAGGGCTCGTCGAGCAGCAGGACCGGCTTGTCGGCGAGCAGCGTGCGCAGGAACGCGACCCGCTGGCGCATGCCACCCGAGAGCTGGTCCGGCGGGGTGGCCTCGAACCCCCCGAGCCCGAAACGCTCGAACAGCGGACGCGCCCGCTCGCGTGCCTGGGCCCGGGTCAGGCCGTGGTTCTCCAACGCGAGGCAGGCATTGTCGAGCGCGCTCCGCCACGGCAGCAGCAGGTCCTTCTGCGGCATCAGGGCGCAGCGGGCGAGCCGCTCGCGCGGGTCGCCGGTCCCGCCGCTGCCGGCGCCGACGGTGATCGTGCCGTGGTCTGGCTGCAGCAGGCCGGCGACGAGCGCCAGGAGGGTCGACTTGCCGCAGCCGCTCGGCCCGACCAGGCCGAAGCGCGAGCCCGCCGGCACGCTGGCGTCGATCCCGTCGAGAACGGGCAGACCGCCGAACGACGTATGCACGCCGCGCAGCTCAAGGGGTGGTGCTGCCCGCATCTCCCTCCCTACGCCGGTATGACCCGGATCAGGTACAAAGGGTCGCCGACCATGCAGTCGGCCTCTCAGCCCGGTTCGCCGGGCTCCCCTGGATCAGGGACCGTAGCTGGCGCATGCGGTCCCGTACTTCTCCGCTACACGCTACCAGTCTCCTGGCTTGTGGTTATAGCGTCAGCGCGGTCAGGCGGTCGACGAAGGCCCGGTAGGCACGCAGGGCCAGGCGCAGGTCTTCGGTCGAGTCGCCGTCGTGGCCCTGGCGCAGCTTGGTGCGCTCCCCGTCGAGGGCCTGGGTGACCAGCCGGAGCAGTTCGTCGGCGAAGCGTTCAGCCTCTTCCACGGCCTGACGAGGCTCGTCCACGAAGTTCGCCTGGATGTCCAGGAAGCGGCTGCGGATCGAGCCAGTGTCGATCGAGGCCAGCAGCGAGACCGGCGCGGCCTCGGCCTCGGCGGCCGGGGCGAGGACCGGCTGGACCATGGCAGCGGCCGCCTCCGCCTGCTGCTCGTCCTCCTCCTGTGCGGCGGGGGCCTCCTGGGCCTCGGCCTCAACGGCAGCGGCAGCGGGCTCGGTCTCCTCCACAGCCTCGGCCTCGGGCTCCACCTCGGTCTGGGGCTCCACCTCGGGCTCGGTCTCGGGCTCGGTCTCGACTAGCTCTGCGTCGACCACCTCAGCGTCGACCTCCTCCTCGGTTTCGGTCTCAGGTTCAGTGTCGGTCCCGGCGCCTGCCTCGGCCTCCACTGGCGGGACGGAGGGCGGCACCGGGATGCCGTACCCGGTGAAGGTGGACTGCTCGACGTCGAAGATCGACTCGGCCGGCTGCGAGTACGACGGCGGTTCGTCCTCGCCCTCTGCTTCGTCCGCCGCCCCCTCCTCCCCGGCGGCCTCAGCCTGCTGGCGTTCCCGCTCGCGCTGCATCCGTTCCCGGACCAGCTGCTGTGCCTGCTCGGCGACGCTGCGGTCGATGCGGATGGTGGCGTCGTCCGGGGCTGCGTGCGACGCCTCGGACCCGGCGTCCGCAGCCTCGGCCTGGTCCTGCTCCTGGGACTCGGCGTCGGGCTCTTCGTCGCCGCGGGCCCCCTGCTCCTGCTCCTGGTCCTGGTCGCGATGCTCGGTCACCGAGCCGCGTCGCGAGAACGGGTAACCCGAGCCCGAGCTGGGGTAGTCCTCGCCGTAGCCGTACCGGTAGCGTTCCCGTTCTGTCATGGCGCCTCCTCGCGCGGCGTGGGCGCCTCGCCGTTCGGCTGCCCCACTTCCAGCAACTCTTCGAACAGGGAGCGGTAGTGGACCATCGCCTGGCGGAGGTCCTCGGTGCCCGCCCCTGCGTCCTTCACCGCAATAGCATGCGCGGCGCGGTAGTCGTCGACCACCTGCGGATGATCTACGGAGACATCAGCGGCGCGCTGCTCGAAGTTGTCGACGGGATACCCGCGGTCACGCATCACCGCGGTGATCAGGCGACCGGCTGCCTGGGTGGCCTCAGCTGGCTGCTCGACGAACTGCGCCTGGGCCTGATGCCAGGCCTCCAGGTAGCGGTCGCGGGCGGCGGGGTCGAGCGGGGCGATCTCCAGACGCTCATGGCGGGTGAGCCGGTCCTGCAGCTCGGCCTCTGCCGCCCGGCGGCTGCCGGCCTCCTCGACCGTGTGCTCGTATTCCGGCCCGAACGTGCGGCGGAGCCTGGTCCGGCGCCGCCCGACCAGGAACCACACCACCGCGGCGATGACCACGACCGCGATTGCGACGACGATAATGGCGACCACGCTTCCAGTCACTGGCCGCACCCCCTTCTAGGCTGCTCCGAGGTATCTCAATTCGCTATCCCGGTCAAGCTCCGCCACAAACCTCAGATCCCGCAGGATCAGACCGTCCAAAGTCCACCAATTGCCTGGCAGCCTCGACGATCTCCGACGGATCGGTGGTCTGCTGTGACCACCACTGGCCGAGCGGGTCGTCGTCGTAGCGAGGCAGCACGTGGACGTGCAGGTGGAAGACGGTCTGCGCGCCCACCTCCTCGTCGGAGGAGTTGGCCTGGACCAGATCCACCCCGCCAGCCTTGAAGGCGCCGGTCACCCAGCGCGCCATGCGGCGGGCGGTGGCGGCGACCGCCAGCCAGTCCTCGGAACTGGCGCTCATCACATCGGGGGAGTGGGTCCGGGACACGACCAGGAGGTGGCCGTAGGTGGCCGGGTTCATGTCCATGAAGGCGATCGTGCGGTCGTCCTGGTAGACGTGGTCGGCCGGCAGCTCGCCGGAGACGATCTGGCAGAAAGTGCAGTCGGGGTGCATCCCGCCTCCTTCTTCGGCGCGGGAGCCTAGTCGGCGGGGGCGTCGCTGTCGGCGTTGGAGTCCAGGTCGAGGGCCAGGGAGTTGATGCAGTAGCGCTGCCCCGTCGGCATCGGCCCGTCGTCGAAGACGTGGCCGAGATGCGAGCCGCAGCGGGCGCAGCGGACCTCCGTGCGGAGCATCCCGTGGCTGTAGTCGGGGACCAGCTCGACGTGCTCGCGGTCCTTCGGCTCGGTGAAGCTCGGCCAGCCGCTGCCCGAGTCGAACTTGGTGTCGGAGCCGAACAGCTCGGCCCCGCAGGCCGCGCAGCGGTAGGTGCCGTCTTCCTTGGTGTGGACGTACTTGCCGCTGAACGGACGCTCGGTCGCCGCCTCCCGCAACACCGCGTAGCGGTCAGGCCCCAGCTGCTCCTGCCACTCTTCGTCGGTCTTGGTCACCTCGTCCATGCCGCTCCTTTCAACGGTCGGCCCCGACCTGAGTCACGCGAACCAGAATAGCCCCGCGCTGTCGCTTTCTCTGCCCTACCCGCCGATCTGGGACATGCCACGGGCGGGCTGGACAAAGTCGGACTGGCCGATCTTGTGGCCGAACTCTTTGCGGGCGACCGCGTCGAGGTAGCACTGGGCGAGCGCCTCGTCGCCGGCGCCGGCGCGCAGCAGGGCGCGCAGGTCGTACTCGGTGGTGGCGAACAGGCAGGTGCGGATCTGGCCGTCGGCGGTGAGGCGGATGCGGTCGCACTGGGCGCAGAAGGCGCGCGTGACCGAGGCGATGATGCCGACGGCGCCCTTGCCGTCGCGGTAGCGGTAGCGCTCGGCCGGGGCGCTGCCGCGCGCGTCGGGCGCATCCAGGCCAAGCTCGCGGTCGAGCAGGGCGAGGATCTCGCCGGCGGGGACCACCTGGTCGCGGGTCCAGTCGCCGGGGGCGTCGAGCGGCATGAACTCGATGAAGCGCAGCTCCACGCCGAGGTCGCGGGCCCAGGCGGCCATCGGCACGATCTCGTCGTCGTTGAAGCCGCGCACCACCACCGCGTTGATCTTCACAGGGCGCAGGCCCGCCGCCAGCGTGGCGTCGATGCCGCGCAGCACCCGGTCGAGCGCGTCGCGGCGGGTGATCTGCTGGAAGCGGTCGCGGCGCAGCGAGTCGAGGGAGACGTTCGCGCGTTTCAGCCCGGCTTGCTTGAGCGGCTCGGCGAGGCGATCCATCAGGAAGCCGTTGGTGGTGATCGACAGCTCGACGCCGAGCTCCCCGAGGGCGGCGACCACGTCGACCAGGTCGCGGCGCAGGGTCGGCTCGCCGCCGGTGATGCGGATGGTGCGCACTCCAAGCTCGATCGCAACCCGCAGCGCGCGGATCATCTCGTCACGGTCGAGCACGTCGCCGCGGCCGAGCCACGGCAAGCCGTCCTCTGGCATGCAGTACAGGCAGCGGAAGTTGCAGCGGTCGGTGACCGACACCCGCAGGTCGCGCACGACCCGCCCGAAGCTGTCCACCATCACCCGCTCAGGCTCAGCCACGGCGAACCTCCTCAGCGTCAGCTTCAGCGCCGGCGTCGGGGTCGGGCTCGAAGTCGTCCCCTTCGGGGACGCCGACCCAGCGGCCACCGCCCGCCCAGTGCTCCTTCTTCCAGATTGGCACGGTACGTTTCAGCTCGTCGATCAGCTCGCGGCAGCCAGCGAACGCCTCGGCCCGGTGCGGGGCGGAGGCGGCCACGATCACGCTGGCCTCCCCCGCCGCCACCACGCCGACGCGGTGGGCGAGGTAGACGGCGCCGAGGCCGTGCCTGGCCACCGCCGCGTGCCCGACACGCTCCAGCCCAGGGACGGCCAGCTCGGCGTAGGCCTCGTACTCCAGCAGCTCGACCTGGTTGCCCTCGTTGGGGGTGCGGGTGGTGCCAACGAACAGCGCGGTCCCGCCGCAGTCAGGCCGCAGCACCGCCTGGAAGGCGGCGTCCAGCGACAGCGGCGCCTCGGTGAGCGACACCGTCACCTGCGAATGCACCTGCGAATGCATCTGCGACCGCGACATCGAGGTTTCGGTCATGATGGCACGGTACACCGTGAACCGGTCACTGCCGCATTCACCGTTGCGCCTCCAGCACCTGGCAGAGGGCCTCCAGGCTGGCGAGGTTGTGGCCGGGGAGGAACAGATCAATGTGCGGGAGGGCTGCGGCCATCCCCCGCGCCAGTGGCTCGTAGCGGGGGCTGCCCTTGAGGGGGTTCAGCCAGATCAGCCGGTGGGACAGACGGCTGAGGCGCGCCATCTGGTCGGCGAGCAGCTGCGGGTCGCCGCGCTCCAGGCCGTCGGAGCAGAGCACCATCACCGCCCCGCGCATGGAGGCGTGCTGTGACCAGCGGTCCAGCAGCTCCTTGAGCGAGGCTCCGATGCGGGTGCCGCCGTCCCAGTCGATCACGGCGGCGGCCACCTGCCGCAGGGCCTCGTCCGGCTCGCTGCGGCGCAGCGCCCGCGTCAGGCGGGTGAGGCGGGTGCCGAAGCAGAACACCTCGACCCGCTTGCCCGCGCGGATCGCGGCGAACCCGAACTGCATCAGCGCCCGCGAATACGACGACATCGACCCCGACACGTCCAGGATCAGCACCAGCGGGCGGGGGCGCTCGCGCCGGTCGCGCCAGGCACGGCGGAAGGGCTCCCCCTGGGTGCGCAGCGAGGCGCGCACCGTGCGGCGGAAATCGAACTGGGCGCCGTGCGGCGAGGGGCGGCGGCGCCGGGTGCGCTTGCTCGGCAGGCGTAGCGCCAAGGCGCGGATCAGCTGGTTGGCGTGGAGGCGCTCGAGCTCGGTCAGGTCCTCGAACGCCTTGCCGTGCAGCACCTCGGCGGCGCTGGCGATCAGGCCGATGACCGCCTCGCTGTCGGCTTCGTCGTCCTGGTCCTGCTCCTCAGCCGGGGTCCAGCCCTCCTCGGCGAACCCCTCCTCCAGCAGCAGCTCGATGCCGCCCGCATCTGCCTCAGATCCCTGGGTCTGGGAGACCCACTCGGCGATCAGGTCGGTGGCGCGGTCCCGCTCGGCGGGGAAATAGGCCCGGAAGGCGGCCCCGTAGGCGTCGAAGTCCTGCTTGCGGGCGACCATGGTGAGCCGGCCCGCCCAGTAGAGGCTGCCGCGGTCGAAACGGTCCAGGGCGGCGACCGCCTGGCAGAACACGAGGATCCGCCCGGTGCCGACCGGCAGCCCCCGGCGCCGCAGCAGCCGCCCGAACCCGACCAGCCGCCGCAGGCCCGCCTCCGCCCCGGCCTGGACCTGGGCCTCGGCCTCGGCCTCCATCGCGGTCATTCCCTGCCGAGGACCTGGTCGAGCTGGGAGCGTACCAGCTCAAGGTCGTCGTGGTCCTTGACCAGCGTGCCCAGCGTGGCGGCGGCGGTCTCGGCGTCCAGACCGTTGGCGCCGAGGAAGGCGAGCGCCTGGGACCAGTCGATCGTCTCCGCGACCCCGGGCCGCTTGGCCACGTCGAGGCGGCGCAGGCGCGACACCGCCAGGGCCACCTGCCGGGCGAGCGTCTCGGGCACCTGCGGGGCACGGATCCGGACGATCTCCACCTCGCGCTGCACGGAGGGATGGTCGATCCAGTGGTACAGGCAGCGCCGCTTGAGCGCGTCGTGCAGCTCGCGGGTGCGGTTGGAGGTGATCACGACAGCGGGAGGACGTGGTGCCGCGACCCGGCCGATCTCAGGGATGGTCACCGCGAACTCGGCGAGGACCTCCAGCAGGAACGCCTCGAACTCGTCGTCGGCGCGGTCCAGCTCGTCGATCAGCAGCACCGCCTGGTCGCCGGCCCGCACCGCCGCCAGCAGCGGCCGCTCCACCAGGAACTCGGTGCCGAACAGGTCCGCCTGGCGCTCGCCGAGCTGCGCCGCCCGCACCGCGATCAGCTGCCGGGAATAGTCCCACTCGTACAGCGCCTGGCTGGCGTCGATGCCCTCGTAGCACTGCAGCCGCACCAGCGTGCGGCCGAGGAGCTGCGCCAGCACCTTGGCGACCTCGGTCTTGCCTACGCCGGCCTCGCCCTCCAGCAGCAGCGGCTTGCCGAGCGCCAGCGACAAGTAGATGGCGGTGGCAAGGCCGCGATCGGCCAGGTAGGCATGCCGGCCCAGGGCGGCCTCCAGCTCCTCGATGGAACCGAACGGGAACCCGGACGGGAGTGCGCCTTCGCTCATTGGGGGGCGCGCTCCGCGCCCGGGGTCGTCTGCAACTTCTGCGTCAGCGCGATCGTGCCTCCTCGATAGCGCGGCGGGTCAGGACCCTGGCCAGGTGCCGGCGGTAGTCGGCGCTGGCGAGGGCATCGTTGGGCGGGCTGGTGCCCTCCACCGCCTGGTCGGCCGCTGCCGCCGCGTCGGCGCCACCGGCAAGGGCCTGCTCGACCCCGCTGGCCCGCAGCGGGACCTCGCCCATGTTGGTGAGCGCAACGGCGGCGCCGCCGTTGCGGGCGAGCGCGGCCACCCCCACGATAGCCCAGTCCTGCGCGCGCGGGTGGAACTTCTGGTATGACCAGCCCGCACCAGGGACCTTGGGGACCCGGATCTCGGTCAGCAGGTCCTGCGGGCCGACCGCCGACTCGAACAGGCCGGTCCAGAAGCCCGCCGCCGGCAGCGTGCGGGTGCCACCGGGCCCCTGCACCACCAGGTCCGCGTCGAGCGCGAGCAGCACGGTGGGGATGTCGGAAGCCGGATCGGCGTGGGCAACCGCGCCGCCGATGGTGCCGCGGTGGCGCACCTGCGGGTCGCCGATCTCGCCGGCGGTATGGGCCAGCAGGGGGCACTGCGACCGCAGCAGGTCGCTCTGGTGGACGTCCTCGTGGGTGGTGAGGGCGCCAACGGCGATGTGGTCGCCGCCGTCGCGCACGTAGCTCTGGCCGGGCAGGCGGCCGATGTCGATCAGCACGCTCGGCGCGGCCAGGCGCAGCTTCATCAGCGGCAGCAGCGAATGCCCGCCGGCGAGCAGCTTGGCGTCCTCGCCGTGCTCGCCGAGCAGCGCGATGGCGTGGTCGGCCGACGTGGCCACCTCGTAGTCGAACGCAGCCGGGATCACCCCTGGCCTCCTTCCTTGGCGTGCTCGATGGCTCGCCACACGTGCTCGGCGCTGACCGGCAGGTCGATGAACTCGACCCCGACCTGGCGCAGCGCGTCGGCGACCGCGTTGACCACCGCTGGTGGCGCGGCGATGGTGCCGGCCTCGCCGACGCCCTTGACGCCCAGCGGGTTGGTGGTCGAGGGGGTCTCGACCCGGTCCAGCGTGTAGGAGGGCAGCTCGGCGGCGGACGGGATCCTGTAGGTGGCCATGTTGCCGGTCACCAGGACGCCGTTGTCGTCGTACTGGGCCTCCTCGTACATCGCCTCGGCGATGCCCTGGGCGATGCCGCCCATGACCTGGCCGTCGACGATCATCGGGTTGATGACGTTGCCGCAGTCGTCGACCGCCACATACTTGACGATCTGCACCGACCCGGTCTCGGGGTCGACCTCGACCACGCAGACGTGGGTGCCGGACGGGAAGGTGAAGTTCGGCGGGTCCCACACGGCGGTCTCCTCCAGGCCCGGCTCGACCCCCGCGGGGAGGTTGTGCGCGGTCCACAGCGAGAAGGCGACCTCGGGGATGGTCTTGGCCTTGTCGGGGGCGCCGGCCACCTGGAAGCGGCCGTTGACCCACTCCAGATCCTCCTCGGCGACCTCCAGCTCGTGGGCGGCGACCGTCTTGGCCTTGGCGCGGATCTTCTCGGCCGCCTTGAACAGCGCGGTGCCGCCGACCGCGAGGCTGCGGCTGCCGTAGGTGTCCAGGCCGAGCGGCGAGATGGCGGTGTCGCCGTGGAGCACCTCGACGTCGTCGGGGGTCACCCCGAGCGCGTCGGCGGTGATCTGCGACCAGGAGGTCTCGTGGCCTTGGCCGTGCGGCGAGGTGCCGGTGACCACGGTGACCTTGCCGGTCGGATGGCAGCGGATGGTGGCCGCCTCCCAGCCGCCGGCCCCGCCCTTCAGGGCCGCGATGATCTGGGACGGCGCCACGCCGCAGGCCTCGATGTAGGACGACAGGCCGATCCCGAGCAGCTTGCCGTTGCGGCGGCCTTCCTGCTGCTGCTTGCGCAGCTCGTCGTAGCCGACCAGCGCCTTGGCCCGGTCCAGTGCGGCGCCGTAGTTGCCGGAGTCGAAGAAGACGCCGCTGGCGACGGCGGTCGGCTCGCTGAACGGCGGGATGAAGTTGAGCGCGCGGACGTCGGCGGGGTCGCGGCCGACCCGCCGCGCCAGCGCGTCCATGATCCGCTCGATGGCGTAGCAGGCCTCGGGACGGCCGGCGCCCCGGTAGGCGTCGGTGGGGGTCTTGTTGGTGAACACCGCGGTGCAGCTGAAGGCGTAGGC
>WNFX01003043.1_pt1 | contig 36908 bp, 32 predicted proteins | sample 5400111 | NCBI WGS metagenome assembly WNFX01 (sample SAMN13153363, study PRJNA577476) | soil metagenome | isolation source: 40 cm soil or saprolite under grassland replicate 1 | place: USA:California | collected 2016-06-15
CTCTTACTTCTCGCCCGGACGTGGTACTGCTGGATATCGAAATGCCTGGGGGAGGCGGACTCGAAGCTTCCCACGCGTTGCGCACGGCGTTACCCTCATGCCGTGTGGTGATCCTGACCACCTTTGGGCGCAGCGGCTATCTGCGCCGAGCGATGGAGAGCGGAGCGGTCGGCTTTCTGCTCAAAGATGCCCCAGCCTCAGAACTCGCTTCCGCACTGCGGCGTGTGATGCAGGGGGGGCGAGTGGTTGATCCTGAACTGGCCTTACTGGCACTCTCTGAGGGAAACAATCCCCTGACCCCTCGGGAGCGGGAGGTGCTCGCTGCAGCCCTTCCTGGTCTCAGTTATGCAGAGATCGCTGCACGCCTTTCTTTATCCGAAGGAACGGTGCGCAATCACCTTTCCGCAGCCATGCAGAAATTGGGGGCGCACAATCGGATGGAGGCGGCACGTCTGGCCGAACAAAAGGGATGGTTGTGATCACGCCGTTCTTCTGCTCTCGCTCTTCTGAACGGGACGTGATGGGCCAGCGCACCATGATTCTGACCCATCGCATGTTTTTCCCTCACATCTGTTTGTCGCCAATGATATGAGATGAATGTCATACGACTCGCCTGTCCTCTCTGAAGGATATGTTGGCCGGAGCAGCTCAGGCAAGAGAAATATTGATCAGACGAAAGGTTGCCCATCAAGACGCTCGAAGGAATGAGACAAGAGAGAAAGTGTGAGAATGCGGCTATGCTTGAGAAGCCAGTCGAGAAACCAGCAGTCCCTCCATTTCAACTCAATCTGTCATTGTGAAGGAATTCTCGCCGTTCCATGCCTGAAGCATATTGCGCCGGATTTTGCCACAATATGCCGCAGGTAGCAATAGCACTCCCATGAAAAACGCCGGGAAGAGACGTTAAACGTTCTCATGTGAATTGCCTCAATACTTCCATGTTGAGCTTGCGGAATTACTCTCTCGTAGCACGCCTGTCATCCGGTTCCCAGTCATGAAGAGTAATGCTCATTCCGCAACTATTCACTGGAAGCATGGAGTTCGTTACCCGCTCGTAGCCACGGTCGTTGTTTGATTGACAGCAAGGATGGTTCCGTCCATGGCGTAGACCGTCCCTTGACCAAAGGCAGTATAGCTGGTCCCATCGGCAGAGAGGGTGGCCTGCTGCTGCACATCCACATAGCAGATCTGGATCCCCTGATTGTTATAGATTTGTTCCTCGAACTGGTACTGGAACTGATTTGAGCTGGTCATACTCCAGGTCCCTGTTCCAGGTCCAGGCGTGTAGTTAATCGTGGTCTCATCTGGATTGAATCTCAGGGATGACGGACTCTGGGAACCGTCGGGAAAGGTCACGGTCAGATTCCACTGACCAACTGGGGCGGAGTTTTTTGCATGGGCCTGAGAAATAGGCTGTGTACTCCCCTGATGAACCACCACACCAAAACCGATGCCGAAGAGGGCAATACCTGTAACGAGGCTGAACGCAAGCAAACGAACAAGGCGAGAACGCATGAGACTCCCTTCCTTTCTGGGAACATTCTAAGAGAAGAACATGAAGGTCCTTAGATGGAACTACTTCTTGCAAGCTCTCAGTGTTAACCCATACCATCCTCTGAAAGGATGTATCTAGAATTATATTAGGAACTCATTGTAGTTCTTCGATATTGTAGCTGGGTTATGATTGAGTTAGCATCTTCTGTGTTTTCTTGCATGAAGGTTGAGAAAATACAACTACTCCTCATGGAATTTCTGATGCCATCCCGAATATCGTGTAAAGAGGAACTCCCCAAAGAGGTAGCCGAGAGCAGATAATACAGACATAAGTTGTCCCTTTCAATCAAAATCTTCAATTTTAACTCAGATTGACGTCTTCACGACGGAGACCAGTTGTCTCGCGATCGTCTGGGCCACGATCCAGGACATCCGCTTGCACAAAATCTCCGTGTGATGCACTGGACTCCTTAGGGTTCTTCTGGCCTCTTTCCGGGGCTGGAGCCATGCCTGCAAGACGAAGATTTTCGGAGGAATCGATATAGCATCAAATATTCTGGAAGTCATGCAACTTATCTTGGAGCAGGAAGGATACCAAGTACAGACGAGCCTGAATGGGGCATGTTTCCACGAGATGAAGAGCGACCTACCCGCTCTGATTCTGCTGGATGTTTTACTAGCGGGAGAAGATGGGCGAGAGATTTGCAAGCAACTGAAGAGCAACGAGCAGACTAACCACATTCCTGTGATTCTAATCTCTGCCCATGCGAACTTGAATAATGCCAGAGAGATATGTGGCGCAGATGATTATCTGGCAAAGCCATTCCGTTTGATAGAACTAATAGACAATGTGCAAAAATATCTCTTTTGAGAGTCCTCCCAGCATCTGTTACCGCTTCGGATGGGGTGTTGCCGTCGGTGCTGATGTGGGAGTCGCACCAGATGTCGGCGTCGGTGTCACACCGGATGTCGGCGTTGGCGTCACACCAGATGTCGGCGTTGGCGTCGGGGTCAGACCGGGTGTCGAGCCAGGTATGGATGTCGAGCCAGGTATGGCTGTTGACCCCCCAGGAACTGGGCTGCCTTCCAGCCCATTAATGCTGATATGAGTGGCACGTGAGATCAGCAAGGACAAGCCCAAGATGCTCACCATGATAATGACGATAATGAGAACGGTCCGCAAGAGTTCTCCCTTTGGGGGATGTTGAGATCGGATGTAGGCCCAAGCCGCCAACAATGTCGCAGTAGAGCCAATGAGCGCAGCAAGTAAACCGATCACTGCACTAATAGTCATTGCTTGTTCTCCTTTTCCAAAGAGATGCTCGCACCTCTATCATACACTCGACTTCTGAAGGGAAACAGGTCCTTCACTCAGCCTTACTTCCTATCCCTCAGATGACGATAATCTTTCGTCTATGAGCCTTGGCTGAGGTGAGGCAAGGCTCTGCTGGGCGGTTTTGCCTCGATAGGTCTGCTTCAGCCTGTCGCCAAAGGGCTTGTGATGATGCAAAATGCGCAAATCCAGGTAGGAAAGATCAACATCTTCCAGATTTTGAAAGCTTAAATCCAGCCCAGCAGAACTCTCGACCTGGCTACGCAACCGTTCAACATCAGCCCTCGTTAAAGGGGGAATTGCTCCTTCTGTTTCAGTGGGTCCTTCAGTGGTCATGATCGTGCTCCTTTGTTACTGTAGACCTTTGTGTGTGTGCGCAATGAGCATGAAGTACTCTCATTAGAGTATACCCCAGAGAAAACGAGAAGTCATTACGGTAGTATTGAAATGTTGAAAAAAGTGGTTCAAGGAGTTGAAATCTGCGATGTCGGTAGTGCTCCAATCATCTGCATCACGCTTTCAGCAATTCTTGTTCAATTCTTGCTTGCAGCTGCACAAGCACCTTCAACACACCTTTTTCCCCTGCACGCTTAAATGCCTCCAGCCCTTCATCCAAGCTAAATGTAGCACTGATCAGCGAGCACACATCAACGCTATGCTGGCTTAGCGCACGCAGTGCCGGAGCAAACGGGCCACAGCGCGACCCCTGCACACGAATCTCGTCGATGACGATGGGAGCCAAGTGTAAGGTACTTTTATCGGCAACGGTACTTTTCAAGATAATGCAACCTCTGGGACGGACAAGCCGCATCGCTAGTTCCAAGCCCTGAGCAGAACCGGTACATTCAACAATCAGATCAACACGCGAAGCAGGCGTGATGGATTGTGCCACCAGATTCTGTAGCAGACGTGTCGAGACACCACGCCGTGCCGCCAACGTCAGCTTCTCCTCGTGCTTGCCTACCATAGTTACTTCACAACCGATCAGGGCTAGTACCTGTACCGCGAGTTGGCCCATCTTGCCATCACCCAGGACAATCACACGATCGGTGGGCTTGATGTGTACTTGCTCAAGCATCTCAAAGTTGGCAGCCAGTGGTTCGACGAAGACGGCTTCTTCATCAGTCACGGTTTCAGGAACAAGGTGCAGATTTTCCAGTGGCAATGTGAGATATTCGGCAAAAGCCCCATTGCGGTTGACAATGCCAAGAGTAGTGCGGTTGGGACAATGGGTGGGCATATTCTGCTGGCAGTAGGCGCAATCAGGTCGATGGCAGGCCGCGTTAATTTCACCGACTATGCGCTTGCCTTTTAGATATCCATAGCGTTCCTGGGCCATATCACCATAGATTTCCTCGACCACGCCTACAAATTCATGGCCCAGGATGCCCTCAAAGCCCATATAGCCGCGCACGATCTCCAAGTCGGTGTTGCAGATGCCTGTCAATAAGATGCGGATGAGGGCTTCACCCTCAATTGGAGTTGGCATGGGATAGTTTGGCTCAAGCACAAGGTCGGTGTTCCGGTATACCAATGCACGCATGCAGTTCCTCCTCATTTTCCCTTTTCCGGATTGAGTTTTCCTTTTGTTCAGTATAGCATGTTTATAGGCCAGTTTGGTACTACAATCGTGTACTTAGTAGTGTTATAATAGCAAGTATCATGAGGAGATGAGGATAATGGCTAAAGACATGAACTACATTGATATCAGTGACGTTCCAGACCTTCTACGCATAGCTGAGGAAGTGCAAGCGACGAGGAAACCCCACATGTTACGGCGGGATAGTGAAGATATAGCGATTTTGATGCCAGTCACTCCTGCAAGGCATAAAGCCAGGCGAACCAAAACCAGAGCGGACTATGACGCATTCCGTACAGCAGCTGGAGGATGGAAGGGGCTTGTTGACACGGATAAGCTGATTACAGATATCTACGAAAGCCGCAGACTTTCAACGAAGCCTCCTATTGAGTTATGAAATACGCCGCTACCACTCTCTATTATGATCTCATCCTTCTTACACGTAACCAAAGGCACTTTCAGCGTATCCCGCTCCTGAAAGCGCAGTTTCCCACGCAATAAATGTGTACCCTGCTCTCCAAGCAAATGATGCCAGAAATTCTCTTGTAATCTTTGCCATTGAAAAGTATACTGGTGAAGCGTACTAAAGACAAGAGCATTATACACAATTATAGAGAAGGAGAACACCTTATGGGCTACGATCCAAACACACCTTATAATCAGGGGCAACCACAGCAGCCACCTTATGGACAACCTGCCATCCCAAATACATCACCTGTCTATGGACAGGGACAACCGCCCTATCAGGGACCAACACAGGCGTATGGACAGCCACCTTATGGACAGGGGCAATACGGTGGGCCACCGCAGAACTATACACAGGCACCACAAAAGAAGTCACGCAAATGGTTGTGGATAACGTTATCCATCATTGGCGGTGTGCTGTACCGCCAACGCATACTATCAGGCCATCAAGAATCAAGACTACAACAAGGCCTATTCATACTGGGATACAAGCAAATTAACAGCAGTAAATGGCCAACAGGTAACAGAACAGGCGTTTGCGGCACTAGCCCAATTAGATGATACCAGGCAAGGCCCGGTGACCAACTTTAGTCAGACAAACATTAGTGTGAATAACGACACCGCGACGGTTACCATGTCGGTTACACGCAACGGCCCGCCGTACACAGTACAGCTTCAAATGAGCAAGGTAGGCAATGACTGGAAGATCACCAGAGCCGACAACATTTAATAAGATGAACGAGTACGATCTCATCGCGTCCTTTTATGATCGTGAGCATGCGCAGTTCGATGAAGATGTGGATTTGTACCGCAGCTTCGCCGAACTGTATACTGGCCCCTTGCTGGAACTGGCCTGCGGGAGTGGACGCCTACTGCTGCCACTCGCCCAGGACGGCTATACACTCACTGGCGTCGATACATCTGCAAAGATGCTGGAACTGGCCCGGCAGCGTGTACAGGAGGAAGACCTGGCCGACCGCGTGACGCTGGTACAACAAGATATGTCTACGCTGCACCTGGGGCAGCAATTCAGTTTAGCCTTCGTGGCTCTTGGCTCGTTTGCTCACCTCACCACGCGCAAAGCCCAACAGCAGGCATTGGCAGCTATTCGGGCGTATCTGACAAAAGGGGGTACCTTTATCCTCGATATCAGCAATGCAGACGCTCGTTACATGGAAAACCTCAGTGGTCAGCTTCTGCATCAGGGGACATGGACGAACGAAGATGGCACTATTTTGACCCATATGGTCAGTCCTGCATCCTCGCATACAAAGCACCTGCTGGAGCTAACTCACTTTTATGACCGGCATGTACAGGGTGGCCCAATCGAGCGCACAGTCGTGACAACCTATCTCTATCTCTTTGAGCGCAGTGAAATGGAACTGCTGCTTGAACAGGCAGGGTTTGGCATTAAAGAGGTCTATGGAGATTATACGATGAGTCCTGCTACGTTGGAAAGCCCACGTATGATATTTATAGCGGAGGCCCGCTAGACAGAAAACTATGGCAAACGTACAAACATTGCATGAATGGAATCTTACACAACAGGCAGCTCAAGCCTTACAAAGCCAGCTAGCCTCACAGGTTATCCGTACCGACGAATTGAATAGCGATGTTCGCTATGTGGCCGGGGTGGATATGGCTATCAACGAGGAGAACGAGATGGCAAGGGCTGCCGTCGTCTTGCTCTCCTATCCTGATATGGAGATACTGGAACGCCATGTCTATGAGGAGCCTGTCCGTATGCCCTACATCCCCGGTCTCCTCTCGTTCCGCGAAGTGCCGTGCATTCTGGGAGCCTTTGCCCGTTTGCACCAGCAGCCTGATCTGGTGATGGTGGATGGACAGGGCATTGCCCATCCACGCTATTTCGGCATCGCCTCACACCTGGGTCTCTGGCTCGATCTCCCCACTATCGGCTGTGCCAAGTCCATCCTACGCGGCCACTACAACGAAAAGGCCCTGAGCGAAGAGGCTGGTTCATGGGTTCCGCTTATGTATAAAGGTGAGCGAATCGGGGCGGCGGTACGCACACGCTCCCATGTCAAACCCATGATTATCTCGTTAGGTCATCGTATCAGCCTGGAAACCAGCATTAAGTATGTCCTAGCTTGTAGCAAGGGTTATCGCCTGCCAGAGCCGACACGACAGGCGGATAAGTTGTCGAAGGATAACGCATACAGGGAGCCGGAGCAGAAGCAACAGGCTACACTGTGGGAATGACTATTTTCCTTCATACAACGGTACCGTAAAATAGAACGTCGTGCCCTCATCTAAAGTACTGTCAAACCCAATCTTGCCACCATGTTGTTCAACAATGAGTCTGGCGATAGAAAGCCCCAGACCGTAGCCACCCATTTTTGATTGACGCCTATCATTGGATTGATAGAAACGCTCAAAGACATGGGGGCGGTCCTCCAAGGGAATACCGTAGCCAGTATCGTCAACTGAGAGCAGGAGGAAGTGTTCATCATGGGGCCGTGCGCGAATGGTAATGGTTCCCCCTGGCGGTGTATATTTGATAGCGTTTATCACCAGATTATTCAGCACCTGCTTCATACGTTGCGGATCAACATAGAGGAGCGGGGAAGGGGAAGGAATATCTCTACGCAGCACAACTTCTGCTTTATGTACCTGCGGCTCTAGACTGCTGACAATCTGGCGTGTTAGTACGCGCAGGTTGACCCTTTCCTGCTTCATTTCAAACTGACCAACATCTGAGCGCGTCAAAAAGAGGATGTCTTCGGCAATAGAGATCAGTTGCTGTACGCCCTCTTGAGCATAGCCAAGATATTTTCGTTGCTCTACCTTTAATTCACCCATGTGTCCTTGCAACAGCAGATCAATAAAGCCATGGACAGAGTTTAAGGGGGTACGTAGCTCATGTGAAACCATCGACACAAAGTTGGCACGCACATGGTTGGCAACTTTGACTGAAGAGACATCACGGGCGGAAATGATCACATGCATTTTACCTTCGCCCATCTCCACTGGAGTCACGCTAGCACTTACCTCTGTATTGCCAATAAACAACTCTTCGTTGGAGAGAGGTTGCTTTTGCTGTAATACACGCATATGCGGACAACTTGAAGTATTACAGAGTTGCACATGGCTGAGACTGTGGCAACACAGCACTTCGGCACAGTTACAGCCAATGGCTTCTTCTGCCGGTATGCCCAGAGCATCGCAGGCGGCAGGATTGAGTTCCAAGACACGAAGATGCTCATCAATAGCGATGAGGACATCGGGCGTGTGAGCTATCATCGATGCTAGATGAGGATAGTCTTTGCCCTCAGTCACGGTGGGCCGGGCAAGAGGCTCGGTCTTATTCCCAACCACAGAATCGATTGGGAAGGTATTCGACATTCCCTCATTTGACTTTTCCTCAGAGACTTCTGATGTCTCCAGTGTCTTCTTAGACACAACAGTTGGCTTAGCAGCACGTTTCGACACAGCACACGTCCCCCCTATTTTGCAATAAACTTATAGCCGAGCCCCCGTACAGAGATAATATGTTGCGGCCTATCAGCATCGGCCTCTAACTTCTTACGTAAACGACGCATATACACATCGACGATATTGCTGTTGCTATCGTTGTCATTCCAGACTTCGGACAACAACTGCTCTCGTTTGACTACCTGCCCAGCATAGGCCATAAGCATACGCATGACCTGCATTTCTTTGGGCGTCAAGATAATGGCCCGACGATCCGGCATGGCAAGCTTTAACTCGGCAGGCAGCAATTCAAATTGCCCACCACGGATCACTTGCTCACCAATAGTCTTATTCTTCTTGACGCGACGCATCACAGCATGGACACGCGCTACCAACTCCTGGAAATTATAAGGCTTACAAATATAGTCCTCAGCCCCGATCTTGAAACCGTACAGCTTATCCTCAACGGAATCCTTGGCCGTCACAAAAATAACGGGCGTTTCGTAGCCCGCGGTTCGGAGTTGAGTAAAAAATTCGAAGCCTGTTATGTACGGCATGGTAACATCAAGGATCAGCAGATCCGGTTCGCGTTTCTCAATCATTTGCAGAGCATGGCGGGCATTATCGAGAGTCTCGACTTCAAAGCCTTCTTTGCGAAGCGCAAATTGCACCAGCTCGTTAGCAAATCGTTCATCGTCAATAACGAGAATATACACGGTTCTTCCCCTCTTTGAAAAGAGTACACGATCAGCGCGGAGGTACTATCTTACCCTTCAAGCCGCTTCCAACCTCCGGTCACAACAACACCCTGAGAGCAAAGTGTTGCCCCATATCTGTGCTAGACACCTATGTAACAAGCAATTGCTTAGCTTGAAGTCTGAGGCAGCTTTTAAGTTGCCTCCAAAGCAATTTTCAATCTTGCTCTCCAATTCAGAGTGGGCTAACCCTACATCGCGCTGACATACGTGGGGGAATACGCCGGTCATACGCCAGGGTTAACTTTAGGACGCTTTCGAATGTTTGGAGGGGTGTGATGGGTTCTTTTGGACTACGTCGTCGCCAAAGAGCAAACCCCTACCATTTGTTTAACGTTGGAGATAAAGTATACAACCTTATCGTACCCGTTTGGCTTCAACGTTGTCAAGGGAAGCTCTACTTCCCCGGTGTTTTTCCAGATAGACCATCAAGATGGCTATGTCTGCCGGTGTGACACCTTCCACTCGCGAAGCCTGCCCAACTGTCCGCGGGCGGATGAGTGAGAGCTTCTGGCGAGCCTGGGTACGCATGTGTGTGACATCTTGATAGTTGATATGTTCAGGAATAGGCTGTTCCTCCAGACGGTGGGTGCGCTGTACCATCTGTTCCTGCTTGCGTACATAATTTTCGTATTTCACCTGCAATTCAACCTCTGCCGCTGTCGCCTCCGACAGTGTTGGTAAAGGAGTAGGAGTTGCATGCTGCGCTAATTGTGCCACCTGGCTATAGCATACCTCGGGGCGACGCAACAGTTCACGTCCTGAGAGCAATTGCCCAAGTGGGGCTATCCCCAGTTCTTGCGCGGCTTGCTCTATTGGGCGTGATGAGGTAAACATCACCATATCCAGTTGTGTCAGCGTCCGGTGAATGTGTTCACGCTTCTGTACCACCTGAGCATAGCGTTCCTCAGCGATCAAGCCTAGCTTGTAGGCATAGTCGCTCAAACGCAAGTCAGCACTATCGGGACGAAGCAAGAGACGGTATTCGGCACGTGAAGTGTGCAGGCGATATGGTTCACTCATAGGTCGTGTCACCAGATCGTCAATCAGTACACCAATATATGCCTCGTGACGTCCCAGCACAAACGGTGCTTCGTTCCGTGCATGTAAGGCCGCGTTGATACCGGCAATAATACCTTGAGCCGCCGCTTCCTCATAACCAGAGGTGCCATTAATTTGACCGGCGAGAAACAGACCAGAGACGGCTTTAGTTTGCAAAGTAGTAAACAACTGCTCCGGCGGCACATAGTCATACTCAACAGCATAGCCCACACGCATCATCTCGACATGCTCCAGAGCAGGAATGCTCCGTAACATGGCCAGTTGCACATCTTCGGGCAGGCTTGTGTTCATGCCTTGCACATAGACTTCGCCTGTACGCCATCCTTCCGGCTCCAGGAAGATTTGATGACGACTTTTATCGGCAAAGCGCACAATCTTGTCTTCAATTGAGGGACAATAGCGGGGGCCAATGCCCTCAATAATGCCGGTATACAGGGGAGAACGATGGAGGTTATCACGAATAATCTGATGAGTGCCTCCGGTCGTATGCACTAGATAGCAAGGCAATTGCGCCCGCCAACCATGTAAGTCCGCATCGGTGACAGGATAAAGAGGGTTGGGACGATTGCCGGGCAACTGCACATCTTCACGAGCCGAGGTATCCTGAGAGAAATAGAGCGGCGTACGGCTCCCTGGCTGCATCTCAGTCTTACCAAAGTCGATGGTACGTGCATCAATACGTGGTGGAGTGCCTGTCTTGAAACGACGGACAGTTAAGCCGAGAGCCCGCAGCGAATCCGAGATGCCCAGTGCGGGCCCTTCACCGGCTCGTCCACCGGGCTGTGTCTTTTCGCCCACGACCAGTCGCCCATTGATGAACGTGCCTGTGGTTAAAATGATGGCCTCGGCCATGTACTGCCAGCCATTGTTAGTCACTACACCGGTGACACGCGGTCGGCCATCTGCACCTATCTCGCTAAGCAGGCGTGCAATAGTCACCTGTTTCAATTCCAGGTTCGGTTGGCCTTCCAGGACATATTTCATGGCCAGTCGATACGCCTGTTTATCACATTGCGCACGCAGGGCCTGGACAGCCGGGCCTTTGCTAGTGTTGAGCAGGCGAATCTGTATAAAGGTGCGATCGGTATTGCGTCCAATTTCTCCGCCCAAGGCGTCGATCTCTTTGATCAGATGTCCCTTAGCGGGCCCTCCCATCGAGGGGTTGCAGGGCATCAATGCCACGCTATCCAGATTCATTGTCAGTAAGAGCGTTTTGCGCCCCATACGCGCACTGGCTAAAGCAGCTTCGCAACCGGCATGACCAGCTCCAACCACAATTACTTCATATCTTCCCCGTACAATTTGCTCCGGGGATACAGCTTTGTTCTCTCCATTCGTACCCATAGATGATATTGCCAATTCTCTCGTGCATTCCTGAACGTTTCTTCACACACATCCGCAATGTATTATGCACAAGATGAGGCATTCAGTCAAGACTCTGAGACATATTGCTGTCCGATCCTGCTTGACAATTGACATATCTTCATGTATTCTTGTCACAGTCAAATACAGGAACGCACTGATCAGGAGCAGTAAACAACGGTGTGGTCGAGCAGCGAGCCGGGAGAGTGAAAGCCGGTAGACTCTTACCCTGTTGAACCCACCTGAGAGCGTCAGTGATAAACTGACCGGATGTCTCACCGTTAGCAAGAGGAGCGGTTATCTCCCAGAGAAATGTGAACAAAGGATAACCGCGTGAGTGGGATTGTGCGGAAAGGCATGATTCAAAGAAGGTGGCACCACGGGTTAATGATCTCGTCCTTGATTGGAAGGGCGAGTTTTTTTATGGTTGGTTTAGCCGAGAAATCATTCTACGGCTGGTAAAGAAAGGGAAACGTATGATTAGCGAAGACAAATATGTCGAGGAGCTTGTCGACCAGGATGACAATTTTTCAATGTGGTACAACCAGGTAGTACGTAAAGCTGAATTGGCTGACTATGCTCCTGTACGTGGATGTATGATTATTCGACCCTATGGCTATGCCATTTGGGAGCATATTCAGCACCTGCTGGATACACGCTTTAAAGAAACCGACGTTCTCAATGCCTACTTCCCTCTGCTGATTCCCCGCAGCTTCCTGGAAAGGGAGGCAGAGCATGTCGAAGGTTTTGCACCAGAGGTCGCATGGGTGACACGCGGCGGTGGCGAGGAGCTGGAAGAGCCGCTAGCTATCCGTCCAACCAGTGAGACGATCATTGGGCATAGCTTTGCTAAATGGGTACACAGCTATCGTGACCTGCCAATCCTCATCAATCAGTGGAATAATGTGATGCGCTGGGAGAAGCGCACGACGTTGTTTTTGCGTACCTCTGAATTCCTGTGGCAAGAGGGCCATACGGCTCATCGCAATATCGAAGAGGCAGAAGAGCGCACACGGCTGATGTTGGAGGTCTATCGATCCTTTGCCGAGGAAGACTTAGCTATACCTGTGCTTGCCGGACGTAAGAGTGAGAACGAGAAATTCGCTGGAGCCTTGCGTACCTACTCAATTGAGGCCATGATGGGTGACGGGAAAGCTCTGCAGTCGGGGACGAGTCACAATCTTGGGACAAATTTTGCCAAAGGTTTTGATATCCAATACCTCGATGCGGATGGACAACGTAAGTACTGCGCAACCACCAGCTGGGGTTTGAGCACGCGCACCATCGGTGGTGTGATCATGGTGCATGGCGATAAGTCCGGCTTGATCCTGCCTCCTCATATCGCTCCCTATCAAGTAGTGATTGTGCCAATCTGGCGTAAAGACGCCGATAAAGCAGCGGTTGGCGAACAGGTAACACGTATAGAGAAAATGCTTAAAGGCAAGGTCCGTCTGAAAGTGGACATGAGTGAGAACACGCCTGGCTGGAAGTTTAATGAGTGGGAGATGCGCGGCGTCCCTGTGCGCATGGAGATCGGGCCACGTGATGTCCAGAATAACAGCGTGGTGCTGGTACGACGTGACAACCGGGTCAAAGAAATTGTGCCTGTGGACGCGCTGGAGACGCGCCTGCCAGTGCTGTTAGAAGAAGTCCAACAGAGCTTGTTCCAGCGTGCCCTTGAGTTCCGTGAGAAGAATACCTCCTACACCGAGAGCTACGAGGAGTTCAAACAGATCATTGCCGAGAAGCGTGGTTTTGTGCGTGTGAAGTGGGCTGAGGACACTGCGGCAGAACTGGCGATCAAGGAAGAGACCAAAGCTACTTTGCGTGTCATCCCCTTTGATCAACCCGTAAGCGGGGTCGAAGGCAAAGCCATCTATACCGGCAAGCCTGCCACCTGTGAGGCAATTTTTGCTCGCGCTTACTAATATGAGCCATTGCAAAGGCAGGATGTACTCCTTGCCTCTGCAATAGCGACTCACAACATTTTTCCTCCCAGAGGAACTTCTCTTGCATGGTCAAACTATCTTGTCGTTGGAGGAAGAGATGAAGATGCAGTTTCCATGGCATCCCTCTGCTAGCACACGGGGATCGGTCTTGTATGTAGTCGCACTCCTTACATTGTTTGCCCTCTACTTCGGCACCGCACAACTCGGCCTTTCTCTGGGGCCCGTTAACAGGTTTGCCACGCTCGTCTGGTTGCCCTCAGGTCTCTCGGTTGCAGCCCTGCTGCTCTTTGGATATCGTCTCTGGCCAGCAATTACTCTGGGAGCGTTTCTGGTCAACCTGCTCACTGGGGCACCACTCCTGGTGGCCGTAGGCATCGGCATCGGCAATACCCTGGAAGCCCTGGTCTGCACCGCGTTGCTCAGACGCCAGAGGTTTCGCCCTTCGCTTGACCGGCTCAGGGACGTGCTTGTTCTGGTGCTGCTTGCCATGCCCACGAGTGCCCTCATCAGTGCCACTCTAGGAGTGTCCAGCTTGGTGCTGGGAAGGGTCATTGCGTTTTCCTCATATTATCCGACCTGGAGTGCGTGGTGGATCGGTGATATGATCAGTATCCTCATCTTCGCGCCCTTGCTCCTCACCTGGATCACCTGGCCACATGGGAACGTCTCCAGAAAACGCTTGGCTGAAATGGGCCTCCTGGCGGTGTTCGTCCTGGCTGTTGGCCTGTTTGTCTTTCTCGGATCGCTTCATTCGGATCGGGGCAGCTACCCCGTGACGTATAGTGTCTTCCCTCCCCTGATCTGGGCTGCCCTGCGCTTTGGCCCACGTGGAGCACTCGCTGCCATCTTTGCCTTCTCCGTACTCGCCGTTGTCGGAACCATCCGAGGCGTCGCCCCATTCTCAATCGGCAACCTCAGTGAGCGGCTTGTCCTCTTACAGACTTTTATGGGAACCATCGCGGTGACTACGCTGATTTTGGCAGCAGTGATGGCCGAACGGCGATCCCTGGAGCAACGCAAGGACGAGTTTATTAGTATAGCCAGCCACGAGTTGCGCACGCCCCTGACCAGCCTGAAGGGCTATACACAATTGCTGCAGATGAAGTTTGCCGGGCAGGACAATCAAGACTTGCAGCGCACGCTCTCTCGCATGGCGGCGCAGATCGAGCAGCTCTCCGGGCTGATCGCCGACTTGCTCGACCTCTCAAAGATGCAATTGGAGGGGTTAGCGTTTGTAGAGAAAACTTTTGACATGGACGCGCTCGTGGGCGAGGTGGTCGAAGCCCTGCAACAGACTGGTGCCAAGCACCAGATAAGCATTGAGGGAAGCGTGCAGCGGGAGATCGTCGGCGACAGGGAGCGTCTTGGGCAGGTGCTGAGCAATCTGCTCACCAATGCCATGAAATACTCGCCGCGTGCGACGAGGATCGTCGTTCGCCTCATCCCCACCCCTGATACCCTGACGGTGGGGGTGCAGGATTTCGGCATGGGCATCCCCAAAGCGCAGCAGGAGAAGGTCTTCGAGCGGTTCTATCGCGTCAACCCTGACGAGGGAAGGACCGCCCCTGGACTCGGTATTGGCCTCTACATCGCACGTCAGATCATTGAACACCATGGCGGGAAGATGTGGGTAGAAAGCGTGGAAGGACAAGGCTCCACGTTCTTCTTCTCGCTCCCCCCTGTTTTTGCTCACGAAAGTAGGAGACCGTCCTAAATTTGGTGATTCGTGATTGAAGGAAAGATGCTATGCGACAATCGCAACTACTCACCACCACCCTACGCGAGGTGCCACGCGACTCTGAGGGTGGCAATCAGGAGCTACTCGTGCGGGCTGGCTTGATGCGTCAGCTCACGTCGGGTGTCTATAGTATGTTACCGCTTGGCAACCGGGTCATCCGCAAAATCTCACAGATTATTCGTGAGGAGATGGATCGAGCTGGTGGCCAGGAAGTCACCATGCCGGTTCTTCAGCCGCGAGACCTGTGGAATATACGCCCGCTTGGCGGAGGGGCCAGCCGTAGCGAGACAATGGGCGATGTGCTTTTCAAACTTCAAGATCGCAAAGGGCGCGATATGGTGCTTGGCCCCACTCATGAAGAGGTGGTCACCCTGCTGGTTTCGGAGTTTGTGCGTAGCTACCGCGACCTGCCCCAGATGATCTATCAGATACAAACTAAGTTTCGTGACGAGCTACGCCCTCGCGGCGGCCTGCTGCGTGTACGCGAGTTTATTATGAAAGACCTTTACAGCTTTGATGCCGATGCTCAGGGCATGGATGTCAGCTATCGTAAGATGGCTGAAGCCTACCGTGCTATCTTTACACGCTGTGGCATGCGCTTCATCGTCATCTCTGCCGATAGCGGAGCCATTGGTGGCAAAGACTCTCAGGAGTTCATCGCCATCACCGAAGCTGGTGAGGATGATGCTATGATCTGCACAAACGGCGACTATGCTGCCAACCGCGAAAAGGCCGAGTTTGTGCGTAGCGAGCTGACGAAGGAGCCAGAAGCAGAACTGGCAGAGGTGCATACGCCCAATTGTACATCCATCAGCGAGCTGGCCTCCTTCCTGCATATACCAGAGGCAAAGACGCTCAAATCCGTTTGCTACGTTGCTAGTGGCAAGCTCATTCTTACTGTTGTGCGCGGCGATCTGGAGATCAATGAGATCAAACTTTCCAACACGCTGTATCGCTGTGGTTTGAACGCCAGCGATCTGCACCTGGCAACCACCGAAGAACTGGAGCAAGCCGGTATCGTTGCCGGTTATACCTCGCCTATGGGCAAGGAGAGCGATATATTGATTGTGGCTGACCCCTCGGTGAGCATGGGCAACAACTTTGTGACCGGGGCCAATAAGGCCAACTATCACATCAAGAATGTGAACTATCCACGAGATTTTCGCGTGGACATCTGGGAAGATATTGCTGCGGCCTTCGATGGTGCTACCTGTGTACGCTGTGGTAGCACGCTCCATGCCATACGTGGCAGCGAAATCGGGCATATTTTCAAGCTTGGTTCACGCTACAGTGAGGCGTTGAATGCCACCTTTCTTGATGCCGAGGGCGTATCCCATCCTCTGCTTATGGGCTGTTACGGTATCGGTATTGGGCGTACTATGGCAGCTATTGTTGAGCAGAGCCATGACGAAAAGGGTATCATCTGGCCCTTTAGCATCGCTCCCTACCATGTTGCATTGGTTGGGCTTGACCTGGATAAGGCTGAGATCGGCAGGGCTGCCGAGCGACTCTACGCTGATCTGCAAGCTGCCCGTGTGGAAGTTCTCTTCGATGACCGCACCGAAACCGCCGGGGTTAAGTTCAATGATGCCGACCTGATCGGTTTGCCGCTACGTGTTGTCGTCAGTAAGCGTTCGCTTAAAAATGGAGGGGTCGAACTCAAACTGCGTTCCCAGAAAGAGAGTCGCATTGTGCCTCTTGCTGACGCTGTACAGGTGATCCAGGATGAGATTTGGCAGAGTATAGAGTAGATGAGGTAAATGAGCAAATGAAAACGCTTAAGGAGGGAACCGGGGGGAAAGACCCTTCTAGGGGATAGAGAGTCTACGGTTCCCTCTCTTAAATATTCGGACGTTTTTGGTTTTCCAAAAGTTCCCATTATTTTTCACGAATAATTACCACGATGGGCAACTTCGCTACTGAATCAATTGCCACATGCTGGTTACCTGCATTCACATACAGTCCTGTAGATGCCCCGCCATCCAGATTCAAGGCGCGATCGATGGACAGATCGGAAGCCACGAGCAAATCCTCCAATTCGCCAAGCGAAAAGGCCAAGCTGGGACTGGCGATCAACAATAATCGTCCCTGGCGATCCATAGCCACCACGCTACGCCGCGAGCCAGCAGCGTTCGCATTAAACTGGGTAGCTTTGCCGCCGACCACCAGCATTGGCGACGACTGCGTAGCCTGCTGTAACTGCTCATTATTGGGATCATAGGGCTGCTCATGTAACGAACGTAAACTGATCTGCCCCTGACCATCTACCGCAAGCATGCCCCCAAAACCATCGTATGATGTTCCGAACGCCTGTCCATTGGCTACCACCAGTGCTGTTGCATTATTCTGATTATCAAAGTATCCACCATTGATAATAGCGGTGGCATGTTTCTGCTGCATCCACTCGCTTGCCAGTAAGGGATTGTCAGGCTGGTAGGCCACGCTTAATGTGATATAACGCAAATCAAAGCGCACAATCGTCACCGTATCTTCGTTATTGCCAGGGCTTTTCCAGTCTTCATAACGCACCTCAACGCCACGGCCACCGCTATACCAAGTATTCAGTTGTGGCGTCCCTGAAGTGCTTGCAGCTCCCGTTATAGCTGAAGTCGTAGGCGTACTTTTGAATGAGACGGTGGGCCATAGATCACAGGATACCAGCGAAGAGAGGAACAGACAAAACAGCACACAGCATAGTAGCAAGTATTTGAACAGTCTCATACGATATTCCTTTTTCTTTAAGAGTATAGGCAAAAACATAACACACGACTTCCCCTCACTTGCTACGTAGCTTGTAAAACATACGGTATATACGTGCTGGTCAAAGCCTGGTTGTGTTCACCGTTTCCACGGTGTCGCATCAATAGCCGACACTGTTCCCTTGAACTGGTAAGCCAGTTTCAAGGCTGCATCGTGCGCGGCATTTTCCTCTTTATCGTTCAGGGGTGTCAGTTCGACTTTGCCATAGCGTTTTTCCAGGCCGCGCTGAATCAGGAGGTCGGTGAACCAGGGATTTTTTGGTAATACTGGCCCATGCAGATAGGTGCCAAAGACATTCTTGTATGTTGCGCCCTCGACCTTATCTTTGTCATTGTTGCCCCAACCGGCCAGTACTTTGCCTAGTGGCCTGGCTTTCTCTCCCAGATAGGTGCGTCCGCTATGGTTCTCATAGCCGACGAGAATCTTTTTGCCTTGTCCGTCCAGATCGCACTCTAAAGCCATATGAGTCATAAAGCGGGTACCACCGGCCTCAGTGTACATATCCAGTACGCCTACGCCCTTCAGTTCTGGCCCCTCGAATGGCTTATAGTAATGCCCCAAGAGCTGATAGCCCGCACACACACACAGTACCGTTGTATTGGCCTCGACGGCATCTTTCAACGAAGGTGCCTTAGCTTGAATGTCGTGTGAGGCCAGTTCCATTTCACGATCAGCCCCACCATGAAACAGGAGCAGGTCATACTTGTTGAAATCCGGCGTCTGCTTCACATAAATTTGATCCACTTCGACGCCAATGCCGCGCCACTTACAGCGTTTCTCTATGGAGAACAAATTGCCGCGATCGGCGGCTACGCTCATCAACGTTGGATAGAGGTGTCCGATCTTGAGTACCATGCCAGTATCTTTCATATCTTCGGTCATAGAATATCACTCCTTTTCAAAAGGGGGTTCTGATATCACTCCTCCCAAAAATGCTTCACCCACCCGCGCTTCTGCATAATTCGGCGAAGTTCGTGTGTTGGCGTATAGCTTGCCATAATATAGAGTGTCCCACCGGGGCCAGCATTTTTCAGAGCTGCATCCAGAGCAGCCTCGCGTTCGTGGACAACACGAATTTTCTCGCTCGGCACCTCGGCATATTTCAGGCGCATGGCCAGTTCCTCGGCTTTACCACCCGCGCATATAACATCACGCAACTGATCGGCAATCTCCTCAAGATCGACATCCCACAGCCATGCAAAGTCCTCACCGTCAACAACGGTGTTGCTCATCACCATCAAAGCATGTTTCTCAGCTGCATGCTGCTTGATCAGGCGGAGCATGAGGTTAAAAGAGGTAGGATTTTTCACAAAAGCAAGGTAGATGGTCTGATCGCCTGCCTGTATCTTTTCCAGGCGTCCAAAGGCTGGGCGCATGCTGGCGATGGCTGCCGACACCTGAGTCATATCAAAACCCGCCGCCATAGCCGCGCCAAGAGCCGCCGTGGCATTGTAGACGTTATGCAGCCCGGGTAGGGGAATATTCAGTTCAATCTCGCCCTGTGGTGTGCGTATCTTTACCTGCGTCGGGCCTTCGCCATCCGACGAGAGTTTGACAGAGGTCGCTGCAAAGTCTAGTTTAGGCAGGGTATAGCCACAGTTGGGACAGCGATAAAGGCCAAGATGTGACATGTAGGCTACTTCGTATACCAGATCTTCCTGGCAGTGAATGCAGCGGATCACATCTGCCGACGACTCAGGGACAGGCGTTCCTACCTCGGTTGTTTCCAGACCGAAGAAGAGACGTTGAGCCTTTGTGTTCTGCCCAAAGTTAGCTACCTGGGGATCGTTGCCGTTGAGCAAGACGCTTGCTGTCTCCGGCAATTGTTCTAGCATCCTATCCAGTGCTCTGGCAACGGAGTAGAGTTCACCGTAACGGTCGAGCTGGTCGCGGAAGATATTGGTAATTACCACCACATCTGGTGCAATCTCTGGCACTGCTAAGGGAATGGTTCCCTCGTCAACCTCGAACAGCAAGACATCGCTATCCAGGCGACCAAAGACATCCGCGAAGTTCACCGCGACTGCTGTGACTCCTTGCAGCATATTGGAACCAGTACGGTTATGGGAGATACGTTTCCCACTAAAATCGGCAATGGTTGCCGTCATACGGGCGGTGGTTGTCTTACCATTACTGCCCGTGATGACAATTTTCTTTGCCTTGCTTGCTCCCACGACCTCTTTGAGTATATTGGGATCAATGCGTCGTGCAATCATTCCCGGTAGGCTGGTGCCACCCCCAATACGAAAAAAACGTCCCGAAGCACCGGCCAATTTCCCGGCAGAGATTGCTAGAGCCAGTCGCGCTCTACCCAACCCCGATAGTGCCGTTTTGACTGTCGTGCCATCAATGTTATGGCTTGTCGATGTATCTTCTCTTGCCATTATTGCAAAACCTGGCCTCCTGAGTTAGCCTCTTTGTTCTCAGCAGTATAACAAACCTGCATATTCTGGGCAAGGGGTATTAGAGTGCGCGAGGTGTTGCGATAAAACTTTGTGCTACCTTGGCAAGAGGTCTATAATATATCCTGGCAAACACAGATATACAACCAGGAGTACACCCATCTTATGTCACATATAAAAAGCCTGCTCAAAATACAAAAAGTACAAGTCGCCCTTGCTTTGGTCGCCATCTCCTTCGCTGTCGTAGTCAGCTTCTTTCTCCCTAAAGAATCCGATCCTAACATCGGTCTCGTCAATGATTCTACTACACCCACTGTCGGCGTCACCTCCCCTGTCGGAACGCTCATGATCAATCACACGGTGAATTTTCATAATGTGCATTTCACCGTGCAAAAAGCAGAAGAGGCAGGAGCTTTCTCCGATGATCGCAAACGTAGTGGTAACTACACCGTGCGTGTCTATGTACATACGGTGCCAGATAACCAGGTGCAAACCGCTGAAGGTATCGACTACGCCTCGCTTGTACACCTCATCTTACCGGACGGGCAGACAGTTTCACCTAAACTGACATCCTTACTCCCCGTCGTCCTACCAGGGCAACCCGGAGACGGCTTTTTCGATTTTCCCCTTGCGGGGCAACTACCACTTACCTCATTATCACTACGTTTGGGCAATGATACAATGCTTGCTTTTAGTTCGTAGAGGATGAAAGCAGGTAACGCTCCAATTTCGTCAGCAAATCTTCCATTTGAAATGGTTTACCAATCCAATCAACTGCCCCAGGTACCGCACCGGCACCGCGTACACGATTATCAGCCGTCATAATCACGATAGGAATATTGGCATAACGGGGATGTTGGGAGAGATGGGCAGCGATTTCGTAACCTGTAATCGTCGGCATCATTAAATCTAACAGAATCACCCTGGGAAAATGTTTGCTATCCAGCCCTTCTAGCAGAGGCACAACTTTTGTACTATCAGCCATACCCAGACCTATATACTCTTCCATTTCTAACAATAACAGAACAACGGAAAGGATGGAATCATCATCATCAATGACCAGGACATAAGGGCTATCCAGTACAACAGTAGATATACTACTTTCTCTCTCAAGTACACACGTGGACCCGTTTAATAGCTTAGTCTGCATATTCTTCACTCTGCCCTTCCACAAAGCTATAAATCTCAAAGATAGATAAGCTCCATAGTTTATTATAATAACCCAGCCAAATACACTGATGAAAGGAAAGACAGAAATGCTGGTGCGTCAATTGCAACTGACGCACCAGCATTTCTGTCTTTCCTTTCATCAAAGCATGCTAGCGTACTCTTTTATGTATGAATCCAGCTAAACCTAAGAGAGCCAGGGCAACACTGCAACCAACAATGATCAGCCAGAGCCAGGAGTCGAGCGCGGTGTGGACAGTACCATCTGCCACGTTGGCTGCTATTAATTGGAGGCCATTCTTACTACCCGTCGCACCACTGGTGGGCGAAGGCGTGACTCCTACCGTTGGCGTCTGAATGGGTGTGGCCGTTGGTGTTACCCAATATGCATCAAGCTAAGAAAGGAAGAGGTAAAAAGGAGCAAAGGAGAGCCCGCTTTCGGTGATAGAATCTTGCAGAGAAAAGATCTTAGATCTCTCACCGAAAGGAGCCAGTTATGGACAGTTTAGCACGTTTAAGAACTGGAGAGAACAAGCGGCTTTGTCCAGCGCACGACGGCGCAGTTAGACGGCCCAAAGTTTGTGCAAATGTGTGTGTTGGGCTGGATGAACAACGCCTCGGCCAGTTATTCCCAACTCAATCATGTGGTCGCCACATTGGACCTTCATGTGCGCAATCAGGCGATCGAAGAGCGCTTTGGGCCAGCTTCCAGCAAGTTGCTGCGGCACTTGTTGGAAGAAGCGGCAGGCCAGCTCTTGCAAGGGCAAGCCGTGGAAACGCCACTGTTTGAGCACTTTCCTGGTGGCGTCTTCTTGCAGGACGGCTCGGTGATCAGCCTGCCCACAGAACTGAGTACAAGTTGGCGCGGCTCTGGTGGCGGACCGGGAGCCAGTGAAAGTGGGGTGCGCATCCAAGCACGTTGGGAGATGCGATGCGGCGGACTGCATGGCCTGTGGATGCAAGATGCGCGCAGCTCGGAACGGCAAGGACCAGCCTTCGACGAGCCATATCCTCAAGACTCCCTGAGGATCGTGGATACCGCCTATTTGGCCTATGCGGACATGCGAGCGGCAAGCCTGAGCCGACGCTTCTGGATCACAGGGGTCAAAGCGAACATGCTCTTTAGCGATCAGCAAGGACGCCTGTGGAACCTGACAGAGTGGTTGCGCAGCCTGCCTGCCGACGAGCAGGTGGTCGACGTGTGGGTGCGAGCGGGCAAGCGGGAGCAGGTGCCGGTGCGCTTGATTGCCCTGCGCTTGCCCAAAGAGGTCATTCAACGACGCAAGAAACGAGCCAAGCGCGAGGTGGAACGGCGTCCAAGGAGCAAGGGAGTCCAGCGATGTGGACGACGAGCCAAGCGAGGGCCGGGCCACCACCTGCGCAAGCGAGCCCGCAAGCGCCACAAGGTGAGTGCGAGCAAAGAGAGGCAATTCGAGTGGCTGCTGGTGCTGACCAATGTCGAGAGCCACGTGCTCTCCGCTCGACAAGTCGTGGCCCTCATGCGCTTGCGCTGGCAAATCGAGCTGTTCTGGAAGCTCTGGAAGCAGGAAGGCAAGATTGACACGTGGAGGAGCAGCAAGCCCCAGCGGATCTTGACCGAGTTGTATGCCAAACTCTTGGGCTTGCTTATGGAACATTGGGTGACCTTGGAGGGCTGTTGGGCTGACCCTCGCCGTAGCCTGTTCAAAGCTCGGCAAGTGATCCAGTGGACGGTGTCTTGGCTGGTTCTGGCCATTCGAGGAGAGGTCGCCTGGGAGGTGGTGCTCTCGGTGATGTGTTCCTCGATGGGATCCAATTGCTGGACGGACAGGCGGCAGCACCCCCCGAGTACCTTCCAGCAACTGGGCGATCCAAAGCTCTGCGGTTCTTAGCTTGATGCATATTGGTACCTTCCAGCAACTGGGCGATCCAAAGCTCTGCGGTTCTTAGCTTGATGCATATTGTGTGGCCGTTGGTGTTACCCCCATGGTAGGCGTGGGCGTCGGTTTTGTCTGTGTCGGTGTAACAGACGGAGACGGCTGCACAGTAGGGCTAACCCGCGGTGTTGGACTAACCGGCACAGGTGTCTGGTTTACCGGCGTTGGGAAAGTACCGCCCGTGCTGGCCGTAGCTGTCGCCGTCACGCCGGGCGAGGACGAAACCACCACCGGAGGTGTCGGTGTCGACTTCTTGCCAAATGGCCCCGCTACCAGCACAACTGTCACATTCACCGAGCGACTACTAACCATATCCTCTACTCTAATCATATGTTGCCCTGCCGTCCACCCACTATCATCGAGCAAAGCATTAAACCCTCCCTGAGTATCCACCTCTATAACGCTCGACTGGCTATTTATGTCAAGCACGGGCTGACCTTTTTCATTGGTAAAAAGCACAGTACCACGTGCAGTAAAATCTTTACCCTGCAAATGAATAGGCTGCCCCGCCACTAATGGCCCACTGCTAAGCAACGTCAGCGTCAGACCATTCATTGTCACTACTGTCGGTTTGTTTGCATGGCTCGTATTTCCATCATTCCCGCTGCCACTAGAGACGGTGCTGGTAGGACCGGATTGAAAAGGAGAAGTTAGACTACTTTGAAGCTGAAAATCTGGCGTCACCCACGAGAGGCTCACAGCCGTTGCCAGCAAAAGGACGAAGGTAACAACCATCAACAGCATGGTACCCCCAAACCAGAGAAGAGATTCAATGCGACCAGGGTGCAAGAGCCACCAACGTACATGATCGAGGCCATGAAAGGAAGCGGTATGTCTATACTGGCGATTCTTTGTCCCTTCAGCAATGCGGCGAGCATAGGCCGACCCGCTAGCTCCACCAGCTGTCCAGGATGAGGGAACATCGGCAGTGGCTTTCTCAAGCTGATTGGTCGCCCTCAGCAGGCGGCTTCGTTCTAATTCTGCCAGTCTGTCCTCAGCCGATAGGGGCGACAAAACAGGTGTAGTCGGCGGCTTTACCGTTACCGCAAACGGAGGAGCCTGACCTGACTCTCTCAATGACCAAAGAGAGGGCGACGGGGCGGGCACAGGCAAGGAAGATTTCTGCAGCTCTATCGGTGGCGGCAGCGTATCAATTTCGTCGATATCGACAATCTGTTTCGTTGGCTGCTCTCGCCGAGCCAGTCCTGTCTCAATCTCGTCAATATCGACAACCTTCGTCTGTACCCTATCAATTTCGTCGATATCGACAATCTGTTTCGTTGGCTGCTCTCGCCGAGCCAGTCCTGTCTCAATTTCATCGATATCAACTATCTTGTTACTCGCCTGTACGCTGTCAATTTCATCACTCCGCGCAAGACGTCGAGTCGTTCGCGGAGCTATAGGCATCGGCACTTCAGGATGAGTCGGTGCATCTACGATCAATGAAAGGGTAGGCAAACTACTCTCTATCTCAAAATCAGGCGTCTCGTATTGCCACATCGTCGGCTGAGGCAACGTTGGGGTGTCCGTGAGGTCAGTTTCTTCCTCAAGAGGGGGGGTAGAGCGTCCATATTTCGGGCGCACTTTAATATGGCTGGATGGCTGAGCAGAGGCTCGTGATGGAATAGGAGTCGACGGGTTCGGTTGTGGCTTCCTGGAAGCTTGCCGGTTGGCACCGTTGGAGTTAACAGAAGTTACTGGATAAACAGGTGGCTCAATATTTTGTTCACTACTAAAATAAGGTGAGATAGCCGGATCGATCCATACGGACGAACCAGTCAGAGTAGACCGGCGTCGGACAGACGATGCATCGTGTGTTTGACGAGAGATCAAAGGCGCAGAATAGCCGCACGAGGGGCAAGTGACCATCATACGCCGCGATGGAGCTGCGCTATTTCTGATGAGTGCTGTGGTACAAAGAGGACATCTGCCTAGTTGTGTCGATTGCCTGCCATCTATATCTGCCTGCATACTTCTTTTCTTTCGTAAAGCGAAAAAATATTCTCAAAAAAGCTGGTTCATCTCGAGCTCCGGCACATCTATGAGGAATAAACGCGCCTCTTACGTGTTTTGGAATAGATACAAGCAGTGTTTTTCCGCAAATTTTTCTGCGGAAATATCCACACCATCTGGAAATAACTTCCAGATTTTTACCCCATACGATAGGTGTAGAGCATAGACATATATATTGGCACGTATCTTGCAGGAAGAAGAAATAGGGGGGATACGTCTGAAAAATTTTTGGGCGATGTGGAAGGGAAATATACCCCTGCACAGATATCTCCGGTTACCAATTTTATTGTGGAAAGTGGATTGGAGAAGATTGGTTTCTATGGTAGCCATAGCAAAAAGGGATTTCAGCAACGTCCTGTCTAGCAGCAAGAAAGCAAATGCAGCCTATGCCAGCATACAGGGCGGCATCAAACGCAAAAAGTCAAAGTCTCAAGAACGGAATTTGGAACTTGTTCAGCCAGCCGAAGACAACTATTTAGAGGACGAGGAGCTATATCTAGATGAGGACGATGAAGACACTGTTGACGACGATAACACGGTCGATAACACCATCCGCCAATATCTCGGCGAAATTGGACGTTATCCTCTACTCACTGCAGAGCAAGAGATGGCACTTGCAAGGAGAATCGTCGATGGCGATATCGAGGCACAGCAGCAGCTGGTTAAGGCCAACTTGCGCCTGGTTGTTAGCATTGCCAAGCGATACAATAATCAGGGTATTTTCCTGCTCGATCTGGTACAAGAAGGCAATCTAGGTCTGATTCGTGCCGCACAGAAATTTGATCCGGCGCGCGGCTTTCGTTTTAGCACCTACGCTACATGGTGGATACGCCAGGCTATCAGCCGGGCCGTAGCCGAGCATACACGCACCATCCATATACCCGTGCATGTCGTTGAACTGATTTATAAAATGAAGCGCGTTGGACGTCAACTCTATCAAGAATTGGGACGCGATCCCCTACCCGAAGAAATTGCTCAGGCCGTCGGCCTCTCCAAGGAACGCGTTGTAGAGCTACAGAGCATGGCTGAAACTCCCATCTCTCTCGATGCACCCTTGATTGATGACGAGCAATACCACCTTGCAGATACCCTGGAAGACACACGAGCTACCGCCCCTGCTGACATTGTCACTCACCAGGTACTCCGTGAGCAGATCGACAGCGCATTGGAGGTCCTAAATACTCGCGAACGCCAAGTCATTGAACTACGCTATGGCTTGTACGATGGGCACTGTCATACTCTTGAGGAGCTAAGCTCTCACTTTAAGCTGACTCGCGAACGCATCCGCCAGATCGAAGTCAAAGCACTCCGCGCACTACGCCAACCTATCCAGGTACATCTGTTACGTGACTACGCATAAAAGATGCATCTATAGGAGAAGAGGAGACAACAAGCCCGGCAAAGACGGCCGTCTTTGCCGGGCTTGTTGTCTCCTCTTCTCCTGTAAAGATTGAGAGATGGTACCTTTAGCTCTACTTCTTGACGATTGCTTACCAGGCACCTTATAGTGATGAAAGGGGAATATGAAAACGAGTTCACCATCGCTTCAATAGGGTGAACACATTGTAATTTTTCGGGGTAGTATACACATGCAGAACGACATGAACCATACCACGTCCATCAGAACTCTGGCAGGAGCACTCTGCTTCACATTACTCGTTCTTTCGTTCCTATGGGTAAGCATCAATTCGTATGCCGCGCCCGCCCAATCGACAGTTGGCAATACAGCCACTCCACCACTGATGAGCAATAAAGGCTTGCCGACGCTTACAGTCACGCCAACAGCTACCGCCCAACCATCTCCGACAGCTACAAAGACGCCACGTCCGACACCTACTCCCACAGCCACGCCAACAGCTACGCCCACATCACAACCGACTGCCACTCCCACATCACAACCGACCGCCACTCCCACATCACAGCCAACAAGCACTCCTACATCACAACAGACTGCTACGCCTATAGCGGGTACCACACCTACACCTACTACAAGTGTCGCTGCTACCCCGACTACAAATCCTGGCCCTACAGCAACGCATACTGTACCAACTCTATCAACCTCTACCGCGCAAACACCTATTATTGTCACATCGGGAAATAACGGCCCAACAAACAATGGAGGAAGTAATAGTAGTACTAATGGCTCAGCATCAAAGGCACAAGGCCATTTCACCTTACCACCTCTTCCGCTCATCATCGGTGCTGTGCTCCTTCTCGGTCTAGCTGGTGTCGGCTTGTTCGGTGTCACACTACTACGCAGGGATATCTCTCCGCTCCCGGCGGGCAAGCTGCGCCTGCCCCCCAGTGGCGCGAAACCCTGGAAACGCATTCGTACAGACGAGCTCGATGACGACATCAGTCTGAACGGTAGTCTGCCCTTAAATGGTGCACCAAATCTACCTCCTCTAGCTTCTGCTATGAACAATAGATCAACGTCCAATAACTTTGCTCCCATACCCGCCTTTTCAGAGGGTGGCATATATTGGCAACCGTCAATGCACTCTGTACAAACAGAACCGTTCCCTACTCAGGACAATAGGCGCCTTTCTCCTCCAACTTCGCTTCCATACACGCCTTTCCCGCCCACAGAAGCTATACAGAACATGGGCATGACCAGCCCACCTTCCACCCCACAACCTCCTTTTATTGAACAGCCACCACCGACCTCCGTACCATCTCATCATCTACGGAGATAGGTTAAGCTGAATACCCCACCACATCCGAGCCACCTGGATCGGTGCTAAAGAAATTGAAATACATCGGTCGCTCGGCTACTATCGTGCCGTTCACCGCCTGCACCGCTATCGAAACCGAATAGCCAGCTTGTGATACCGCCTTCACAATGGGAGCAGCCATGGCGTTGATATCCAGCGTCATGCGCGTTTGTGGCCCAACCGTTACTACCTTCTCGGTGGTGATGGTATCGGCAAAGTACAGTCGTACTACCACATCCTGGCTGGTCGTATTGGGGTTCTGTAGCGTCAGGAACTCCGAAAAATCGGGACCGGTATAGCCTTCGGCGAAGCTATAGGAAGACTTCGCAGGCCCAGGCTGACCAACGACATCCGTTCCACCGGGCAGCGTTCCGCCGAAACGGAAGTACTCCTGTCGCTGCGCCACAATCGGAATATCTGAAGTTATCTCAGCCGATACCTCTGCTGTCGCCGACGTAAAGCTGGCTGAGAGGCGGTTCATATCCACGAAGTACTGCGACTGCGGTGAGATAGTCAGCGTCATCGGATTGGTCGCTCCATTAGCGTATTCCAGATTGACCGTCACATTGGCCGTGGTGCTACCATCGAAGTTCGCCAACGAGAGATATTCATGGAAATTCGCACCGGTGTAGCCTTCGGCAAACAGCCAATCTTTCGCAGGAGCCTGTGTACCTACGACACAGAACGCACCGGTCACCGACCCACTAATATTGGAGCGTGACGTACTGAAGTAGGTCGGTCGCTCCACCGCTACCGGCTGATCCGAGTGAACATACAACGCTGCCGTTTGATTAATGCCCAACTGAGCCGGTGATGTTGTACCACGCTGTCCCGCAGGTACGACTATCGTCTGTGTCCCCAATTGCGTCCCACCGGCATAGTAATTCAGCGTCACATTGGCATCTTTACCACCCGGCGGGTTCAATATAGTGATAAAGCTGGAATAGTTACGCTGCGACTCCACATCAGCAAAGTAGAAATCTTGCGCTAACTTGGTCGCTCCCAGTGCATCCGTCCCGCTTTTGATCCCATTGAAGTTGAAGTACATCGGGCGTTCCGCCACAACCCCCACGCCATTCAACGAGGTCACAATCATCGACACTGAACGCCCTACTCCATTGGCCGGAGTATGCAGATCATCGTTGACGCCAATGGTGACGCGGCTCTGCGCTGGAACCATATGCGTAAAGGTCTGAGATGTATTGCCCGTAAACAGATACTTCACCTGCACTTGGGCCGTCTGTTTGGTATCAGGATTTTCAAGCGTTAAAAACTCGCTGAAGCTGCCGCCCACATAACCCTCGGCAAAGTACCACATCGTATTCGTCGCTGTCGTGCGTGTCTGCGCCCCCAAACTCAATGTGACCAGGTTCTGTGTCAGACTTAAGGCGCTGAACGAACCTAGCCCTGTTGCCAGATCATACATGCTAGCATCAGGGTATGTACCGCTATTGCCAACATAATCGTTATTATTCGCACCACCTGCTACCGGCACGACATCATGGAACGAGCTTGCATACGATGTCCCTGCCACGGCATGGCTAATTGCATACAGGCTGGGATTGAGGAAACCCAGATTGTAGCCATTGGCATTGAGCGCGGATTCATTTGCCAGTGCCATCATCGCCGCCCATACTGGAGCCGCTGCGGAGGTGCCCCCGATCACCTGCCAGCCACTTCCTGCACAACCGCCTACACTGCAATACACATCATAGCCCGTTTGTGGATCGGCATCCATAGCTACATCCGGCACCTCACGATATCCTGTGGAATACGCATTGGCCACACCCGGCCCTTGCTGCCACGAAGGCATTAGCCATACCTGGCTCACACCACCACCACTCGCCCCATTTTTGATTGTCCGGTCATTCCAGACCTGCTCTGACTGATACGTATTATCTGCATTAAGGTACAATGTTGTGCCACCCACGCCTGTGACATAGGGCTGCGAAGCCGGATCATCAACGGCAGGTGTGCTATTCGCCCCTGTCTGTGGGTTGTAGCAGGCCGTTGCTCCCAGATCGCCGCTTGCCGCCAGAATCGTCTGTCCCTGGACAGCAGCCGCCTGGAAAAAGATATTCTCCTGCTGTATCTCGTTCGCCACTCCTGCACCCTCTTCACAAAAAACCCAACTCGTACTCACTACCGACGTCCTATCGCTGATGATACGGGCCCACGCATCGTTATAAGCAGTCAGCGAACTGCTCGAAGCCTCGTACACACGCAGTGCGGCCAAGCGTGGTGCCAATCCCAGCACCATCTCCATATCTAGTTCAACTTCAACAGCATTGGCTCCCGCGGCACCATTATAGCCATCAATCGCTATGGTCTGTATCTGGGTATTCTTGCCACCAAAACACGAAGTATATATCGCAATATCGTTCGGCGAAAAACCATCCAACTCCAGCAACCCCACCGTCTGTCCCTCACCCAGCACGCCACTCCCATACAGCTTATTAAAATCGTAGGCTGTAGCAATCTGCGAAGGCACATACGCCGTTGGCAACGTCGTCGGCCCCGCCTGTGGACAGGTAATGGCAGCAGGTGACGTCGTCAGATTGAGCTTTGCCTGCCCGTGCAACAATGGCATACGCCCATATTGCACCACATTGTCTAATCCCACTACCGACGCCACCAGTGGAGCTATCGAACTGGGCAGAGATAGCAGGCTGGCGTTGGCAAAGAAACGCCTGCCATCCCCTGCCTGATAATTATTCATCTGCGTCGCAAACGCCTGCTCAGCCTGCCCTACCGTCCCCTGGGCATCAATCACCAGATGATTTGCATAGGTGGCGGTTATCCTGAATCCTTGCGACTGCAAATAAGCTATGACTGTCGCCTCATCCGCAGGCAAGGGAGCATACAGTGCCGCAAATGTATTGGCGTTCAGATAGTGATGATACAGCGGAGATCCTGGAGTTGTCACTTCCTTCAAATAAGCTGTCAGATCAGCCTGGTTGCGCAAGTTCAGTCCCACGGCAATCGACACCGGCTGACTAGCCGCTGACGCCGAGAGTACATGGCTACTACTTGTATAGCGACCAATATTGCTTGGCAACGGCACGCGCCCTGGCGAGGAACTGGCATGAGTAAACGCAGAGAGATAGGCCCACAGCCCCGTCCCAATCATCAGTACGCCCACCACTGGTACTAAAATAACCGGATAAATCGTCCGAAACTTCATACGAAAACCTTTTCCAACCTACAAACAAACCTACAAACAGAACACAATACGACATAGAAATTGCTCTCCTTATTTTGAACGCTATCTAGCAGACTTTCAGGGGATATTTGCTAAGAGATTGGGCTTGTACGCACAAATCCAACATAGAACTCAGAAAGGCAAACAGCAAAAATTTAATTCTTAACCATGAGGAAGGCTATAGCAAAGCCGCTGATCAGCCCATGATACAAGCGTCGCGTTAATTTAATATAGATCGCTAAATCACAACCCAATCTTAACCAGATCATAACCTCTTTGCTCTTCCCAAGTTCACCCATTCTCTCCACAATGTGGACAGCTATCTATATGCTTTTTATTGATGAACTGGCATGCATTAACGTTCATTTCGGGACAGAGTTCACTTATTAGGAGGATTTCATGAGTCACCTGAAGCATATCAGGGTGATAGCACCCCTCACGGTATTTCTGGTCATCCTGACAGTCATGGCCACTGTAGGTGGCCGCCTGGTTCGTGCCAGCACGACCATCACGCCACTTGTTACTGTCTCCAGCCCAAGCCTCTATGCTACCTGTACGATCGGCGGCCCCGGTACCAATTATGTGAATGCTGAGGTTGAGCCCTACGTCGCCGTCAACCCGGCCAATACTTCGAACATTATCGGTGTCTGGCAGCAAGACCGCTGGTCGAACGGTGGTGCGCACGGCTTGGTTGCTGGCGTCTCCATGAATGGTGGGAGCACTTGGACCAAGGTCCCGTTGCCTTTCAGCCAATGTGCAGGGGGGCTCGATTACCAGCGGGCGTCTGATCCCTGGGTCTCGTTCGGACCGGATGGCACTGCCTACGCAGTCTCCATCTCCTTTGACGGCAGCGACAATAAGAACGCTGTCGGAGCGGCGACATCCACTGACGGCGGCCAGACCTGGAACCACCTGCAGACAATCGTCAGCTATACGAGCAACGGCGGCCAGTTCTTCACCGACAAGGAGTCGGTAACCGCCGATCCGGTCAAAGCTGGGACCGCGTATACAGTTTGGGACACTCTGGTCGCGCCAACCGATCGCCCCGACGACAACCCGCACACGAGTGCCTTCACTGGAGACGCGTATTTCTCGCAGACCACCAACGGTGGCCGGACTTGGAGCACTCCCAAGGTCATCGTCCACACCAAGCAAAATACCCAGACGATCGGTAACCAGATCGTGGTCGACCCGCGCAACGGGACGCTCTATGACTTCTTCGATCTGATCCTGCACCCCACTGGCAAGGCGTTCAATGTTGCCTTTGTGAAATCGACTGACGGGGGCAGCACCTGGACACAACCGCAAATCATCTCCAAACTTGGCACGGTCTTTGTGACCGACCCCAACACCGGCCAGGCGATCCGAACGGGTGACATCATTCCTGAGCCCGCGATCGATCCCAAGACTGGGCAGCTCTACGTCGTCTGGCAGGACGCTCGCTTCAACGGCGGCCACTTCGATGAGGTCGCTTTGTCCACCTCCACCGACGGAGGCAACCACTGGCGCGCTCCGATCCGCGTCAACACGCCGCATGGGCGGCCAGCCTTCACGCCTTCTATCAACGTCAATGCAAGTGGGACCGTTGGCGTCACCTACTACGACTTCCGCAACCTCACCACGCAAACCACAACACTGCCGACTGACTACTGGTTTACCAGTTCGACGGATGGAGGGGGAACTTTCGGCAACGAGACGCACCTCGCTGGTTCCTTCGACATGCTCACGGCTCCCTTTGCGAGCGGTTTCTTCGTGGGGGACTACGAGGGGCTGGCCACCAGTGGTAACACTAACACCTTCGTGTCGCTCTTCGTCCAAGCGAATTCGGGAAATACAGCTAATCGGACAGATGTGTTCACCACCTCTGTAACCCCTTAGCCGCACCTGAATACTTCGCGTATCACAGCCGCGCCCAACAAGGTATGGACGCGGCTACTACTGTACCGAAGAAGTTATGCAGTTCCTGCATCTGCTCCTGTGCAAGATTCCACGCAAGCTGCTGATGATGTGGGATGGTTCGTCATTTTGAACGCTATCCTACACGTTTTCAGGGGATTCCTTCCGAGTTACTCATAATCACAGCTTCAAAGGCTAGAATGGAGGTCCATAATTGGGATGACGCTGTGAGTACAGCATACACCTGCTGCGAGCTAGCGGCCCGCAAGCAATTCGTCTTATTGATTAAGCTCAAGAAGGGGGAACAAGCTATATGACGAAACTCCGTAAAGCAACTATTTCAACCGTGATCACCTTGATTGTAATGCTGAGCAGTATGTTGGTCCCAGCGACCTTAACGTTGGCCGCCAAGCTTAATACTCATCAGAACAGCTCTACCGCGACTGCAGCCAGCCTGAGCCCCACACTCTCGGTCTCAAGCCAGCTCGACCTGCGACGCTACGCCGCTTCTGGCGACCGTGCCTACGAGCTCGGCACCGAAGACGGCCGCTACCCAGCCATGGGCTTTCACACTCGTGGCGAGATGGGCGGCATCTGGACCCCTCCGATCAAACTACTCGACGGCATCTGGTTCGGCATCAACGGCCAATGGATCGGGCCAGCAACGCGCTTCACCTCGGGCTTTGGCTACGTGCAGATGGCACTGCCGACGACTGGCGGCGTACAGATCAGCCGCACCGACTTCGTCCCCGACGGGCGACGGGCTGTCGAGTTCGGGCTTACGCTCACCTCGTCTAACTCCGCGTCGTTCGAGCTCAATGTCGACGCCCATTCCGAGCTTATGAGCGCGTACCCATGGGGCTTCACGACACCCAACCAACTGCAGTTCAACCTTCCCGACACCGCGGCATTCAACAGCAACCAGCTTGTCTTCCAGGAAGTCGGGACACCACCGGTCGCCAACGCCACGGCCCATAGTTGGGCGGCTGTCGTCGGTACGACCAGCCTCACCCCAGCCTCTGGAACGACCGGCAGTGCGTTTCGCGGCCCGCAGGACCCGCCAGTGATCTGCCCGGCATCTCCGGGACCTGACCAGTTCCGCTGCGACGACACGGCCTATGGCAAGGGGATGGGAGGTGAACTGACCTACACGCTCAAGCTGCACGCCAAAACTAGCCAGACGGTCTGGTTCACGGTGGCTGGTTCGGATCAGGGACTCTCCGCAGCCCAGACCGAGTACCAGGCAGCGAGCGCGAACCCGGCCAGCGAACTCCAGGCCAAGGTCGCCGCACGCCTCGCTCTGGACAGCCAGACTCAGGTGTCGCTACCAGGCGATCCGACCCTCGCTGCCTCAGTTACCTGGAGTAAGCAAGACCTCGCCGACCTCACACAGCAGGCCGATAACGTGAACGTCCGCCCGACCGAGCAGGGTACTGTGTACCCCGCGCCAGTTGGATCTCTGTCGAGTATCCGCTTTGAGGGTGCCGGCTTCCCAGACTACCCCTGGATGTTCGCCACCGACCAGGAGTACACGATGTTCGCCCTGCTCGCTGCCGGGCAGTTCACTACCGCCGAGGACGGGCTCCGCTCGCTCGCCGAGGTGAGCGACATCGCCAACAACAAATCCGGCAAGGTCGTGCATGAGACCGTCACCGACGGATCGGTGTACTTCGGGTTGAACGACGAGCCCGGTGACCTCGACGAGACCGCCAAGTTCCCGGACGCGGTGGCGATGGTGTGGCGCTGGACGGGCGACTCGAGCTTCCGCGACGAGCTGTACGGGTTCACCGTGCGCAACTTGCAGTACCTGGTCAACCTGACCAGTTCCGACGACGACCTGTGGCCGGACGGCTCTGGCAACGTGGAGTCCAACGTGCTGGGTGCCGATGCGGTTGACGTTGCCGTCTATACGATCCGCGGTCTGCTCGACCTCGCTGACATGGCGGCGAGCAAGCATGACTCGGCGACGGAGCACTGGGCCTTGAACCACGCCGCAGCGATGGAGCGGGCCTTCCAGGGTGCCTGGTGGCTGCCGAACATCCCGCAGTACGCCGACTCGCTCAATGACCCCAGCAACCAGCCGCTTATGGAGCGGCGGTGGACAGGCGTCACCCCGATGGAGGCTGAGCTGTACCAGGGCGGGGTGTCGCAGCCTGGGCTCGCGCCTTCGGCAGACGCGCTCCCAGCGCTCGCGCTGCGTGAGACCTCCTGCTACTCGGGGCAGTATGGCATGTACGTCGAGGGCGCCCCAGGGTGCGACCCCGGCACCTACACAATGACGAAGGCACAGGTCGCATACACCCTCAACACTGGTGTGATGGCCGTGGGGCTCGGCAACTACGGCCTGCTCGGCCCCACCGACCAGCAGCGTTACACCGACGACCTGGCGCAGCTCCAGATCGGCACGGTCGAAGAGCAGCCGGGCACGATGCCGGAGATCGGCCCGTCGCCGGACTTCGCCGCGAACGTCACTCAGCCGTTTAATGAGCGCTCGTCGCTCGAACAGGCATGGGGTACCTATGGAGTGCTGTGGCCCGTCGTACACCAGCAGTTGGGGGGCGACCCCCAGCTCGGCAACGGGCTGCTCGAAGTGCTACCGAGCGTCCCGCCTGGCCAGGCAACCATTTCGGGGACCGCCATCCGGGTCGGTGCAGGCACGATCGACGTCACAGCCACGCACAGTGGTAACACCTGGACGACCACAGTGACGTCCCGGCTCGCCTGTTCCCTGCATGTTGGGGCGACCCTGCCGGCTGGCAGCACCGTCCAGAGCGTGACGCTCAACGGCGCGGCTGCGGCCTACCAGGTGCGCGACGCCAACTCCGGACGCCAGGTGCTCGTCACGACCTCCTGCGGGTCCACCGCCCAGGTGAAGGTGGTCGCGAGCTGACGAGCCGGGCAGAGTGGCATTGTCTGGGCCGGTCGAGGTCGCTGTAAGAAGCGACCTCGACCGCACTCTCGCTGGTCGAAGTCGCGTGTGACGGTCATCAAAAATAGCAATACCTACCCAACAGGTATCAAGGTCTCCGATGAAGAGCTAGTTGCTTTTCATCTTTCCAGAGTGCCCTTCGATGGCGAAAGGACCTACCATATCAAGCTTCAAGGTATTTGATCACCTTAATTTGTGGAAGGCTCCCAAGATAAGCCTATGTGTGAATGATTGCTTGTTTGGTGGTATATTGCGCTGTGTGCCAGTCAAGCACATCAGCTAATTCTGCTTGTAGGGGCTTGAGGTCTTGTTGTATGACAGACTCATCCGGCATTTCGGTATCTTTCCAGATGAGAGTAATGATAAGCGTTTCTGTTGACCTGCATGAACGCGCACACGTATATCCATGCCACGAACCTTAGCGCCTGCGCGATATTTTCGCCAGAGCGGGGGGCGTGTACGAATCCGTCCGGTTGGTTTTGCTTTAAACTCTTGAACAGCTTTCTTCGGTATCATATAGATACCACCCACCATGTCAGCAACCAGACGTTTCTCTTTGATGTATTCGTATACCGTATAGTACGACACGCCGAGAGCTTCTGCAGCCTCGCTTGTTGTGACAAAGTCACGTGTATTTGAAGTTTCGCTTTCTTTATCCATGGATATAGTTTAGTTTATAGGCTTTTTTATGTAAAGATCGCATATTTATTAGTTATTGTTGATAATGACATATTAAA
>WNFX01001528.1_pt1 | contig 36885 bp, 34 predicted proteins | sample 5400111 | NCBI WGS metagenome assembly WNFX01 (sample SAMN13153363, study PRJNA577476) | soil metagenome | isolation source: 40 cm soil or saprolite under grassland replicate 1 | place: USA:California | collected 2016-06-15
TATCTATAATTGAGAAAATACTTAAGAAAGATCCGAGTTATTCGAATGCTCTGAGGAATAAAGGTGTTTCACTGGCCAACTTGGCGAGATATGAGGAAGCGATACCTATTCTTGAACAAATAAAGGAAGCAGATCCGACAAATATGTCAATTTTAGAGAGATTGGCATTGTCATATGGAAAGACGGGAAGATCTCAAGAAGAAAAGCAGATTAATGAGAAAGTTCTCGAGCTTGGCCCTCGTGATCAGATTGACTGGGTTAATAGAGGTAATGTTCTAGATAGCATGAAAAAATACAAGGAAGCAATAGAGGCTTATGATAAAGCTCTTGAAATAGATCCCCAATATGTTCATGCATGGAACAATAAAGGACTAACTCTTGTTGAGTTAAAAAAATACAAGGAAGCAATAGAGGTTTATGATAAAGCTCTTGAAATAAACTTAAGCTACTCTGATGCATGGTACAACAAAGGAGTGGCTCTTGAGAATTTAGAAAAATACAAGGAAGCATTAGATGCCTTTAATAAAGCTACTAAATTAAACCCAAGCAATGCTAATGCATGGAACAACAAAGGAGCAGCTCTTGAGAATTTAGAAAAACACAAGGAAGCAAGTGAGGCTTATGATAAAGCTCTTGAAATAGAGCCCACTCATGAATTTGCACTAACCAATAGACGCGAAATTCAAAGAAAACTCAAGTAATCCTAGAATGCCTAGAATACGAATTGTAAGGCAAAGGCAACTGCGTAATGGTTAAACTAAGCTCTATATGACATAGAGTGATTAATTTTCATTTTTTGTTCTCTTAAGTATATACATTATAAAACCCTAGTTTTGTTCTATCTGTTGTTTTTAAGATGCCTTGGTAGCTCAGCCTGGTAGAGCGTTGCCTTGGTAAGGCAAAGGTCCCGGGTCCAAATCCCGGCCAAGGCTTCTAAATGGCAATTTACGATTTGAAAACTTGATTCTTAATTACATTATTCCTCAATTTTGTAAATTAACACGAGTTAACTTAGTCTGCATTTTCTTTTTTATGTGAATGCAATCCTCTTAATTTTTCATGTAATTGATCTATTGACAAAGTAATTCCGATTTCCTTTGCATGTGGTTGACCTCTAGTAAATGATTTTGCAATATTTCTAACAAATTCCATGCTTAATTTTGGGGGCAGCGGAGCTTCAAATGGATCTACATGAGCATCAACTATAACGGGGACTTCATTTTCCATCATGGCTTCTTGGAGAACGGGCTTTATTTCTTCAATTTTTTTTATCGAAAATCCCTTTCCACCGCATGCTTCAGCAAATTTGACAAAATCAATAGGAGAAAATTCTATTCCATATTCTGGATTTCCAAGAAAGGCGATTTGTTCCCATCTTATCATCCCCAAAATTTGGTTGTTAATTATTATCACCTTAATAGGAAGATCATATTGAACAGCAGTTGCAAACTCGCTCATTAACATTGTAAATCCCCCATCTCCAACAAACGCAATGCTTTGCCTTTCTGGATATGCAAACTTGGCAGCGATAGCATATGGTACTGCACATCCCATGGTTGCTAGGGATCCAGAACCTGAAAACTTCATACCATTTTTTATATTCAAAAATCTAGCAGCCCAGCAAGTATTTATTCCGCTATCCACTGATATTATCGCATTATCATCCAATACATCTGATACTGCAGCAGCGATAACTTGAGGCTTAATCGGTTCATTAACTCGACTGCTCTGTTCATCTAGTTTCTCATTCCATTTTTTCATGGCATTCTGTTTTGATTTTAAAAATTGCACACTTTGCTCATTATCATTCTCTTTTGTTCTATCACGCAGTAATGGGAGTAGCTCTGACAACACTTTCTTAGAATCTCCTATCAGACCAATTCTAACCGGATACCTGAGTCCAATTTTTTCCGGTTTAATATCAATCTGAATTCCTATAGCTTGTCCGGGTTTAGGAAGATATTCAATATAAGGGAAAGATGTTCCAATCATAAATAACGTATCACATTCTGCCATGGCGTCGCTTGAAGGTTCAGTTCCCAAAATACCAATGCCCCCCAAACTATAAGGATGGTCGTCAGGGATAACGGCCTTGCCCAACATTGCCTTTACTATGGGAGCGTTCAGTTTTTCAGCCGCAGCGATGACTTCGTCTGAGGAAAGGAGTGCGCCCTGGCCCACAAGGATTACAATTTTTTTCCCATCATTCAGAATTTCAGCAGTTTTTTCAATCAATTTTATATCAGGAGATGTTGGCGAGACAGAAATATCAGATGTATGGCCTGGAACCTTGTGTCTTGAATAATGCCCCTCTAGCTTCTGTTCTTGGACATCTATCGGAATATTGAGATGACTAACTCCTTTACGAACATGTGCAGTCCTACATGCTATATCTACTGCCATTTCTGCCTGTTGTGGCGATCCTATCATACTGTTGTAAACTGAAACATCAGAGAATAGTTGCATTAAATTCACATCTTGTTGAAAACTTGAATTCATTAAATCAGTGGATGTTCCTCCTGTAATAACGACTACTGGAGTGTTATCCGCCTTAGCATCATACAACCCATTCAAAAGATGAATTGCACCTGGACCTGCTGTTGCCGTACATACTCCTAGTTTCCCGGTATATTTTGCGTAACCACATGCCATCAAAGCTGCAGATTCTTCATGTCTTACAAGAACAAATTTGATTTTGTCTTTTCTTACCCTTAAAGCTTCTATAAATCCATTGATGCTATCTCCAGGAATTCCAAATACCAGATCAACGTTCCAATCAATGAGTGCCTCAGCTATAATATCTCCAGTCTTTAAGTCCTCATATTCACTCATGGTATTATTTGTGCCTTATTTCTAATAAATCTAGATACTTACAAAATTCATTCAGCTCTGAGAAACTTTTTTTGAGAATATAATTGATTTTGATTGCTTTTAGACAAAAAGGCTATCAAATAAGATCTAAATATATCTTACAAGTTGGTAAAAGTTAATTAGAATATTCAAAGTCATAATTACATATGTTTTTATCGTACAATTTTAATACAATAAACATCCAATGATGGTGATCTTGGATTCTATTTGGGGTATCTAAATGGCTCTAAAAATGAGATATCTTGAGCTCAATCGTAAGGTAAGAGATGCGAGAATGTTGGCGATTCAAGGAATTGCTGAAGCAGGGTCAGGACATCCAGGAGCATCTTTTTCCGCTGCAGAAATTATGGGAGTGCTTTATTTTCATAAAATGAAACACAGACCTAGCGATCCTTTATGGGAAGAAAGAGATTATTTCATAAATTCAAAAGCCCATTCTGCACCGGGATTCTATGCAGTATTATCTATTGCTGGATATATTGATTCTAAGGAAATAAAAACACTGAGAAAGCTTGGCTCACGGCTTCAAGGCCATCCAGTTAGATACTCTGAACGGCAAAAAAATCACAGCTTTCCAGGTATAGAATATTCTGGAGGATCTGAAGGAATTGGTTTATCAGTATCAATAGGAATTGCACTTGCAAAGAAACGAGATGGGGAAAAAAATAGAATATATACTTTGATCGGTGATGGAGAATCAAATGAGGGCCAAATTTGGGAAGCAGCAATGGCTGCTTCAAAGTTCAGGCTAGACAATCTTGTGGCTATTCTGGATAGAAACATGATACAACAGGATGGATTTACAGAAGAGATAATGCCTCTGGATCCTGTTAGGGACAAATGGGCGGCATTTAATTGGAATGTAGTAGAAGTAAATGGACATAAAATCGAACAAATAATAGATGCTTTGAGTAGAATCGAAAAAGTAGAAGATAAGCCATCGATAATTATTGCAAATACCACCAAGGGGAAGGGTATTAAGCATATGGCAAATAATCCACAATGGCATGGTAAAGCTCCTCCAAAAAAACACGTTCCTATATTATTGGAAGAACTTCAAAGTGAGATTTTGATAGCACCCTCTATAATTGCAGGTGAGCCTGAAAATTACGAAGAAAAAGTAAGAAGAGCTGAACGTGCTGGCGCAGATCTTATTCACTTGGATATAATGGATGGTAAATTTGTGCCGACTACCTCATTTTTTGCAGATACTATTAAACACTTGAGAAAAATTTCGAGCATTCCTTTTGATGCTCATTTAATGATCGAAAAACCAGTTAATCACGTGGAAGATTATATTGATGCAGGTTGTGATATTGTTACAGTTCATGTTGAAGCATGCAATGAAATGGAATTTGTGGAAATTAATAAAATGCTACTGAAAGCTGGTATCAGTCCTGGTATTGCTATAAACCCTGGAACTCCATTTCCATCTTGGTTAATTGAACATCTTGACAATATTGATGTTATGATAATTATGTCAGTAAATCCTGGCTTTGCCGGTCAAAAATTCATTCCAGAATCACTTGATAAGATGGCTGGAACAGTAAAGATTTTGAAAAGCAATAACTATAAAGGATTCATAGAAGCCGATGGAGGTATTGATGCGACAACTCTTCAGCAGGTCTTTGATGCAGGCGCCAGAATAATGGTAGCAGGCAACGCAGTATATGGATCGCCAGATATCAATTCGAATATCATACAACTGAAACATAAAGCGAATGTGGCGATCGAAACAAAATTGTTAGAATTGGCAACTATAAATGATATGAGATCTGATTGGATAAAATCACGCAAGAACATGCTTATCCCACTGGCAAGAGAGCTTGGAATCGAGGAGGATCTTCATGCAATTAAGTGATAAGAACGTTATTTCTGACATGCGATCAGCCTATGGGAAAGCGTTGGTCGAACTAGGTTCAGAGGATCCAAACATTGTCTGTGTTGGAGCTGATACTACTGATTCCCTTAAAACAAAGCTATTTGGAGATAAATTCCCTAATAGACTGTATAATGTTGGAATTGCAGAAGCAAATCTTGTTTCCATAGCTGCTGGGCTGGCTATTGCAGGAAAAGTAGTCTTCGCAAGTACGTACGCTGCATTTTTACCTGGAAGATGTCTTGATCAGATTAGAAATGCAATCTGTTATCCATTTCTCGATGTTAAACTTGTAGTATCACATGCAGGACTTACAGTTGGTCCCGACGGTGCATCCCATCAACAAATAGAGGACATATCTACAATGCGAACTATTCCAAACATGAGAGTACTTGTTCCCTCAGATTCGATAGCTGTAAAAAATTTGATTCCCCTTATGAGGCATACTCCCGGGCCATTTTTCATGCGTCTTGCACGTCCATCAAATTCCAATATATACGAAGATAACTTCGATCAGTTCGATATTGGCAAGAGTAACGTTATAAAAGATGGGTCCGATATAACTATAATCGCATGCGGTCTGATGGTTTCAAAAGGCATCGATGCGGCACAAACACTTGAAAAGGAATACGGTGTTTCTTGCAGAGTGATAGATATGTATTCTATTAAACCAATCGATGTTGAGCTGGTATATCGTGCGGCAATAGATACCGGGGCCATTGTTACTATTGAAGAACACAGCATCATAGGAGGACTTGGAAGCACTGTGTGTGAAGTAACAGCTGAAAATCATCCTGTTCCTGTAAATAGAATGGGTGTAACAGATATTTTTGGCGAATCAGCTCGGGAAACGGAGATAGACGCCCTTTTAAGTAAATATGGTTTAAGTTCGGATCATATTGTAGAATCTGTTCTTAAGACTAGGAAGAAGATAAAGAAATGAAAATTTTTCTTGATACAGCAAGTATTGATTCCATCAAGAAATTTAATGATATGGGCGTAGTTGATGGAATCACAACAAATCCTACACTCATTTCAAAAGAAAAAGGGCACCCTGAAGATATAATGCGAGAGATTGTAAAAATTGTGAAAGGTCCAGTTAATTTGGAAGTTGTAGGAATAAAAACTGAAGAAATGGTCGAAGAGGGTTTACGATTAAAAAGATTTGGGGATAATGTTGTTGTAAAAGTCCCCATGACAATGGAAGGCCTCAAAGCAGTCAAAAAACTTAGTGAAGATAAAATTAAGACAAATGTGACACTGATCTTTTCTTCAAATCAAGCATTATTGGCCGCAAAGGCTGGAGCATCCTATGTTAGTCCCTTCATAGGACGACTTGATGATGGTGGTCAGGAAGGAATGACTGTCATCAAAGAAATAGTTCAGATCTTTAACAATTATGATTTTCAAACGGAAGTTTTGGTCGCTAGTGTACGACATCCTATTCATGTTATTGAGGCAGGAAAGATAGGTGCACATATTGTTACACTTCCTCCTGATATATTGGGAAAAATGCTAACTCATCCCCTGACTGATAAAGGGCTGTCTTTATTTCTTTCCGATTGGGAAAAGGTTAAGAAAGAACACAAATACACAATTTAAAATTATTTTCTGAATAATTTAGAATGTATTCATCTGTGGTAACAAAAAAATGCTCAAACTTGCAAAAGTGAAAGAACTCTTTTTGGGATTTCATCAAGTTGGCTTACAACTAAAATCTTTTCATACTCTAGATATTTTAAATTTAAACCAATATTAATGGCATTATTTACATTTTTTCCAACACCCACAGCAACCATATGAATTCCATTCGTCTTGTAAGTTTTGATTGTAGAACGAACTGCGTGATAATCAGAAGGTTCACCATCAGTTAAAGTTATCATTATATCAGGTTTGTATATCTTCATCAATGGTAACAATAAATTATAAATTTCTGCAAGTGGCGTTCCTCCGCTAGCCTTTATCTGAACCAAGTTCCGCGCATTCATCGAGGTCCATTTAACTTCTGGATGTTTGATTACCCAACATGTAACTTTATTATTTTTTGTACTAAATGCGTATGCAGAAAATTTTACGTCCAAAAATTTCAAAGCTTCGCAAAGTGCAACGGTCGCCTTTTTATACTCCAGTTCATATTCATCTATGCTACTAGAGTGATCTAATAACAATGCAATTTTCGTGTTTATGGAAAGTTTAAAATCCGTGAGGAATGGTTTTGCTTGTGATTCTATTATTGATTCTATGTCTAACTCATCGCCAGTGATTTCATGTATTTCTCTCCATCCTCTTTTCCAAGATCTGATAGCTGATTTTAACTTTGTAATCAAGTCATTATCGTAAATTATGCTTTCATCTAAATCCACATTATCTGGAACGGCTAATCCAAATTGTTCCATGGTTGAGTAACCCTTGATATCTGTTTTTTTACTTTCCTTTACAAGGCTTTGATATTCTCTTATAATCTGGTCACCTTCCAAAATGTCATTTGAGAATTTTTCATTTTCTTTATTTCGAATTTTTATAACTCTTTCTATTTCTTTTATTAAATTTTTTTGTGTCATTGACAATCCGATCTTGCTTCTAAGAGTAACAATCGGAACAGTAAAAAGAGAATCAATTTGAAGAATTTTGATTATTTTAGGAACTTGATGCTCTATCCACTCAGTTTTGTGATTTTTTTCAATAGCTTCATTGATCAACTCTCTAGCAAAGGTAACTGCATCGCGAATTCGATCTGATTCTGAACCAAATAATTCTCCCTTCACATAACCAGTAATAAGGTATTGTGAGAAGGCTTCTACAATCTTGTGCTTTCCATATAGTGAATTCAACAAAGGCCGTGATAACCATGATATTCCTTCATTAAATATTACTTCATTTTCCATACCTCTCCATTCTCTTAATCCTAAAATCTCAATCCTCTTCAATTCTATGGAATTCAAAATATATCCGAATGCATGATCACTGCTCAGTGCTTTTGTTGAAAATGCTAGTTTCATCGATTCATACCATAAAGAGACACGCCATTGCCGGTATTTTTGAAATTCTGTTCCGCTATAATATCTTAATGAAGGTATAGAAATAGTACTTTTTTCCAAATTTGTAGATGGTGGTTTATCTTCTATCAACAATATGATTGCCTTGTTATTTCCAGACCATCTTCTTGAAAGAAACGTTCCTAAATTTATTAGTATATCATTTCGAATTGTAAAATTTTGGAAAGAAAAGGACATCTTATTATCCGAAAATGGAAGTAATCATATCCATTACCTTTCTATATTCCACCTCTCCCCACTGATCGTAAACATTGGCGTAGACCACTTCGGCAGCTTTCTTAGGCGATACTGAATTTCTTAGCAATTTTGCGAATGCTATTGATTCTCTTATGCTGGGACTATAGTAAAGCTCTTCTAAAGACGCAGCTTCCCTTAAACTATTTGCTAACTTTAGTGCGTTTTGCATCTCGGTTTCATTTGAAGCATCAATATTTACATGGCGCTTTATTATCTGCATTTCAATTTCTTTTGGCGGATACTCAAGCCTTATTCTTACTGGAAATCTACTCAATAATTGTGGAGGTAATTCTTTGGTTCCTTCATGAGAAAGTGGGTTGATTGTAGCAAATACAAACCAGTTACCTGAGGCTTTTATTACTTGACCCTCGGCTTCCTTCAGTACAATCTGCCGTCTATCATCAAGTGCTTCATCTAGACGTAAAAGTACATCGGCTTCTGCTGCATTAAGCTCATCCAAATAAAGAATCCCGCCATCTCTCATAGATTTAATCAAAATACCCTCCACAAATGTAACTTCTCCTTGATTCAAGGTTTTTGTTCCAACTAAATGCGATTCACGTGTTCTTAAACTGAAGTTAATCGAATAAAGCATTTTTCCCATTTCGGAAGCAAATTTCCTAACTAGGCTAGTTTTACCCGTCCCTTTTGGTCCTATTATGAGTACAAAAAGTGAAGAATCATATGCTTTTTTTATTACGTTAAATGAATTATTCCAATCAAAATAATTTGAGTCGGAAATTTCTGTCGTCATTCATTATCTATTTTTAGAATATGTAAATAAAAACTAATGGATGAAATTCATCTAGATCTTAATGTCAATTTTTTGTCATTTAAATAATCGGTGATGAGAATCTTGTCTATTTCGGCGGGATTGATGTAATAAGATCTACCCTTGACAAATTTTTCCAATTCATTTACATAACTCAACAGTGAGTCTTCTTCGCTAACCATAATTGTATCAATTTCTATCCCAGATTTATGACATTTTTTTGCTTCTAATATCGTTTTTTCACCGATATATTGATCAACCTGTCTATACCTATAACAAAGATAAACGATTTTCCCTGATTTAGTATCAAGCGATAATTCCTGTTTTTCCTTTATTGAATCCAGCGCCTGTTTTTCTGGAACATAAAATTGGGAATAAGGTCTTTCACCTAAAATTTTATTTCGTTCTTCTTCTGTGTCAATGAAACAGGCACTTGGATGACCATCTGTTACTAGAACAATTTTTTTATTGGCGGTAGTTTCATTTTTAAGAATTTTTTTTGCTAATCTAAAAGCCGCTTGGTAATTTGTGTAGTGCAGAAAACCTACGCCAGATTCAAATGTTTTCAAATACGGGATATCATAGGGTGACACCTTCGAAGCTAATGCTCCAAAACCTACTATGTAAATTGAGTCTGAAGGAAAAAATTTTTGATTCAACAAAAACAAACTCCATAATGCCTTTTTTGCTGCTTCAATTCTACTCATATCTCCAAACATAGTGGAATATTTCATCGTAGAACTCAAATCTATGCAATAAACAACAGCAACACTTACGTCTTTCTTCGTTTCATATACTTCCAAATCATCCGGTTGTAAGTCAATTGGTAATTGAAGTGATGATTTGGAACCGGATCTTCTCTCAATGGCATTTAATAATGATCTTGGAACATTAATTAATCTTAAATCATCTCCTGGTTCGTATTTTTTTGAAGTGTCTAAATTTAAAGACCCAGTCCCACTAAATGTTGTCTCATGCAATCCAATAGGCCCCTTGTTTAGTGCTCTAATTACATCCTGTAATAACTTGCTGCCTACTGCAAAAAAGCCCTTTTTGCTTAACCATTTTCTTGAATCCTTAATGTATCCTGATTCCTGTAATTGAACGATTATTGAAGAGGCACCACTGAAGGGCTTGGATTCATCTGACTGCCCTTGATCATTTTCTTTTTCTTTTTTTAAATTCTGTAATTCTTGTTCAATTTCTTCAAGTTTAGGTTGATCTTCCTTTAGAATTTCACGACCTAAGATATTAAGAAAATCCTGGAGTAAATTTTTCGGGATTCCTTTTGTTGGTGACCTATCTTCTTTTTTTTCGGTAAAATCTACAATACCATGATACGTAAATTTCTTAATATTGTTACTGTGTGTAGACATAGTTTCCGTCCTTTCTACCTAGTATAGGCGGATCAGTAAATCTGAGACCTTCTAGAACTAATTCAGTTACTGACGCAAGGACCTCAGGATCATCCATTTCGTTAGAATAAACATTATCTAGTCCAATCTCTTTTAATCTTTCTTCAAAATGGTTTTGATCTTTTATAATGTTATTTATAACAATGTCCATGATTTCCTTTAATGAATTGAATTTATTAATTTGTGACTGATAACTTTTAGAATTGTTCTTAGTACCTGTCATGTCTTGGGAAACAAAGAAAGTTTTATTTATTTTAAATTCGTTTTTTAAATTTATTAATTTATCCAGGGGAACATCGATAATATATACAGCGCAGGTTTTCTTAATTGCATCTGATATTATACTATCAAGAATATTCATTCTATTTTCATAGCTATCATCTATTTCTGACAATTCAAATTTTGCAGTTTGGTGAATACAATAAATGTCACTAAAGCGCGGAACAGCTTTTATATCATTAATGATGCTTCTTACCCTTTCTGCTTCTGAGATCAATAGTTCTAATGAATGTATTGACATTCTTACACTCACCCCCTTTTCGTGGTTTACTTCAGGGTGGTCACGTGCAATTCTTGTAATTTCGGCTATAGCTCTTAGAACAAAAATTGGCAATTGCACGTTTTCAGGAGTAGAAATATTTGCCTCTTGGATCATTATCATCATTTCGTCATAAACGTTTTTTGGATACCTGGTGATAACATGGCTCTTTAACCTATCGTAGAGTGGTTCTATTATCTTACCTGAGTGTGTATAGTCTATTGGGTTTGCCGTCGATATTATCCTTGTATCTGGCTTGAATATTACCGGATATGAACCAGTGGTGTAAATTCCCTCTTGCAAGACACTTAATAGAGCTACTTGTTTTCTTGGATCAAGTACAGGCAATTCGTCAATACAAAATACGCCATGTCTCGCCAAGAGAAGCTGACCTGGCGAATATGATTCCATATTGTATATCTCAACTCCTCTCTTTGCTATTTTTATGGCATCTATCTGCCCGACCAGATCTTTTACTGATATATCCGGGGTCGCAAGTAAGTACCTGAAACGGCTATGTCCATCAAGCCAAACAATCTTAGTATCAAGTCTGTTATTTCTTATCTTGTCCTCAGTCTCTGTAGAGACAAAAAATTCTGGCTTGGAGCGAATTATTTCCTTATCAGTTAACAACGAAACTAATTGCTTTTCTGGAATTGAAGTTGGAATATCATTTGTAATAGTTCCTTCTACTACTGGTATAGGAGAAAGTAAATTCTTAGCTATTGTTTCTGCGATCTTTGTTTTTGCCTGTCCGATTTGACCTATAAGTAATATATCATGGGAAGATAATATTGCTCTATTAAGTGATGGTACTATATCATCATCATAACCAATGATACCTGAATATGGAAACTCTTGCTTTTTCAATTTCATAATTAAATTTCCACGAAGTTGATCATTAACAGATACATGTTTGTAATTGATTGATAGCAATTTTTCAAGTGTCTTTATATCAGCATAATTTTCAGGTAAGCCTGGGATTGTTTCCAGATAATTGGCCTTTGAACTGTAACTCTTATGAACAAAATCCTTAAAATTTTCAGAAATCAATTATTCATTCATCTCGTCCAATCAACAAATTTAAAGGTTTCAAGCATATTTTTGATTTCAGCGTAATAGTTTGATTCATTTTTTTTATTATGGTTGTTCTCTGTCAGCATGGTTTTTATTTCGGAAAATGATGGACGAATATGTTGTCGATATCCGAGTATAGGCATATCTTAAGAATTGCAGGCAAAGATATAGAGGGCAGTAAAAAAATCATAATCGCCCTAAGTCAGATTAAGGGTTTGGGATATAATTTGTCTCAAGTAATTTTACAATCATTGAATATCAATTCAGACATGAGAATAGGCCTTTTGACCGAAAAAGAGGTGAGCGATATTGAATCTGCAGTAAAAAATCCCTCTTTGATTGGAATTCCAAATTGGTATCTTAATAGGCGAAAAGACAATGATACAGGTACAGATAAACATCTGTTAACATCTGATCTTGATTTTACAATTTCAAATGACATAGAAAGAGAAAAAACTGTCTTTAGTTGGAGAGGCTATAGACATATGTTTGGCCTTAGAGTTAGAGGTCAATGCACAAGAACTACTGGAAGAAAAGGTGGTGCAGTTGGAGTCAAAAAGACTGCAATCAGACCAGCAGCTGGTGGAGGCGAAGCAAAAGAAGCCGGTACAACTGCATCCGCAACCGAATCTGCCGCCCCTGATACTTCTGCCGCAAAAACAGCCGCACCTAAACCTTCAGAAACTAAAGAATAGTGAGGATAGAATGGGCGATCCGAGAAAATCAAGAAAAAGTTTCAGAAGACCAAGAAGAATATGGAATTCCGACCAACTAAGTTCAGAACTATATATAATTGGCTCTTATGGACTTAGAAATAAAAGAGAATTATGGAAGGCTCAAACAAAAGTAGCAAATTTTAGAAATCAAGCAAGAACATTGCTTGCACTGACATTGGAAGACAGACAAGAAAAGGAAACGCTTCTTTTGTCGTTCTTGAATAGACTGGGCTTAACCACGACTTCCTCTTTAGATGATATTTTGAATTTGAAGATTGAGGACATACTTGAAAGAAGACTGCAAACAATAGTGATGAGAAAAATGGGTATTAAATCCCCGTCACAGGCAAGGCAGGTAGTGGTTCATGGTCATGTATCAATTGGAAATAGAAAAGTGAATTTGCCGGGGTACTTGGTTAAAAAAGAGGATGAAAATAAGATTTTAGTACATATACAAGTTCCTGCTAAAACTACTGAAGTACCAGCGAGTTAATAAGACATAAATCTAATTCAAGAATTACCAATAGATATCTCATCTACAATATCTATGGTATCTATTTTTCCGTCCGAATCCATATCAAAACCCTGGACAACAAGAGCCCACTCGTTGTTTTGACTGAATTTTTTTAATATTTCATTTCCGTGGTTTGTTAAAGCAATTATAGCTGATTTAGTACCTGCTGATCGCACTCCTGCAATTATTATAATATTTACCTTTTCAGAGAATGGATTCTTAATTTTTGCGATTAGTCCGTGGTTGTCAAGAGTGTGAGTTTTTCCATGGGGAGCTATTAATCCAGACCAGAAATTGGTCTCATCAAATCTTATTGGTAAATATCTGTTGAATTCTGATGTAATGATGTTTGTTCCTGGGCCGCCAATTGTTATGATGTTCTCTGTACGTGATATTTTTTCTGATTTCGCATCCACATCTAATTTTACAATAAAATTTTGAGGAAGACTGCAAAAGCTCCCTAAAAAAAAAGCGAGCTGTACTGCATAATGTCCGTCCCTGGCAGAGGATCTATATGGGCCATGTGGGTCTGGAGCACCTACAACAATTGTACCATTGAATAACCCATCATCGATAAACTCTCCAAAAAAAGTTTGAACACGGTTGTTAATTTTTCCATTGTTTTGATTTTCAGATTTCCTTTCACCCCAATTCATTTCTATGCCAAACGCAGCAAATCCAGTTTTGTAGAGCTTTGCTGTACCCCCTCGGACAAATGCTGTTTCAACTTGACTGATTGCTTTTATCGCGAGTAATTTCTTTATGTAATAATAAGCGCTCTGTTCATATATCTTGAGTTCTTTCGCAATTTGTGCCGGATACATTGGTCTACCAGATAGTAAATTTACGATTTTCCAGGCAATTGGATTTGACAATATACGCATTTCGCTTGTTTTTTCTAAGATTGAAATTTCCTTTGCAAAAGTATTTTCATTTGAAGTATAAACTAAATTTTTCTTGCGCATAAAATAATATAACAAATAACTATTATATATTAAGATTGTCCGGTGCGTAAAATCGCATACTATACTATCTATTTTTTGAATTTAAAGTGATAAAGAGCGTTATAATTTTTTTTATAGTGGTAATTTACGATATTAAAAATTAATTTAAACGAAGTCAAATTGTAGAATAGTGTAATGTGTTCAATCATAGGGTATAAGGGCAATGAACACGCATCTTCTATTCTAATTGAAGGTCTTAAAAAGATGGAATACAGGGGATACGACAGTGTAGGAATTGCAACTATAAAATCAGGAAAACTTTTGACGCGGAAAGGAGTAGGCAAAGTTGCAGAAGTTAACAAATCCCTAGGTCTCGATGAGCTACCTGGTAATTTAGGCATTGGGCATACGAGATGGGCAACGCATGGAGGAATTGTTGATTCTAATGCACATCCGCATCTTGCATGTGACTCTACAATTGCCGTAGTGCACAATGGAATAGTAGAAAATTATGATGAACTTAAGGATGAACTAACCAGGTCCGGTCATGTATTCAAGAGTGAGACTGACAGTGAAGTTATCGCTCACCTCTTGGAAGAATATTTCGAGATTACTCAAGATATTAGATTATCAATGATCTTTACATGTAAGCGATTAACCGGTTCTTTCGCATTTGTAGCGATATTTAACTCCTCTACTATGTGTGGCGCCAGATACGACGAACCGCTAATAGTGGGTGTTGGTAACGATGATTATTTTTTATCTAGTGATATTCTAGGATTCTTAAACTATACAGATCGAGCAATTTTTCTGGATAATCGAGATATAGTTATAATAGATGATAGTGACATCTCTTTTTTTGATTTTAACGGAGATAGAATCTCAAGACGGATAACACAAGTTGCTTGGGAATTGGGTGACGCAGATAAAGGGAAATACGCACACCATACATTAAAGGAAATTCACGAACAGCAAAATACTATTGTGAAGAGTATGAAACAAAATAAGAAAAACTTAGAAAGATTTTGTGATATCATGACACGTGCCAAAAATATTTACATCACCGGGAGTGGAACAAGCTATCATTCAGCATTACTTGCAAAACAAATTTTTTCAAAATCAAAGATTCATGTGGAGACCATAATGTCAAGTGAATTTCAATATTCATCTGATTTATTGGATGAAAATTCAATTTTGCTAGCAATATCTCAAAGCGGTGAAACTGCCGATGTAATACAATCTGTAAAATCTGCAAAGGCCATGGGCGCTAAAATTCTTTCAATAGTTAATATTCCAACTTCATCCCTTGCAAGATTAAGCGATTCTTATCTTGAAGTAAACTGTGGACCTGAAATAGGTGTTGCTGCAACCAAGAGTTTTACGAGCCAACTTGCTTTACTGTATTACGTAACAGATATTATTGGTAGGAAGTCAAATGGAATTTCAACTAGTAAAGATATGCTGGTTAGGGCCATAAGCGAAGTATTAGAGTTAGATTCAAAAATTGAAAGAATTGCAAATCAAATAAAAGGTTTAAGAGATGTGTATATACTTGGTCGTTCTCTCCATTTTCCAGTATGTCTTGAAGGAGCATTAAAAATCAAGGAATTGTCATATATACATGCTGAAGGAATGGCCGCAGGAGAATTAAAACATGGTCCCCTAGCACTAATAGACAATGGCAGCATAGTAATAGTCATACATCCAAATGATTCTACATATGTCGATACTTTATCAAACATTCATACCATAAAATCAAGGGGCGCAAAAATAGTTGGTATATCAAATAAGAAAAATAGTATTTATGATTACCAAATAACTATTCCCACAATTAGTGAATTTCTTTACCCATTAATTGAAATAATACCATTACAACTTTTAGCTTACTATCTTGCAATAGGTAACAACGCAAATCCTGATTACCCGCGTAATCTTGCGAAGTCTGTCACGGTAAAATAATTTCGACCCTCTTAACTATACATTATTTTGCGATAGACATCAGCCCATAACTTTTTCAATATTCCGCTCATATTCCTTTTCGATCTTTTTCAAGAAAGCGTTCTTATTAAGGGACCCATTTAATTTCAACAGTAAAGCAATTAAGGCACCACCGGCGCCAACTCCTTCTTTTACCACGCCCTTATCATACATTGTTAATCCACTTTTCGTTGACCTACCTAAACCAAGATTTACTGAGAGTATGGGAACCTTGGGAGAAATTGTTCTTACAAGAAATTCTATATCCGAATTTTCATCATCTGTGACATATGACGTTGTACCTAAACATACGTTACTCAATGATATCCTAAGGGAAGACATGAACGCAAGAACTGCTGCCATCTGTGTTCCTCCAGCGAGAATCACTCTTGAACCGGATAAAATAACGCCTGTAGCAATTCCAGCAACTGCAGGTATCATTGGATCGCCTAACGATGATATAATTTTGAAAGGATCTTTCAAATTCGTAATATTTTGATTTTTCATGGCTTCCTTTATAACGCGGATCTTTAATTCATGTGGATTTTTTGGCATGCTGCTGCTCACTTTATATTTCGCATCAATTCCCAGACCCATTAATACACCCAGTGCGGTAGTTGTTCCTCCAGGAATGCTTTCGCCCAGGACAATTAGATCGTTTGACATAGATAATTGCTTTCCAAGTAATTTGCCAAATCTGAAGGCCTTCTGTGTTTCAAAAAGCTTCAATGCTGCTTCCTGTTTGATATTTCTACCATAACTAATTCCAAAGGAAACAAATGGAATTTTCGGATCAATTTTTGAACCAGAATTTATCACCAAACATGGTATTTTTCCCATTGATAATGCAGTTCTCGTTAATAGTGCTGGGGTCGGTATTCCATCAGGTGTGGCAGGCACTCCAGAAATTGAAAAGCATTTTCCGTAATACAGGAACTCGGCATCTGCTGCAGGTGTGTATGCAATTAGATCTGGATTTGCACCCGCAAAAGTGAGTCCTGGTATTTGACTAGTTTCTGTATATGAAATTACACATACAAAAATCGGATTTTTGGTCAGAAACGTTGCTATTACATTACTATTATGAGAGCATTTTATATCATATACTTCAGACATAAGTTAATCATCATTAAAGGGTTTAATTTAGTTAAGTTAAGATCCAAAAAAAGATATGTTTGAAATAAACCTGGAATTATTAAGGATAAATATAGTTTAAAATTATAAGAGCTCAAAATAGCTGGAAGGAAAGCTAGAGTTAAGGTTTGTGAATTCTTTCTGATGGAATTTTTCGGGCCCGGAGGGATAAGATTATTCAATGTAATTTCATTGTATTATTTTAGTGCCTTATTTGCATCTTCAATCCCTTGAACTATTAATGATTCTACACTTTTTGATGTTAGATCTTCCCATTTAGAGGAAATGTCGTTGGCATCATCAGTCCGTTCTATAGTCACCAGCGACCCTAAACTGAATCTTCCCTTAAGCATATCCTCATACGTTCTTGTTCTTCGCTTTTCCGGTTCTCGCTTTTCGCTTATAGCCGGTGTTTCCTTAATTTTGGCAAGTCGCCGTTTCAATTCTTTGTTTTTCTTAGTGTCGCTGACTTCAGTGATCGCATCAGTTGTAAGGCTGATAAGATTCTTAACAAAGTTTACATAATCTGTCACAACGCTTGCAACCTTTTGATCGTATTCAGTCTTGTCATGATACGTTAAATCATTTCTCCTATCATTGAGACCATCATTATCTGACGGAAGAGTCGTATTGCTTTCTTTTCTCGGCCACATGTTGACAATATACACTTGAAGATCTGGCACTTCCTGACCTTTATCCTTGTACCAATAATCCCGGTGTGCCTGTATTAGCTCCCTTAGTGGAGTATTGCTCAGTATCCCTCCATCCCAAAATTTATGCCCATCAATCTCTTCATAATCATAGAATATTGGAATTGATGCACTTGCTATTACATGTGTAACATCAATTCCATCTTCGTAAAAAATTGCTTGTCTGTTTCCTTTATCACCATAGACGGACCACCGCACAACATTTCTTATACTCGCTCCATGTTTACGATTTACATGTTCAACCAATTTTTCTTTACCACATTCTTCTTCACAAATCAAACATTTTTTTCCTTCGTACATATAGCTATCAAAGGTAACGGTCTCGCCCACAACTACATCAACAGCAACAGTAAGAAGACGCGGCTCACCTTCTCTCGTTGCTATTGGAAAGTAATTACTTATACTTTCTCGAAGTTCTCTATTGTTATAACGATAACGCGAGTTTACTGTCCCATTGGGGGAGAAATAAAAGTAAGGGAGATAGTCATAGAATCTGTAGTCTAAGATTGTGTTTGGGGGCGAATGCACTTTTTCCAATCCTCTTGAAAAAAACTCTTTTGCAGAATAGTATCTTCTACCAGCCTCGCCGAACCAAAACTCTCCATAAGCTCCACTGACTGGAGTTGGTGAAGCCAAGTATCGCCAAAAATCCAACAGAGTTTTATCGGCATTTTTCCAACTGTTATCATTTTTTATCACATGGCTCACCAGTATGGCAGCGTTTATTGCACCGCTGGAAGTACCGGCAACAATATCAAACAAGGGTTTGCCCGGCTCGTATAACCTGTCATATAATACTTTGAAGACTCCGGCCTCATATGCACCAAGTGCTCCACCACCTTGAAGTATAAGAGCTCTCTGCGTAGTACTAGCCATTAATACCAACGTCCTCCTCTTTTTGCAGTATGTTGATCACTTGTATAGACATTGTTATCGTGTATCTTTAATTCAACCTATTTATCTTTTGAAAATCCTTTTACCAGAGACGAATTTGAGACGGGCTTTCTTAGTACTCCATACTCTAAAGCTAAGAGTTACAAGTAAATAATGGATAAATTTGGACACCGGTTCATATCTGCTTGTTCCTATATAGTAGATTGGCTCATTTCATTAATCGTATTCATCATATTTTAGTAAATAGAGATATTCTAGAAACCACTGACTAATTATCTCAATTGTTTATCTCTCACTGGAGTTACGTTTCTTTATATATGATATTATTCTCGGCGTGAGCATTTAATATCTCCTGTGTCTTGAACCACATTCCACATTTGCATTTAATCCATTTGTGATGTTCGTCATAAGGTTGGAACTTACAACCCTTTAAGCCATTGGAGCAATCAGGATTGGGACACCAATCTTGTCCTGTAGCGGTAGGACACCAAATACAAAGAGAATAACGACATTTATTATGTCTGATTGTATCCCTTCCGTCATGAGTGCAAGTACAACCCTCAATCCTAAATCTGATTGGGATTGATGCTGTTGTGCCAGTGTACTAACGTTGTGATTCTCCATTTTTATAAATGGGACTAAATCAAAATAATTAGACTGGGTAACGTTCGGCTTATGGAGAGCTATCAGTGAGGCTTGTTTAATTGGCGTGCTTGTCTGATTGCTTGTCTGATTTGAATCTACAATTTCATAAATTCGTAAAATTCTCTTATAAAACTGCAATTCTTTCTATTTGGTACTAAATCTATCTTCTTTAATGTAGTTGTAAGTTTAGTTGGCATTAGAGTTTTTCATAACTATCTGACTGTATTTACATACTAGTATTTGAGCCCCTGTAATTACTGGGCCCAAGGGGTTGTGAATTGTTTTTGACACGAATTTTGGGCCCTTGAGTAATCATTAGTCAAGTGTCAATGAGACGGCAGGACTTTATTCCTCAGTTATACTTCCCAAGGAATCAAAAAATGGATTTTTTAAAAGATATCCCAAAGAGAGTAAAAAATAAATTATTTTAGTCCTACTATGAGCCACAGAATGATAATGCTAATCTGAACTCCTCCGGACTCGTGTAAACTCCACGTTGTTCGTAGCCTATTATTTTATCTCTACATGTAGAATATTCTGTCATACCTGCTTCCGTATATGAAATTCCTGCAATCATCAACAACATTATTGACATAATTATTGCTACTGATAATAGCAATATAGTTGAGGTCTTTGGTTCACCATGCTTTGATTTTGTAATTTCTTTTGTTCTTAAGAGCAGAGTATCTAGTATGACACTCATTTCAAAATCTCCTTCTCAATTATTTTTGAATTCATAAGATGTACACAGTAAATCGACCACTTTAAGCTTAGTAAAGCTCCCTTCCTACTAGTATCAAGCCTTTGGTATTTATAATGCTAGAATTTTAGTTCCTATTTAATACTAGAGTCATTTTTGTAGAATTAATCTTTAAACTGGAAACTTGGAAATTGGTATTGGAAGTTAGTTACTGATAAAGGTAAGATTGCTAACTTTACATCAGAATTCTATACTGGTCCTGAAAGTAGTTAGCTGTATGTTGAAGTCGTTCGCATTTCATCACTTTTACTTTTTTATTATATCTAAAATATATCCTTCTGGATATCTTAAATCAAGTCCTTCAAAGATAATGATTAATTTTATGATTTCTAGTGGATATGTAGTCATTTAAAGTATATTTGATACCAATTATTAATATTATCTCTAATAAATATCAATTTTAATTCAAATGGTTTGATATTGTTTATATTATAAGGCCAAGGATTTCATCACCTTAGACATTTCTTCAATACATACCTTTAGATAGGTGGTTGACGTTATATTATTATGAGTATTTGTATCTTATGTCAAAATCCTTACGAGACACGCGACACGATTATGGAACAACGTTTAGTAGATGACACCGAATTTTGTAACATATGCTTTACTGAGTTTATGATAGAGGAATTCAAATTCGATAGTAACATCTTGTCAAATATTAGAGGACAAACATCATTCTAATCTGCTCAAGATAATAGGATTACCTTTTACCTTTTCCTTAATCTTAACTGTATAGTTTTATGTTGTACATGTACAGACTAATCATATGACTCCATAGTTTTCAATATGGACCAAATCAAAATAGTAGTATAATGTATCTCTATGAAAGATTAAAGTTCTGAATTGATAATTGCTTCTTTTTTAGTCTTTCAACCGGAAGGGATGCGTGACGATATCAGTGCTAAAGGTAGATTTCTAGTATACCAGAAACAAGAATCTAAGCTTTAAACTTTTCTCATTTTCTAGTAATATTATGATTCTAGTTTTGTATTAAATTTCAAACAGCAACGTTAGGAGCCAAGTAATTTGCTACTACAGAACCATGGTGATGTATCAATAACCATTTTTTATTGGATTTGTTGTTGTTGACATTCTGCTTTTCGAAGATATTTGTAGCAATGACACCCATTCTGATACTATTTTCATTTTCATCCTCTATAACAGAATCAATATTTTCTAAACAAACAACTATGGCTATATTTTCAAATGCCTTTATTTTTATATTTGAAATAAAGAATTTTATCATCTTGGTATTTTCAAATATCCTCACCCAACTTTCCCTTATTGCTGTCCAACTGGTAAACATCTCCCAACCAGGATGTATGCAGATAGTATCATCACTATGTTTCCAAGCCGCATCCATTTTTTCAATTGATAGGCTTTCAAATGCTTTATAGAATCTGCTGTTACTATCCTCTATAGTTTGTTCTACGCCTTTTTCTTCATCCATTAGAAATTATGCTATAGCTCTTATCATTTAAAAATAATCATTTGCTTGACATGACACTGTAATGAAAATAAAGCAAAACCAGTCAATTCTATCTGCTTCGCTAGTAAATGAATCTATGTCGTTATTGATGTAGGACTGGTCGTTTGTGAATCAAATTTGACACGATTTTAAGGCCCACTTATTGACTATGATTTAAAGTCACTAACTTCCCTGTCTTTTAGTTGTGATTCTTTTACTTCTTGTTGCCAGGCATGAACAAGTGTAACTCCAACTTTTTTTGTTTTATAATGTTCTGTAGATGAAGACCTATTGTCTAAAATAAATGCATAGGCATCACTTACTGATGGCTTAAAAACATCGCTGATTCTTGTTCCATGTTTATTATAATATATACTCATATCTTCGATATTGGTATTAGTTTTCCAAGTCTGAACGTTTTTTCTACTAATTATCAAAACCCCAATTTGTTCATTTGAATTCTCCACCTCTATGTCAAAAGACAGCCTGTAATCAAACATAAGTATCAAGTTTACACCAAAATATAATAACTGATAACCGTTAGAATCACCAGGCGGAATATTGAATTCATTGATATTTCTCATAACGTGCGGAAGGACTTTCATTACAGTTTCATAAATATGGAGACACGAGAAGATATAGAAGTTTTTGTGGAGGTAACATAAAAGCATGGCAGATGATTTATCAATGAATTATCCACCAAAAAATTCATTAAACTCACCTTTTTCAGTATATTATTTAAAGGCATACTTATTGGAAATTAAAAATTATAACAAAAGCGGAAAAACCAAACATTGGTCTATTACTTCATACTACTTCATACTAATCTTTGCCTTCACTTTTCGCATCCGCTTGCGTCATGAAAATAGCGATTGATAGCAACAACAGAAAAATTTATTATCATGATGTCCAATTGACATACAATGAATTTTAGGTTCGTCGCTTTTACCGCTGCTACTGTTCTGATTATTGCATCAGTTTACGCCTTATCCTTCCCAATCCAAGTATTTGTTGAAGCCAGAAAAACAGTAACTGAAATTAGTTGTTATCCCCAAGATAATGGAAAGACTCGTTGCTGTGGCGACGAGGTAGACGATAAACTCGTTTATGGCTATACCGGAGTGACTTACTGTACTACGTGTGATGACACAAATCCGCCTAGCCATTGCACACCACGTGAAAAAGTGGAGAGAACGGGGGTAAAGCCGGGGACAGACGTTTTGAATGTTTTGAGGGGTTCGAAAGGTTTGGATGTAACAACACCTGGTGCTACAACGGATAACACGAAAATTCCTAAGAATTTTACTTCAAAAGGGAGCGAACTTTCAAAAGATGGTGCTAACCTAGAAGGTAATAATAATTCTCCTCCGATAGATAGTAACGAGACGCTACAATAATTTACGCAATGAATAATTTACGTAATCAAATAAGGTCTTTGGTCCAAAATCATTTAGTTAATAAGAAAGGTTTTGGTTATACGAACTTGGATGGAATAAAAACTGTATATAATCCTCTGAATTAACTTTACCCCGCATCTAAACGATATCAAAATCTTTCGACCTTGTGGAAAATTAATGATTAGGTTAGTGCTTGTTATGTTGAATCAATTCCTTTACCTGATGAAGCGATATTGCAGTATTTTCTTTGTCACTAATGGGAAGAAATTGGCCAGATTACATAAAGGAAGCAAAAAGGTGTTTAGCTACAAATGGATATTTACTAATTGCAGAAACTACAAGGACAATGAAAGGAAGGTTATCCAATATCAAGGAGGTTATTGAAAAACAAGGATTTGATATTTACACCCTTGAGGAAAAAGGAGATTTTACTTTCATTGAAGCTAGAGAATTTTAATCAATATCTATTTTACTCTACAGAATCAGATAATGTTGTTTGCTTGGCTTTTTTTGTGCTTTGTTTACATTTACCAACATCAAAAAAAACATAACTTTCTTTTAAGAGCGTTAACGTGTGCGCCAATAAATAAACTATGTATGTGTAACTAAATCAAGTTTTAAACTATTTTCTGGATTGTCTATTATGTCTTTACAAATTACAAAAATATGCTTATTTGTCAAGTCCTCAAGAATTTTTCCTTTTATGTCATTCTTTACAATTATAATTTCTTTTAAAAATGGTATTCCTGATATTGAATTTATTTTAGAGCTCTGCAGGATTGTCAGTAACATAGTAATGTGTATCCGTAGTATCAGATTCGATTCCATCAAGACCGCCAAATGGAGAGGTCGTTCCCTCTTTACCTAAAGTCTGGGATTAGTATCTCCATGTGAATGATCGATCTTTTGTGTGGACATTAGCACTAATAGTTGTGATTGTCACTACAATGGTGCATGAAATAGATCGGTCATGGGTTTGCCAGTCGGACTAGTATCTCCCTTTCCAAGACTTCCAGTATTAAATATTTTTTCCACTGTTGATAAAAGACTGTAATGACTGTATTGCTCAAGGGATCTGAATCCTCCGTTTGCGAAAGACGATACAATAATCAGTGGTATATGGCCACCATTAACTGCGTATGACCCACTTCCAAAACCTTCAGTACTGTTTTCTTCCCCCTCATCGTATGTGATAAACAGGGCTGTCGAGTTAAACACAGGCGAATTGATTATATCAGGCACAAATGTCGACAACCAGTGATCCCCAAACGCCACGGTAGTATCATGGGTATTGTTGAAATCGTTAGGAACAACGAATGAATAATTTGGAAGATTATTATTTTTCAGATCTTTGGAAAACTGATCGAGCCCAACAACATTATTGCATTTTTCCTTATTGTTTCTAATGTCACTGAAATATACAAACGGGTTATGATGGACTGTATAATTTGACTCACCAAAATCTGTTAAATCGCAAACCCCAGGCATGTCCTGATTGTATGACTTCCAAGTGATTTTTTTGGCTTCAAAGAGGTCCATGAGGTTCTTTTGATTTAAGGGTTTTGTCTCCTTCGGATCCATGTTTACTTTGATAAGAGGCGCTCCGGCTATCATTGAGAGATAATTTGGTAGAGATTCCTGTTTCACAGCATAATACTTTGACGCAATCGCATAATCCTTGGCCAGTTGGTTTTGATATGTAGCGTTTGGGGAGTCGATGACCTCTGAATATCCGCGGTTTTCCATCACTATTATTATGACATGTTGGATCTTCCCACCAGAACTGGTAAGTCCAACGGTGCTATTGCTACTATTTCCGGTAAACGCGTAAGAAAAAGTTCCTATGGCGACTGGGATTAGAATTACAAGGGACGACCCAAGTATGATGCGCAGGACTGCCTTCGTCACAATGCTGGCCTTATATGAAAAGCATTATAATATCTTGCTTAACTAACTTAACTTACTTCTTGGTACTCGGTCATTTGAATAACTTTGTCTAGGGTGGGGACTGTAGTGCAAATCATGAAAATGAATGAAATCAAACCATCCATCAAAGCACTGTTGATGAGTGCGTTTGAAGTGCAAGATGAAGAAACTTTCACCATGAGAAAAGTCAGTGACAGGGTGTCATAGTAATTTGATTTCTACTCAGCTATTTCATTTTCGCAATTGTTATTATTTTTTGGTGAGCTAAATCTCGATGTCAAAAGAATTCGTGTGTTTGGAGTGTGGTTCTGTCCTATCTAGTAATTCGGAGTTAGATAATCACATAGTCAAATATCACAGGATAATCATAAAATAAACCCCATATATCGTTCCACTTATAGGTAAAAAAGGCATAGATTGCTGTCGAAAACATTAGGAATGGGGATAGGTTACTATGTGTGCTCGGATCTACCATAATGTAAAATAATTACATATCAAAAATCAAGAATTACTACTTTCAGTAATACAAATTAAAAAGAAAAATAATACTTAGTAAGAAAATGTCTTTAGGGAATAATTCAGAGAAACTCCTTGTTGACAGGGTTGAGTTCAAGTTACACACTGCTGAACAACATTTGAATAATCTAAAAGAAATTGAGCTAGTATCTGGGGACCTCTCAAAAGGCAACATTGTTAGAGTGGAAATGGAAATAGATTGCTTTCTTGCTCAAATTGTTGGAGCTATTGACGCATTACTCGTCCAAATCAACATGACGCTAGGTTTGGGTATTGCATTTGATAAAGCAGATATATACTCAGTTCAAAGCGCTTTGAGTGCTAAAACTAAGAATATTGACTTGCTAACAGAATTGAATCAGGCAGCGAGCCAGGATAATTGGTTCTGGTTATTGAAAGAACTCAGAACTCAAAGTATGCATAGGACGATGTTGCGACGAATGCGTGATTATAATTCATTCTCTGTTGCTCTATAATAGGAGTCAGAAATTCCCGTTGAATGGTTCATTAGTTTCTCGATATTAATTGGTTTCATACCTGCAATTTCACAACGTGTCTTAAACCACTTTCTTAGTGAGTGGTTTGCTTGATAAGGATGCCTTTTCTTTCCAGGCTCTAGCTTCTGCCTTAATCCTTGTGCCCAAATTGCCCTTTCCATCAACCTCTTTACTCCAAGAGAACATAGCTGCTTTGGTACAGTAACAAGCCCTCTTCCTTGTGCGACCCTTGTGTCCCATAAATTACGCATAACCCAACTGTTATTATTTATTGACTCACCAGACGCTTGCCTATAAGTCATCCAATCCCTTAGTGCATTCCATGCCTCGGCTGAGATAAATGTAAAGTACTCTTCATCCTCTCCACCGTAGACAATCATTTTGGCGGCAATTACTTCTCCTTTTCTTTCCATTGGTCTTATATGACCCCATTGGAGATAATCCCAGGCGCCTATACGCATTCCTGAAGAAGACATTGTATAGACTATCGCTTTGATTCTTCTATCAGGATACTCTACCAACTTCTTCAACTGGTCGACGGTAGGAATAGTATCATCAGCATATTTCCTTCCCCTCGGAATTCCGCGGGTTACTTTCTTCCACGGTACAGGTATATCAGCCATTTCGCAAAAAAGTCTGATACTCTTAGCGTAGTTTCTGACAGTCCCGCCAGATATTTCCTTTTTATCGACACGTTCTCTTTGAAAATATATAAACTTCAAAATCTTGCCCAGCGCCCAATTTGGGTCTATTTTTCCTTTATTGGCAAAGTTTCTCGCTTTCTCCTCTAAAGTTTTTCCTGGCATGCCAATGAATTCAAAAAATTTAGCTACCCTCGTCTGGTATCTATCTCTTGTCATAGGAGATCTCATAGCGTTAACAAATAGAGTCCAAGGGTCTAGTTCGAAATTTTCTATCAATCTTGATTTTATCAACTTCCTATTCATGTTAATATTTACGAAACCCACTAAAAAACACTGATATCGGTACGGGTCCAGAGGGATGCGTGACGATATCAGTTCTAAAAGCGGATTTCTAGTATCCGAAACAAGATTGTAAGCTTTATACTTTTCTGATTTTCTATTTGTTGCCATAATACTAGTTTTAATACTGTTTTCGTCCTTTATAACAAATTCAATATTTTCTAAACAAACAACTATTGCTATATTTTGAAATGCTTTAATCTTTATAGGAGGAAATTAGGCGAAAGAGCTGGTTTTGACTTCGCCCTCGCGTTTGTAGTTGGCTACGATGACTCCCTGTGGTGATACTTTTGAATCAATAAGTTTCCAACTTGCGGGGATGGTGCCTTCGGTGAAAAGTTTCCTTCCTTTTCCGAGTGTGATAGGGAAGATTTTGAGCCAGAGTTCGTCGACCAAATCATGTCTTAATAATGTCTGGATGAGATTGCCGCTGCCGTAAACCTGCAAGTCAGGACCATCTTGTTCTTTCAGCTTCTTAATTTCATTTGCAACATTTCCCTTTAAGAAGACAGAATTATTCCATTCATGTTTTGTAAGTGAGTTTGAGGCAACATATTTTGTTACTGTGTTGATACCAGGCCATTTATCTTCATGTTTCGGCCAATATGAGGCAAATATTTCAAATGTCCTTCTTCCAAGCAGTAAGTCAAAAGGTTTGGTCATTTGCTCCTCCATCACTTTGTTCGTGAATTCATCAAAGTATGGTACGGTCCATCCACCGTATTCAAATCCACCTGAAGTGTCTTCCTCCGGTCCGCCTGGTGCCTGCATGACACCATCCAGGGATATAAAGGTTAGAATAATAATCTTTCTCATATTCTGTCTATACTAGCGACGATTCTATAATTTTTTCTCTGTTACTTTCAAAAGTTACGATTACCTTCTCTTTTAATGGATAAGTGATTAGATTTCCTTGTCATGTGAAAGCACTTGAATAATCCTTTGCAAATTGACTCAGAGTTATTGGTCTTTTTCCAGTAACGTCATCAATTACTGAAGATACCTGTGACAGATACCCCTTTCTTATAATATTAAATAACTCTATCATATAATCGATAGTCCATTCATCGGAGCCAGTGTCTTTCATTCCTTTGCGAGCATCGTCTTCCGATATATCTACATAAGATATTTTCTTGTGGACTTGCTCAGATAGAATTTTGGCAACATCGCCATAGGAAATAGCTTCCGGTCCTGTAATGTTATATGCTTTTCCATCATGCCCGCCATCATTATTTTTGGTAAGAGCTTGAACTGCGACTGCTGCAATATCACGAACATCCACAAAACTAACTTTGCCATCGCCGGCCGGTAAGTAAAATGCACCTTGTTCCTTAATGCTTTGAGAAAGGAAAGTAACAAAGTTTTGCATGAAAAAATTAGGGCGTAGGAAGGTAAATGCAATCCCAGAGGCTTCTATCATTTTTTCTACTTGCCTATGTAATCTGCTTCCTATTATCCCAGGTTCAGAATCTGCCCCCATAACAGACAATTTAACTATGTGTTTGATATTTCCTGAGTTAGCTATCTCTTTTAGGAATTTAGATGAAAGTTCTACCATATCGGATTGAAATGGAGTAAGTAGGAATACTCTATCAACATCTTTTAAGGCATCTTTTAGAGTGTCTGGTTTATTATAATCAATCTGAATAGGTTCTACGTTTTCAGATTTAGTAACATTTTTTATACTTTCACTTGAATGAGCTGCTGCCCTAATATTAGCATCCGTAGTAGCACTTGAAAGCTGATTTATAACTTCACTTCCAACAGTGCCACTAGCACCTGTTACTAGAATCGTTTCAACCATAATGCTTGTACTGTTTTGGACTTATTTATCGTTGACTGTTGTACAGTACAATATATACACAATTATAGGTTAATTTTTAAGATGGGGTTGGTCGTTTGTGAACCCAATTTGACGTGATTTTATAGACCTGTTCTGAACATATCTTCTCGGAAGGATTGAGTGTATAGTTGATGCGAATTCGGTGAATGCAAATATACATGTATATGTAATGTTTTCTGGATTAGTATGGTTTGAGCTAATTGACATATGATAAGACTAGAATAGTAAAAAATTTGAGTCCAAAAAGTGGACCTAGATTTATTCTAAAATGAATAATACATGAATAGAGAAAATGGAGAAGTAATTACTGAATTATTTATTTCCACTCCCACGTTTCATTAGAAAAATTCCCTTCAGCATCAATTTCGACCTCAAAAATTCCAACTAAGTTATTTAAGAATCCAAGCTTACCAGTTGATGATGTACTATAGAATACTGACCCTCGCCAGCTTGTTCCACCTGAAGAAGTAATTCTTCCAAATGCCTCACCTGTGTAGGTTGCCATTTCACCCTCTCTAGTCATGATTATGCCCTTCCCTTCACCATGGATTACTCCTGCCGATGTCGGTCTACCTACAAATGTTAGTGTTTCATTTACTTGTGTTCCCTTATAAGTTCCGTTGATTGCTACAGTTGTTTCCATCGTAGGACCTTCAACATCTAACACCTTTTGACCTAGTATTTTTCCACTCAACTTTGCAATTTGTTCTCCTAACATGTTTTATCACAAACTTATATTCTTATATCCAATATAAAGACAACTAATGTTATTATGAACGGCTGCCAAAATTGGTAAAGAACATCGTTCGTGGTTTTGTGAACCAAATTTGGCACAAATTTTAGACACATTTGTAGTATATTTAATTAGAATTCTCACGGGCCCAGAGGATGCGTGACGATATCGGTCCTAAAAATGTGTTCTTTACGAATTAGACTAAAAGCTGAGCTTTAAAGTTTTCTTCATCATTAAGTTCGTTGGTCCAGGACGGAGGGATGCGTGACGATATCAGTGCTAAAGGGAGATTTCTGGCAGAGGTTTTTGACAAAGAGGCTTTACAATTATAATTTTTTCCTTTTATTATTTTGGGATAAAACCCTAAGATAAGCGCGGGGAGTGGGATTCGAAACCATTAGGTACACTTGGGATTCATACAATTAAATTTATTTTATAGAATGTCTCAGGCTGGTACTAGTATGCTTTATTTCTCTTCTAATAAGCACTTATTATGATATAACTACCTGCGACTATTTAATTGACATTACTTTGGCGAACTATCTTCAATTGCTTTGGCACATTTATCACAATACTTCTCTATTATTATTGCTCCTTCAGTACTGTATTTGACTAACTTGGTTGCAGGTTCTCCGCATCCTATACAGAATCTTGAATTCTTTTCTGCGTTTGATGTAAAGGGTTCGATACTATTCAATGTCTTTTCTAACAATTATATCTTCTCTAATTATGTAATAGGAAGGTACATTATAAACCACACAGAACTATTTTCGGTGTCAGCTCCAAAATTACTTAGATTCAAGTAGAATGGGATTCGAACTTGTTAGCTAAAAGTCCTCTAATTTCAAAAAAATCCTAAAATTTCCTATCTGTATATGATATAAACAGAAAAAGTCTCCACTCTTTAATATATCAGTATGTTACTATTAATGGTAAAGATTACCTCGGGTTCGGTGGGATTCGGACATTGCATATATTCGGGTTCTGTTTCAGATATTTAGCTATTTCTATTTATCGGCGTTTGTTCCTCCTTGTCCTTACGTTCGTAAAGGTTTGCCAATAGGTGTAATTCAGAGCTAAATTACCTATACGACATCTTTTTTATGAACTTTATAAGAAAGCACAAACAAACCCAATTTAAATTTGGATAGTATATTTGATGATGCAACCGAGAGAAAGTATGAAAAGTCGCTAGGAGTAGCCTCTGTCCTTGGTGGACTTACATTAACTGTTCTAGCTGTCCTAATTCAACCAGGTGATAATCCCGTTTTTTGTACAGTTAACAGTAGTAATCAAAATTCTTCTATTGTCCGCATATCTCCATTTTGTAATTTTGTGGCAAACGTGGGTAGAGACCATGTAGGTGTATCTTCTTGGTTCGATTACAAGCAAATCTTACTTGGTGGTCTCGGTCTGGTTAGTACTTTATTTATAGTTTCGATATTTGGTATGAAAGCTGCTCTTGTACACTACCAAAAAGACACTTTTTCGGAGTTTTCACATCTTCTTTACGAGATGGGTATTGCAGGTTTATTGATATCATTTCCGTTTTTAGTAATGCCATTTTCAGTGATATTTGGCATTATTATTATTGCTTTTCTGGCTGTATGGGCTCCGTGGTATATCAAGTGGCGGCGGAAACACAGGGAGAAAAAATGAAACCAACTTTATTCGTCATCTCATATGTAAACTACGTCCAGATATCTTGCTAGAACTTTCTATAAATTACTCCTTATTTTTATAAATGGAGATGGTCCGATAAGATAATTCCTAATTTTATATTTCTCGTATTTACTTACTGTTCTTGATTACAGTCACAAAAGTCCAGCGATTATAAGCTTGGAATATTATTTACGGCTAGTCCGAATGCGGTGGAACTGATAACGCTAGGGTTCTAAAAGTTGAACCCGATACTTTTATTTTATTGTATTCTTGACTCTCTTACTGAAGTTTGTAGAAGTTCGGCGATTTCGTTATGCATCTTTAAGAAGTTCAATCCTTTTTCGTTCGTTTTGTAGGTATGTGAGCCTTCTAAATATTCTATTAAATTATTTTCAATAAGTACGGATAGATATTCTTTCAATTGAGCATAGCTGAGAAAGGCTTTGTACATGATTTTTGTTTTTGTCGCACCACCGTTTGCTGCTTCAAGAATCATTGATACTATTTCTGTTCTGCTTCTGTATTTCATATATTTGAACTGATAAATTTACTATATTAACATGTTGACACAAAAGTCTAGAACAAAACGAAATCGCATAATGATGTAGTCACTCACCAAGATGAGGATTTTTAACGGTCACGCACCTATCAAATAGACCTTCATTTTAAGCATCTTGATACCCAGACAAGTGTTCTAAACCGTTCGTAATAACATATGGATACTTAGCCCTCAGGAATGATTTGATTCGTATTCTTTAAGAAGTTCTCTGGGAGTATGCTGATAACTCCAGTATAAATTTGGGAGTATCTAAATATTATATTGGTCACTTGAATCAATACTCATCATATGCGCACACTTTTAGGTTATACAAAAGAGTATCAGAGCAATATAACGACCAGGCTATTTTGGATTCTGTCCAACAATTAGTACCAGATAAGGTATTAAAATTAACCCGCGATGAGCAATCTTTGGAGCCGCTCTTACATTGGTTCAAAAATGACTTTATGAAATGGATGCCGAAAGAAGTACACTGTACAAGATGTAATAGACCAATGAGAGTTCAACTTGTAGATGACAATTCAGCAACATTTCGAAAAACAGAAGTTCACACGTGTGATGTATGTGGTTCAACCCAAATATTTCCACGACATGACAAAATACTAAGGATTGCGGAAACAAGAATCGGTAGATGTACTGAATGGTCCATACTCTTTGGCGCTATTGTAAATTCGTTATCAACTCAAACTAGATTAGTACACGATTATCTTGACCATTGCTGGAACGAATCTTTGATAAATGAGAAATGGGTACATATTGACTCAACTTTAGACTATCCTATTTCTTTTGACCATCCTTACTATTATGAGCAAAATTGGGGAAAGAAGTATGAGTATGTATTAGCATTCTCCGCTAACAGTATAGAGGACGTTACTACACGTTATACTCAACAGTGGCTTATAGTTCAGAAAAGAAGAGGAAAGAAAGATAAAGTAGAAGAATTCAAAGAGATTTATTACAGAGCATAATCTGTGAAATCATCAATGGAATTAATTAGGAGGTCGCTAAATTTCACATTCTTTAAGTTCACTGGGAGTATGCTGGCAATCTTTTTCATTGATACGTTTATCCATAACGTCTGGTAGACACAATTTACGACTCATTGTTGAAATCAGATTAGACAATCATGTGTTTAAAACTTGTAGCCGATATTCCGTAAAAATTTTTTTCTTTCATTTATATCATTGATTGTTTCTATGCCCTTTGGTTTGAATCCATCAACAACTCCAAGTATTGCTCTACCTTGTGAGGTATCAACAAAGATTACTTCAACTGGATTAGCAGTTGCACAATAGACAGTTACTATTTCAGGAACCTCTCTTAATCTTGTTAGTACATTTATTGGAAACGCATTCTTTAACAGAATTACTAAACTATGTCCGGCAGAGATACTATATGCATATTCACCGGCCAACTTTTCGAGAACTTCATCATTGCCTGCATGCCTAACCAGACATGGACCACTTGCCTCGCAAAAGCCACATCCGAATTTGATTCCAGGAACACAGTTCACTAAGCATTCTGAAACATCTTCAACTGTCTTTATGAAATGGCTCTGAGCCAAGATAAATTGAACATCTGTAGGAGGTTCTACTTTTAATGACATGATTTCCATATATCCCATAAGTTGAGTCTATGCTTTATCTTTTCAAACTTTTTTAACATATCCTATGTAAAGGATAACATTTTTGATAATCCTGCAGGTACATATAGAGGAGTTGCTGATGGCTTCTTTGTATTCCTGAAGCTATTGTCCGTGGGCAATGACGATTTACAGATAAAGACAAGTGTAACTAATCCCACAACTCCTTCTTACAATTACGCTTCAGAAGCAAATATACAACCTAAAAATTAGCCCAAAATCACAGATTGAAAATAACATCAATCAAACTAATCAAGCTCCATAAAGCTCAATTTAGACTTTATTGAAGGTACAAAATTTCAGTATGATTCTTGTACTTATGCAGTTCCCTATTTGATTTACCTTAAAAAAAATATTAGTTTTATTGTATGAATTATTGCTTTATATCTTTATTTGAACTATGTACATTGAGATGAAAATACTATTTGTCAATTGAAATTAGGAATATCAGGAAAGCCAGCAAATTAAACATAAAGGATGGCATAGTCTTGGATGGGTTTCCTAGCGCAGGATTACTAAATGCTATTGCTTCAGAATGTCTAATCCGGTCATCAGGTACAGAACTTTTTGCAGTTATCGATTCACCCGAATTTCCTCCTTTATCAATAATTAGCAATTCCATGCCTCACTTTCCAGCGAGATTGCACGTCAACGAAGGTCTAAAGGTGGCTTTTTTCATATCCGAATTTAATATTGACCCACGAATGCAGAGTACTATGGGTAAAAAAATATTGGACTGGGCGATGCAGAATGAATGTAGGTTGATTATAAGCGCAGCTGGAATCTTAGGCATTAAGCAAGATAAAGGGGATAATGCCTCAGTTATTCCTGACGAGCAAAGGATTTTTGCAGTTACAAGCACCCCGTCAGCTGCAAAGATAGCAAAGGAAAATAATTTTATTCAACTACAAAGCGGAACAATAGGTGGAATTCCCGCAACACTACTAAATGAGGGTTCGCTGCGAGGACTAGATGTGATTGTTCTTTTGGTCAACACAATGCCAGATGTTCCAGATTTTCGTGCTTCTGCGCTGATTTCTAGTGCAGTAACTAAATTAGTTCCTGGTCTTTACTGCGATATAGCGTCATTATTAGGAGAAGCAGAAACAGTTGAGAATAAAATAAAACAGATTAGAGATGGTCATAAAGAGTCCTCTTATATAACATAGATTGAACCCTACATTATATTCGTAATTAACAACTTGGTTCTGTTTAAAGGATAAAATCATATACGATTAGTGGGATAGCCATATTGATAAGACAAGTGGATTCATCAAATAACGGTACACCTCCGGCCGCCAAAACCGGCAGGGAAGATAATCGTCCTTTAGAAGTAATATTAGCTAGCTGGACTGATAGATTTGTGGCGTGGTTAATTGATTTTATTATAGTATCAATAGGTTTAGGAATTTTGTTTGCATTGTTAGCAATTCCATTTTGGTTTTCCTATTATACTAACGGTATGGCTTTAGCACACAAAAACTTTGAACCGTTTCACTATCTTCTGTCAAGCCTTGCGTTCTTTGGATATTGGACCTACTTTGAGCACACAAGCGGACAATCAATAGGCAAGAGACTTTTGAATATAAAGACCACCGACATGTCTGGCAGGAGTGTTGATACCAAAAGCGCCGCATTAGAAAGCTTTGGCAAATCATTCTTACTCCCGATAGACGTAATCTTAGGATGGCTTTTTACTAATAATAAGAGACAGAGAATATTTAATAAAATAAGTAATACTATAGTAATCAAGTTAAGGCCTAGAGAAGAACAGACTGAGAATATTAAATACAGAAAGGACTAGCCTGCTACCGCCTACTGAGACCTATTAGAGAACTAATCCAGATGTAACCTGTCGTCTATTTTACATGATTTTATCCTTTATAATTCAGAAGAGTTATCTGATATTACCACCTCTGGGAGCTTTAATTACGATATTATTGTTATTTCCTTTATTATTTATAACTGAATCAAGGATAAATTTGTTCTCCAGTATATCTATCTCTAATTATAATTGCTTTTGTAGGACATGTCTGAGCTGCGGCAAGTACTGTTTCAAAATCATCGCCAGTTTCAGATTTCAGTGTTGCTTTTGGATTTATCATTTTGTCCTTGTCAACTACAAATACATTCGGAGCAAGTGTTTCACAGCTTCCAAAAGCCATGCATAGTGTAGGTTCTATAATTATATGAAAACGACTTTTTGATTTACCAGAGATATCAGTTATTGATGATACCTTTTTTGATTTAATATCAGTTTCATTTCTATTACCCTTTTTTACATAGGTATGATATCCATAATCACTACTGGTATAATCAGAATCAGAGTAGACAGAACCACTACTATTAACATGAGGAGAAGAAGATGAATATGATTCAGTTTGATTCTTTTTCTTATGTACTTCATTAATAAAAATTGCCTTCTCATCGTATTGTCTTCTTTTGTCTGGGTCTGAAAGAACTTCAAAAGCAGCGTTTATTATTTTTATACTATTTTCAGCGACAGGCGAACTATTTCTATCAGGATGATATTTCAAAGCTAGACGCCTATATGCGGCCTTAATTTCTCGATATTTAGCATATGGGGATACTCCTAGAATTGTATAATAATTCATAATATCATTGGTTAGCATCTTACCAGCAGTACCAAATAGTGTCATTTCTTTATTATACTTTCAGGTACAATAAAGTAAGCACTGAAAATGGACAAACATACCCCTCTAAGAGGCCAAGTTTTGCTTAACCCGTATAATCCAATAAAGTCTTTTGTTTAGCCTTGCGGTAACTAGTTTGTTCGTCAGGGAATTGTAAATCGATAATATTCTCAATTTCCTTCTGTATTCCCCATTCTACAGAAGGAAGGCCTCTCATCACTCTAAACATATTTGCTGTTGCAGCTCCAAATCCGGCATAATGATTATTTGCTGCCAAAATACCAGCGTTGACACTTTTCTCATTTTCTTGAGTTGTACCAAATTTATCCGACCAATACTCCATTTCCTGTGCTCTGTCTTTTTGTATCTTTCCAAATTCCTCTTCTTTAATACTTCTATCTCCAATCAACCTAAGGTATACAAAGTCAGACGTTACTATCGGTGGAGATTGTATCTTGTCAAGTTGATTCCACACCATGCAAATGTTATTGTTTGAAAAGAAATTGTAAGCTAAATCTGAAAACCATGATGGATGTCTTACTTCTACTGCGTATCTAAAACTATCATCAAAGAAAAAGTCATACTGCTTTAAAGCTTCCAATCCTTCTGTAATTTTTACGTAAGGAGGAAATTGTATTAATAGCGCAAGCAACTTATCCTTAAGAGGTTTCATGGCATCATAAAATAATGTTAACTCTTTTTCTACATCCTTGAATTTTTTATCATGCGTTATTACCTTGGGAAATTTCGCAGTAAATCTAAAATCGGCCGGTGTTTTTCTAGCCCAGTTTTTAACCATATATTGATTTGGAATTCTATAAAATGTAGAGTCAATTTCTACATAGTTGAAAACTTGAGAATAGTAT
>WNFX01001718.1_pt1 | contig 36855 bp, 42 predicted proteins | sample 5400111 | NCBI WGS metagenome assembly WNFX01 (sample SAMN13153363, study PRJNA577476) | soil metagenome | isolation source: 40 cm soil or saprolite under grassland replicate 1 | place: USA:California | collected 2016-06-15
TGGCCGCGCTGATGAGCCTGGAGGTCGGCAAGAACCGGCTGGAGGCGCTCGGCGACGTCGAGGAGGCGGCCGACCTGATCCGCTACTACTGCGACCAGGTCCAGGCCAACGACGGCTTCGACCACAAGATGAGCCAGCTCTTCGAGTACGAGCACACCCGCAGCGTGCTGCGGCCCTACGGGGTGTGGGCGGTGATCAGCCCGTTCAACTTCCCGATGGCGCTGGCGGCCGGACCCTCGGGGGCGGCGCTGGTCGCCGGCAACACGGTGCTGTTCAAGCCCTCGCCGCAGGGCTCGTTCACCGGGGTCAAGCTGTACGAGTGCCTGCGGGACGCCGGCGTGCCGGCGGGCGCCTTCCACTTCCTCCCCGGCGGGGACGAGGTCGGCGCCGCGATCGTCCGCAACCCCGGAGTCGACGGCATCACCTTCACCGGGTCCTACGCGGTCGGCATGCACGTCTACAAGACCTTCGCCACCGCCTACCCCAAGCCCACCGTGATCGAGATGGGCGGCAAGAACCCCACGGTGGTCTCGGCCAAGGCCGACCTCGACCTGGCGGCCGAGGGGGTCGCCCGCTCCGCGTTCGGCTACTCCGGGCAGAAGTGCTCGGCGTGCTCGCGCGTCTACGTCGAGCGGCCGGCGCTGGAGGAGTTCCAGGCCAGGCTGGTCGAGCGCGCCCGCGCGGTGGTGATCGGCGACCCGGTGCAGCGGCCCGTCTACATGGGGCCGGTGATCGACCAGGACGCGGTCGACCGCTACCGCCAGGCCGTCGAGGAGGCCAGCAAGGAGGGCCGCGTGCTGGCGGGCGGCGAGCTGCTGGCCGGCAGCCGCGACCTGCCGGACGGCAACTACGTGGCGGCGACGGTGGTCGCCGACCTGCCCGTCGACCATCGCCTCTTCAAGGACGAGCTGTTCGTGCCGTTCGTGGCCATCGCTGGAGTAGACTCCCTCGAGCAGGGTTTCCAGCTCGCCAACGACACCGAGTACGGGCTGACGGCGGGCTTCTATTCGGCCGCCGAGGACGAGGTCCAGCGGTTCCTCGACACCGCGCAGGCGGGGGTGGTGTACGTCAACCGCCGGGCCGGTGCGACCACCGGCGCCTGGCCCGGCGTCCAGCCGTTCGGCGGGTGGAAGGGCTCCGGGAGCTCCGGCCGTGCCGGCGGTGGTCTCTACTACGTCCAGCAGTTCATGCGCGAGCAATCCCAGACGGTGATCCGGTGAATCGGAGGGCGACCGCCCCGGGCGGGGCTACCCCGTCGGCCTCGCCCGGGGCCCCATGGGCCGCCGAGGAGCCGGGCGCATGGCTGGACCCTGGCCGGCCCGTCCCCGATCTGGTCACCGACGTCCCCGGCCCCGAGGGCCGCAGGGTGCTGGAGCGCGACGCCCGGGTCACCAGCCCGTCGCTGCCGCGCGCCTACGAGCTCGTGCCCAGGCGGGGCTTCGGCTCGGTGGTCGAGGACGTCGACGGCAACCTGTTCCTGGACATGAACGCCGGCATCGCGGTCGCCTCCACCGGCCACGCCCACCCCACGGTGGTCGCCGCGGTCAGGCGCCAGGCCGGCGAGCTGCTGCACTACTCGGCAAGCGACTTCTACCTGCCGATCTATTCGGAGCTGTGCGACGCCCTGGCCGGCACGGCGCCGATGTCCGCCCCCGCCAGGGTGTTCCTCACCAACTCCGGCACCGAAGCGGTGGAAGGCGCCGTCAAGCTGGCCAGGGCCGCGACCGGCCGCCAGTACGTGATCAGCTTCTTCGGAGCCTTCCACGGGCGGACCTACGGCTCGGTCAGCCTGACCGCGTCCAAGGCCAGGTACCACGCGGGCTTCGGGCCGCTGCTGCCCGGCGTGCTCCACGCCCCCTACGGCTACTGCCACCGCTGCCCGCTCAACCTCAGCTATCCCGACTGCGAGCTGGCCACCGTCGACTACCTCGAGCAGACGCTGTTCCGCTACGAGGTCGACCCGGGCGAGGTCGCCGCGGTGATCGTCGAGCCGATCCTCGGCGAGGGCGGCTACGTCGTCCCGCCGCCCGGCTGGCTGGCCAAGCTCAAGGCGACCTGCCAGCGCCACGGGATCCTGCTGATCGCCGACGAGGTCCAGTCCGGCGCCGGCCGGACCGGCAGGATGTGGGCGATCGAGCACACCGGCGTCGAGCCGGACATCCTCTGCTCGGCCAAGGGCATCGCCTCCGGCCTGCCGCTCGGCGCCTTCATCGCCCGCGACGAGCTGATGACCTGGAGGCCCGGCGCGCACGGCTCCACCTACGGCGGCAGCCCGCTGCCGTGCGCGGCCGGCCTCGCCACGCTGGAGGTGCTGCGCGGCGAGCGGCTGCTCGACAACGCCCGCGAGCAGGGCGAGTTCCTGATCGGGGGCCTGCGCCAGTTGCGCGCCCGCTACCCCTGGCTGATCGAGGACGTTCGCGGGGTCGGGCTGATGCTCGCCCTGGAGCTGCCGAGCGGCCACCTGGCCGAGGAGCTGCAGCTCGGCGCCTTCCGCCGCGGCCTGCTGGTCCTGGAAGCGGGGGAGAGCGCGGTGCGGCTGTCACCGCCACTGGTGATCGACCGGGAGCAGTGCCAGACGGCCCTGCGGCTGCTGGCCGAATCGCTCGACGAGGTGGCGACCTCGTTCGAGGCGGAGGTGCGGTGACCACGATGCCGGGGAAGGTCGCCAGCATGCGTGACGCGGTCGCCGAGCTGGTCCACGACGGCGACACGGTCGCCATCGAGGGCTTCACCCACCTGATCTCGTTCGCCGCCGGGCACGAGATCATCCGCCAGCGCAGGCGCGACCTGGAGCTGTGCCGGCTGACCCCTGACGTGATCTACGACCAGATGGTGGCCGGCGGAGTTGCCCGCAAGCTGGTCTTCTCCTGGATGGGCAACCCCGGCGCGGGGTCGCTGCACGCCATCCGGCGGCGCATCGAGCGCGCCGATCCCGAGCCGCTGGAGATCGAGGAGTACTCCCACTTCGGCATGGTCGGGCGCTACACCGCCGGCGCCGCCAACCTGCCGTTCTTCCCGCTGCGCTCCTACGACGAGAGCGACCTGCCGGCGGTCAACCCCAACATCCGGCAGGTGGCCTCGCCCTTCGGCGACGAGGTCGTCGCCGCGGTGCCGCCGCTGCGCCCGGACGTGACCATCGTGCACGCCCAGCGCGCCGACCAGCTCGGCAACACCCAGGTCTGGGGCCTGCTCGGCTGCCAGCGGGAGGCGGCGTTCGCCGCCCGCCGGGTGATCGTGGTGGTCGAGGAGCTGGTCGAGGAGGCCGTGGTCCGCGCCGATCCCAACCGGACGCTGATCCCCGGTCTCAAGGTCGACGCCGTGGTGGTCTGCCCAGGCGGCGCGCACCCCTCGTTCGCGCAGGGCTACTACGACCGCGACAACCGGTTCTACCTCGAGTGGGAGGCGATCAGCCGCGACCCCGAGCGGCTGGAGGCCTGGCTGGACGAGTGGGTCCACTCGACCGCCGACCACGCCGAGTACCTCGCCAAGCTCGGCGAGGCCCGCTGGAAGGAGCTGCGTCCCGGACCGGCCCCATCCGGCAGCGTCGACTACGGGAGCTATGGGTGAGCGGCGACGGCGCGGGCTGGTCGCGCTCCGAGATGCTGGTGGTCGCCGGCGCCAGGGCGCTGGCCGGGCATCGTGTGTGCTTCGTCGGCATCGGCCTGCCCAACATCGCGGTCGCGCTGGCCCAGCGAACGGTCGCGCCCGAGATCGAGCTGATCTACGAGTCGGGCGTCTACGGGTCGCGGCCGCAGCGCCTGCCGCTGTCCATCGGCGACCCCGGCCTGGTCACCGGGGCCACCTCGGTGATGGGCATGGTCGAGCTGTTCCAGTACTTCCTCCAGGGCGGCCTGGTCGACGTTGGCTTCCTCGGCGCCGCCCAGCTCGACCGGCACGCCAACATCAACACCACTGTGATCGGCGACTACGCCCGGCCCAAGGTGCGCCTGCCCGGCTCCGGCGGCGCCTGCGAGATCGCCATCAACGCGCGCGAGGTGTTCGTCCTGATGCGCCAGTCGTCCCGCTCGTTCGTCGAGCGGATCGACTTCCGCACCAGCCCGGGCAACCTCGGCGGCGCCAGCGGCCGGGCCGCCAAGGGCTGGCAGGGCAAGGGGCCGACGGTGGTCGTGACCGATCTGGGCCGCTACGACTTCGACCCGCTGACCGGCGAGATGCGGCTGGCCGCCATCCATCCCGGCGTGAGCCTGGACGACGTCCGCGCCGCCACCGGCTGGGACCTGCGGGTCGCCCCCGACCTGCAGACGACTCCCGACCCCAGCGCCGAGGAGCTCCGCCTCATCCGCGAGGAGCTCGACCCGCACGGAGCCTACGTGCGGTGAGCCGGGGCCACGTGTTCGGGCGTGGGCAGGGGCTGCCGAGGGTGGTCCGGGGCCGCGGCTGCGAGCTCTGGGACGCCGGCGGGAGGCGCTACCTGGACGCGGCGGGCGGCGCCGTGGTGGTCGGCGTCGGCCACGGGGTCGAATCTGTGGCGGACGCCATCCGCGCGCAGGCCGCCGAGGTCGCCTACGCCCACGGCACCACCTTCACCTCCGAGGCCCTGGAGGCCTACGCCGAGGAGCTGGCCGCGGTGGTGCCGGTCGACGACGCGCGGGTCTACCCGGTCTCGGGCGGCAGCGAGGCGATCGAGACCGCCCTGAAGATGGCCCGCGCCTACCACCTGGCCATGGGGCAGGACCGCCACGTGGTGGTGGGCCGCTGGGGCGCCTACCACGGCAACACGATCGCGGCGCTGGACCTGGGCGGCCGGGAGCCGTTGCGCGCCCCCTACCGGCCCTGGCTCGGCCAGGCGCGGCACACCCTGGCCGCCTACGAATATCGTTGTCCCTTCCCGGACACGCATCCACGCGGCTGCGGCGCCCGCTATGCCGCCGCGCTCGAACGCACGATCGTGGACGCCGGCGCCGACGAGGTGGCGGCGTTCGTGGCCGAGCCGATCGCGGGCGCGGCGCTCGGCGCGGCGGTCCCGCCCGACGACTACTGGCCGGCCGCGGTCGAGGTCTGCCGGCGCCACGGCGTGCTGGTCGTCGCCGACGAGGTCATGACCGGCTTCGGCCGCACCGGTCGCTGGTTCGGCAGCGACCACTGGGGCGTGCGGCCCGACATCCTGGTCGCGGCCAAGGGCGCCGCCTCCGGCTACTGGCCGCTCGGCCTGGCGGTCGCCAGCGGCCGGGTTCACGAGACCATCTCCACGCGTGGCTTCACCCACGGGTTCACCTACTCGCACCACCTGGTCGGGGCGGCCGCAGGGGCGGCCGTGCTCAGGGTCCTGCGGGAGCGCGACCTGGTCGCCGCCGCGCAGACCCAGGGCAAGCGGCTGCGCACGGGTCTCCAGGCGCGGCTGGACGGCCATCCGGCCGTCGGCGACGTCCGCGGCCTCGGCCTGCTGGTCGGGGTCGAGCTGGTGGCCGACCGGAGCCGGCGGACGCCGTTTGCCCGCGGCCGGCGGGTGACCGAGCGCGTGGTCGCGGCGGCGCGGGACCGGGGCCTGCTGGTGTACTCGTCGACCGGCCATGTGGCCGGCGGCGACGGCGACCTGCTGGTCCTCGGACCGCCCCTGGTGATCACCGACGCCGAGGTCGATGAGACGATCGAGACGCTCGGTACGGCGATCGAGGCGGTGCTGCCGCCGTAGCGGCGCCTGGCCGGCGGGGGCTGTGGACAGCGCCTGTCGAGATGACCTGATCGTGGGTTACGCTCTGGTGCACCGAGCAGGGAGCGGCGAAATGGTGGGACAGCAGGCGCCCAAGGCGTCCCGTCGCGGCACGGCCCAGCGACCGACCGGCGGGCGACGGATCTGGCCGCTGCTGGCCGCGGTGGTGCTGCTCGCGCTGGTGGCGGCCGGCAGCCTGCGGAGTGCCCCCGGTTCCGGCGCCGGCACGCCCCGCTTCCCGTCCGCTCTCCTCCAGACGCTCGGGCTGCTCGCGCTGGTCACCGTCCTGGCGGGCCTCGCGGTCGCCGCCTGGACGATGCTGCCCGGCAAGAACCAGCTGGTGCGCCCCCGGCGGAACCCATTGTTCGTGCCCCTGATGCTGATGGGATTCGTGCTGCTGCTGGCGCTGCTGCGCCGGCTCGGATGGCTCGACCGGCTGGGCTTCCCCGGCCTGCGGCCGGCGCCTTCGCCGACCAGCCCGGCGGGCCCGGCCGCCAGCCCCGGCGGCCGGCTGACCGGCGGCGATCCCGGCTGGATCCCCTTCGTGGTGGTCGGTGTCCTGCTCGCCGGCCTGGCCGCGGCCATCGTGCTGCGGAGCGAGCAGGCGCGCCGGCGCCGCGCCGCGCTGGACGGGCCCGGGCGACAGCTCGCCGAGCTGCTTCAGGGAACCCTGGCCGATCTCGAGGACGAGCCCGATGCCAGGCGCGCCGTGATCGCGGCCTGGATCCGGATGGAGGGTGGCCTGGCCGCCGCCGGCCTGCCGCGCCACGCGGCCGAGGCGCCCCTGGAGTACGTCGCGCGCGTGCTCGAGCAGGCCAACGTGCAGCCCGCCTCGGTCCGGCGCCTGGCCGACCTGTTCGAGCGGGCGAAGTTCAGCCAGCACACCATCGACGAGGCCATGCGGGCGGCGGCGATCGAGGCGGTGACCACCATCCGGGCCGAGCTGGAGGCCGAGCAGGCTCGTGCGCTCCAGGCGGCCCGGGAGCAGCCGGAGGCGCGGGAGCGGCGCGACGCCGAGCGGAGCGGGATGGTGGGCCGGCCGTGACCATCTCGGCGGTTCGGGGCGGTGTGGTCGTGGTGCTGGCGACCCTGGCGCTGGTGGCCGCGCTGGAGCTGGCGCCCGAGCGCCGCCAGGTGGTCGTCTCGGTGTACCTGCTGGTGCTCGGCGCCGTGGCGCTGCGCCTGCTGGTGCGGCTGGTGCAGCTCGCCCACCCGCCGGCGCGCGTCTCCGAGCTGGACGTGGTCCTCGACCACAGGCCGGCCTGGCCTCCGCCCCCCGCCGAGCTGGAATCGCTCGGCCGCATGCTGGCATTGGCCAGCGCCAGTGGCGTCTACGTGCACAACCGGCTCCGGCCCGAGCTTCGGGCGATCGCCAGGGAGCTGCTGTTCGCCCGGCTGGGGATCGACCTGGACGCCGAGCCCGAGGCGGCCCGCGTCGCGGTGGGGCCGGCGGTCTGGGACCTGATCCGACCCGACCGGGAGGGGCCCGACGGCTACGAGTCGCCCGGCCTGCCGCCGCCGGTCCTGGCCAGGATCGTCGCGGACCTCGAGGGGGTGTCGCAGCGGTGAGCGGCCGTGCCGGCCGACGGCCACGTGCTGCTCGACGACTTCCCCGGCCTGGCCAAGACCCTGATCGCGCGGTCCTTCGCCCAGGTGACCCGGCTCGGCTTCGCGCGCGTGCAGTTCACGCCGGACCTGATGCCCTCCGACGTGACCGGCTCCTCCATCTACAACCAGCGCCTGGCCGACTTCGAGTTCCGGCCCGGCCCGGTGTTCACCAACCTGCTGCTCGGCGACGAGATCAACCGGTCGCCACCCAAGACCCAGGCGGCGCTGCTGGAGGCGATGCAGGAGCGGCAGGTCACCATCGACGGCCAGACCTACAAGCTGGAGCGGCCGTTCCTGGTGATCGCCACCCAGAACCCGATCGAGTACGAGGGCACCTACCCGCTGCCCGAGGCGCAGCTCGACCGCTTCCTGCTGCGCCTGGAGGTGGGCTATCCATCCCCGGACGCCGAGTGGGAGATGGTCGCCAGGCGCCTGGAGCGGCGCGCGGACGAGATCGAGCTCGACGCGGTCGCAGGCGCCGCCCAGGTGGTCGCGGCGCAGCGGGCGATCGAGCAGGTCCACGTCGCCTCCAGCGTCGGCCGCTACATGGTCGAGCTGGTGGGCGCCACCCGATCGAGCCCGCGGGTCCAGGTGGGCGCGAGCCCCCGAGGGACGCTGTCGCTGCTGAAGCTGTCGCGCGCCAAGGCTGCCGTGGCCGGGCGCGACTTCGTCACGCCGGAGGACGTCAAGGCGGTCGCGGTTCCCGCGCTGGCGCACCGGCTGATCCTGCGGCCGGAGCTGTGGGTCCGGCGGGTGCGCACCGAGGAGGTCGTCCGCGAGCTGCTCGACCAGGTGCCGACCCCGCCGGCCGAGGAGCCGGCCGCCAGGAGGCGTTGACCGTGGTGGCGTGGTGGCGGAAGCCTGCGGCCCGATGGCGGTGAGGCCGCCATGACCGCGCCAGCGGCTCCGGCGCCGACCAGGCGTCCGTCGCCCAAGCTGAGGGTGTACACGGGGCTGGCGGCGACCGCGCTGCTGGCCGGGCTCGCGCTCGGCCGGCCCGAGCTGGTCGCGCTCGGCGCGCCCATGGCGCTGCTGGTGGTCGCCGGGCTGGCCATGGCCCGCGAGCCCGAGGTCGAGCTCGACGTCGCCATCGACCGGGAGCGGGCGGTCGAGGGGGACGAGGTCGTCCTGACACTGACCGTGCGCTCCGCCGCCCCGGTGGCACGCCTGGAGCTGGTGCCGCTGGTGCCGGACCGGCTCAGCCTGCCCGGCCAGCCGCGCGCCCGCTCCATCCGGCTGGCCGCCGGCGAGCCCGCGCGCGTCGAGCTGCGGCTGCGCTGCGAGCGCTGGGGCGCCCAGCTGCTCGGGGGAGTTCACCTGCGCGCGCACGACCCGCTGCGCCTGTTCGCCTGGGAGTGGTTCGTGGCCGGGCACCAGAGCCTGATCGTCTATCCCGAGCCCGCTCGCCTGCGGGCGCTGGTGCACCCGTTCGAGACCCAGGTGTTCAGCGGCAACCAGGTGTCCCGCCAGCGCGGCGACGGCATCGAGTTCGCCGACGTGCGGCCGTTCATGCCGGGGGACCGGTCCCGGTCGATCAACTGGCGCGCCACCGCGCGTCGGGGAGTGCCGTGGGTGAATGAGCGCCACCCGGAGCGCAACACCGACGTGGTGCTGTTCCTCGACAGCTTCGTGGACCTCCGGTCGGCCGGGAGCGGCTTCCGCTACGAGCCGGGGACCAGCACCCTGGACCGCGCGGTCTCCGCCGCCGCCTCGCTGGCCAGCGCCTACCTCGCCAGGCGCGACCGGGTCGGGCTCGTGAGCTTCGGCGGCGTGGTGCGCTGGCTCCAGCCCGGCACCGGCCAGGCGATGCTGTACCGCCTGCTGGACACGCTGATGGAGACGCAGATCTTCGCGACCGTCGGCTGGCGTGGCATCCGCCACCTGCCGTCGCGCACCCTCCCGCCCAAGGCGCTGATCGTCGCCGTCACGCCCCTGCTCGACGAGCGCGGCGTGACCGCCCTCTTCGACCTGCTCGCCCGCGGCTACGACCTCGCCATCGTCGACGTCTCCCCGCTGTTGGAGGGGTCGAGGCCCGACGCCGCGGCCGGCGGGGCGCCCGGGGCGTGGCGGCTCGGCGGCGGTGGTTTTGGCCGGCGGCAGCGGACGCCGCGGCCCGCGCGGGCCGCGGCGCTCGCCGAGCGGCTGTGGGCGCTGAAGCGGGAGGCGCTGCGCCACCGGTACCAGGAGCTCGGCGCGGCGGTCGTGGAGTGGCGCGTGCCGACCGAATTGGAGCAGGTGATCTACGAGGTGGAGGCATGCAGGCGCCGGATCGCGCCCACACCCGGTTAGGCGTGGCCGTGGCCACGGTGGCGCTGGCGATCGCGCTGGCGCTCGCCCCGCTGGCCTCGACCCGCGCGCCGCGCGCCCCGCTCACCTGGCTGGGGGCGGTCGCCGTGCTCCTGGCCGCCGGCGCTGCCTGGCGGTTCGTCTCCCTGGCCGGCCTGGCCGTGGCGATCCTGGCCACTGAGTACGGCCTGTCCCTCTATCACCAGCGCGGACCGGTCGACGCCCGCGCGCCGCTGTTCGCCGCCGGCCTGCTCCTGCTGGTCGAGCTGGCGTACTGGTCGGCGGAATCGCACCGGCTGGTGCGCGACGACCGCGCGGTGCTCGGCTTCCGGCTCGCCGTCCTCGCCCTGGTCGGGCTCGCCGCCGTTGCGCTCGGCGCCCTGAACCTGCTCGCCGCCGAGCTGCCCCTGGCGGGCGCCATCGCCCGACTCGCCCTCGGCATCGCCGCCGCCAGCACCGTCCTGGCCCTGATCGCCACCCTCAGCCGCCGCGCCCCCCACCGCTGACCCGCGGACGGGGCGGGATCGCTTTTCCATACCTGATCAGGTATCGTGAGGCGATGACCGATGTCGCGGTATTGCTTCGAGACGCCCGCCTGACCGCGGGCTTCACCCAGGCGGAGCTTGCCGCTCGAGTCGGAACCTCACAGCCGGCCATCAACCGCTACGAGCACGGAGGTGTCGAGCCGTCGATCTCAACGCTTCGTCGAATCCTTCATGCCTGCGGCCTGCGGCTCGAATTCGAGGTACAACCTGAACCGGTGGCCAGCCGGGTCGTCGGTGACCGAAGCCTTCGCGAGCTTCTCCAGCGCCAGCGGGGGCGAGTGGTCGAGCTGGCCAGCCGTCGCGGTGCGACGAACGTGCGGGTATTCGGGTCGGTCGCGCGAAACGAAGAGACCGAAGCCAGCGACATCGACCTTCTCGTCGATCTGGAACCAGGGCACACGATTCTCGATCTCGTGGGACTCCGTCGCGAATTGACCGAGGCATTGGGCGTGCCTGTCGACGTGACGACGGTTGGAATGCTCAAGAAGCATCTCCGCTCCGACATTCTCGCCGGGGCCATCCCGCTGTGACGGACTCCACCCGCCGACGGGAAGATGCCGCCCGGCTCGCCGACATCCTCGCCGCCATCGACCGAATCGATCGGTATCAGCGCTCAACCGACCACACCGCGTTGCTGCGGGCGTTGCGGACTTGAGGGCGCTGCTCGGAGCAGTGCGGCTCGTGGTCGAACCGCGGCGAAGGGCGCCCCACCGCTGACCCGCCGGTGGGCCGGGGGTCACCGCTGGGACTGGCGTGGGGTGGAGTCGCGGCGGGAGCGGCGGGTGGCGCGGCGGCGGACCTCGGCGCGGGCGGCGGCGAAGCGGTGGCGGAACCAGTTGAGCAGTCGCTTGGCCCAGTCGAACTCGGTGGACAGCAGGGCGAGGCCGGCGAGGATCGCGGCGATGCCGGGGCCGGGCGTGACCAGCATGATCAGCCCGGCCGCGATCAGTACCAGACCGACGACCAGCACGACCACCCGCCAGGCGTGGCGCGCGAAGCGACGCAGGATCGGCGCCATCAGGTCTCCCGAGAGCCTGGACGCGGAACCGCGGGACCGCCCCGGCCCGCCGGGCCACCCTGGGGCGCCGGCCCAGCCTGTGGCGACCAGCCAGCAGGCGCCGGCGCGGCGCCCTGCGGCGGCGGAGGGGCGGGTGGCGCGTTCGCCGGCGGGGGAGCTGTCGGTTGCGCCACCGGCCCGAATGGCCCCGCGCCGCGGCCGCGGGGGAAGCTCTGACCGAGCGCGATGGCCCGCGAGAGATCGGTCGGCGACACCACCCCCACCAGGCGGCCCTCGTCGAGCACGAGCGCCAGGGTCTGGCGAGTCATGGCGAGCCTGGCGGCGACCTCCACGGCGGAGGCGTCGGGCGTGACGGTGATGGCGCGCTCCAGGGGGAGCGCGACCTGGCCGACCCTGAGCAGCGCCCGGCGCTCGGGCGGGACGCGCCGCAGGGCGTCGAGGGTGACCAGCCCGGACAGCCGACCGTCGAACTCCTGCACCGGGAAGGGGAGGTGCGCGTGCTCGGGAACGAACCGCTGCAGGAAGGCCTCGACGGTGAACCAGGCCGGCCCGACGACCGGCTGGGTGCGCATCACGTCGCGGACGCGGCTGTCGCCGAGGCCGATCCGCAGCGCGGCGACCTGGGCCTCGCCGCGGGCGGCGCCGAGCACGAACCATCCGACCAGGGCGGTCCAGAGGCCGCCGGCGTTGCCGGCGAGCACGAAGCCGAGGACGCCGAGCCCGATCAGGATGGCGCCGACCCCCTGGCCGACCCGGGCGGCGGTCAGCGCGGCGCGGGTGCGGTCGCCCCGCAGCCGCCACAGGATCGCGTGCAGGACGCGACCGCCGTCCAGCGGCGAGCCGGGGATCAGGTTGAACACGGCCAGCGTGCCGTTCATGACGCCGAGCCACAGCAGGGTCCCGGCGACCAGGCTGCCGGCGCCGAGCTGGGCCAGCAGCAGCGCCATGCCCCAGAAGACCACGCCGAGCGCCAGGCTGGTGAGCGGCCCGATCCCTGCGACCAGGAGCTGCACGCGCGGGGTGGGCAGCTCGCCGCGGATGCGCGCCACGCCTCCGAACAGCCAGAAGGTGATGTCCTCGACCTCGACGCCGGCGACCCGCCTGGCGGCGATGGCGTGGCTCAGCTCGTGCACGACCAGCGAGCCGAGGAACAGCCCGGCTGCGGCCAGCGCGGCGATCCAGTACGCCTGGCTCGAATGGCCTGGGAATCCCGAGGGGAGGACCTGGGAGGCGAGCGACCAGGCCACCAGGCCCAGCACGATCACCACGCTCCAGTCGAACCCAACTCGGAAACCACCGATGGTGAACTTGGTGGCCCGACTTGCTTGCATCTGCTTCCTCCCGGCTCCGACTTCATCGGCGGCAGCCGAAGGTCTCTCCCGCGCCGCGTGCCCGCGGAGCCGGCGCACCGGGCAGATGCCGTGATGGCGGTGCGTCCGAGCCGGGATACTCCCCCTCGTTGCCGCCAGGGTATGCCTCCCCCCGTCAAGCAGATGTAAAGCGGCCGACACTCGCCGTATGCTCATGGCCAGCATCCGCTCAGTCTGCGATCGTCACAGGAACCGCATGATTCGGTCGGATCGTCCGCGACGGCGCGGAAGGGAGGCCCGGTACATGGCGGTGTCGGAGTACTGGAACCCCAAGACGGAGACCGCGAGCCGGGACGAGCTCGCCGCCCTCCAGCTCGTCAAGCTGCGCCGCCTGTGCGAGTGGGCCGCGGCGCGCAGCCCCTGGTACCGCGAGTCGTTCCGCCAGGCCGGCTTCGCGCCCGAGCAGCTCCGGAGCCTGGACGACCTGCGGCGCATCCCCATGCTGACGCGCGACCAGTGGATGGCGTCGCAGGCAGAGCGCCCGCCGTTCGGCCAGCTGCCGGTGGCCGGGCAGGAGGCGGCGATCCGCTACCACACGACCTCGGGCACCACCGGACGCGAGCCGCTGCGCGCGCTCGACAGCGCCAAGGACTGGGCCTGGCAGGCGGAGATGTGGTGCTACGGCCTGTGGGGCTTCGGGGTGCGGCCGGCGGACGTGGCCTACGTGGCCTTCGGCTACGGCTCCTTCATCGGCTTCTGGGGTCTCCACTACGGGCTCGAGAAGATCGGCGCGCTGAACATCCCCGGCGGCGCGCAGACCACCGAGAGCCGGGTGAAGCAGATCGTCGGCTTCGGCGCGACGGCGGTGGCCTCCACGCCCACCTATGCGCTGCGGCTGGCCCAGGAGGCCGACCGGCTCGGCATCGACCTGGTCGCCAGCCCGGTCCGGCGGCTGATCCTGTCCGGCGAGCCGGCCGGGTCGATCCCGCAGACCAAGGCGCTGATCGAGCGGCTGTGGGGCGCCAAGGCCGGCGACACGGCGGGGATGACCGAGATCGGCACGATCATGATCTTCGAGTGCTCCCACCAGCCGGGCGGCACCCACATCATCGAGGACCACTTCATCGAGGAGGTCATGGACCCGGCCAGCGACGAGCCGGTCGGCTACGGGGAGCAGGGGGAGCGGGTGGTGACGTCCTTCGGGCGCGGCATCATGCCGCTGCTGCGCTACCGCTCGGCCGACCTGGTCTGCAGAGTCCCAGCTTCGCGCTGCCGCTGTGGACGGAGCTTCGACCTCTATGACGGCGGCATCCTCGGGCGCGTCGACGACATGAAGCTGGTCCGCGGCACCAACGTCTACCCGCGGGCGGTCGAGGCGGTCGTGCGCGAGTTCCCGATGATCGAGGAGTTCCAGCTCGTGCTCAGCCGCGACCAGAACCTCGACCGGATCGTGGTCCGCGCGGAGCTGCCGCCGGACGCCTCCGACGAGTCCTGGCGCGACATCTGCGACGGCCTCGCCAAGGCCCTGGCGGAGGCGCACGAGGGGCTGCGCTTCGAGGTGGAGCGCGCCGCCGCCGGCGAGCTGCCGCGCTTCGAGCTGAAGGCGCGCCGCACCGTCGACCTGCGCGACAAGCCGATGGGAGCCTGAGCCATGGCCAGTCCAACCACCGATCTGCTCGGCCGCCCGCTCACCCCGGTCGAGACCGAGCTGCTCGACCTCTACAACCGCCTGAAGGAGCTGCTGCGGCGGGACGACCTGGACCCGTGCGCCCGCGCGGCCGCCCGCAACGCCCTGGCCGCGCTGTGGAACGGGGTCAACGACCTCGCCCTGGAGCACGAGCAGCTCATCGACCTCGGCGTGTGAGGGACAGCCGGTGCCGGCTCGCGCGAGGCGAGCAGCCACGCCACCACCGAGTCGCGGCATCCGCCGATGCCGATGCCGAGTCCGTCACCGGCTCAGCATGGCAGCGCTACTGCGCCTTGGCGAAGATCCGCTGGGGCTCCGGGCGGACGTAGACGATCTGGCCCTGCTCCAGGTCCAGCTCGCCCGCCTCCTCGCGCGAGAGCTGGGCGAGCAGCCGCTGGCCGTCGGGCAGCACCAGCTCGGCCCGCACCTCGAAGCCGAGGTGGACCAGCCGCTCGATCATCGCCTCGCTGGCGCCCGCCGCCGGCTCCAGACGGACCTGGACGTCGTGGGGCCGCAGCAGCAGGTCGCCGAAGTTGGTGACCGGGCCGACGAAGCGCATGACGAAGTCGTTGGCCGGCCGCTCGTAGAGGTGGCGCGGGTCGCCGACCTGCTCGATGCGCCCGTGGTTCATCAGCACGATGCGGTCGGCCAGCTCCATCGCCTCCTCCTGGTCATGGGTGACGAAGACGCTGGTGACGTGCATATCGTCGTGCAGCCGGCGGAGCCAGGCGCGCAGCTCCGCACGGACGCGCGCGTCGAGGGCCCCGAACGGCTCGTCGAGCAGCAGCACCTTGGGCTCCACCGCCAGCGCGCGGGCCAGCACCATCCGCTGCCGCTGGCCGCCGGACAGCTGGGCGGGGTAGCGGTCGGCCAGGCCGGCGAGCTGGACCAGCTCCAGCAGCTCGTCGACGCGCCTGCGCACCTGCTGGCGGGGCAGCCGGCGGAGCTTCAGGCCGAAGGCGATGTTCTCGCGCACGGTCATGTGCTTGAAGGCCGCGTAGTGCTGGAACACGAAGCCGACGCCGCGGCGCTGGGTCGGGACGGAGGTCACCTCGACGCCGTCGAGCAGCACCGCGCCGGAGTCCGGCCGTTCCAGACCGGCGATCACCCGCAGCAGGGTCGACTTGCCGCTGCCGCTCGGCCCGAGCAGGGCGACCAGCGATCCGCCGGGGACCTCGACCGAGACGTCGTCGAGGGCGGTGAACGATCCGAAGCGCTTGGTGACGTCCCTGGCCTCGATCGACATCAGCGGTTCTCCTTCCCAGCCACGGATGGCAGGCCCCGGCCGCGCCGCAGCCTGGTCATGCCCAGCAGCACCAGCAGCGCGATGGCCGCCAGCACCAGCGCGCCGCCGTAGGCGCCTGCCTGGTCGAACCCCTCGAAGCGGTTCTCCACGAACAAGGTCAGCGTCTCCGTCTGCCCGACCAGCCGGCCGGAGACGATCGCCACCGCGCCGAACTCGCCGAGCGCCCGCGCGGTGGTCAGCGTCACCCCGTAGGCCAGCCCCCAGCGGATCGACGGCAGCGTCACCCGCAGGAAGGCGCCGAGCGCCGAGGTGCCCAGCGTCCGCGCGGCCTCCTCCTGCTCCTCGCCGACCTCGCGCAGCACCGGCGTGACCTCCCGGACCGCGTAGGGCAGCGAGACGAACACGGTGGCCAGCACCATGCCGGGCAGCGAGAAGATCACCTGCACGCCGTGCTGGGAGAGCCAGCCCCCGAACCAGCCGCGGTCGCCGTAGACCAGGACGAGGGCCAGCCCGATGACCGCCGGCGAGACCGCGAACGGCAGGTCGACGACCGCGTCGAGCAGCTTGCGGCCGGGGAAGCGGTGGCGCACCAGCACCACCGCGCAGGCCAGGCCGAACAGGGTGTTGAGCGGGACCGCGATCGCGGCCACCAGGACGGTCAGGTAGAGCGCGTGCAGCGCGTCGGGGGTGGTGATCGCCTGCCAGACGGGCGCGACGCCCGCTGCGAAGGTCCGCCACACGATCGCGCCGACCGGCAGCACCAGCACCAGCGCCAGGTAGGCGAGCACCGCGCTCCGCAGCGCCAGCTTGGGGGCCCTGGAGCGGACCCGGGAAGGGTCAGCCAGCATGGCGGGTCCTCCTGCGTTGCGCCAGGCCGATGGCGGCCAGCACCAGCAGCGCCATCGCCAGCAGCACCACCGAGACCGCCGCGGCGCCGCCGGAGTCGTCGCTCTGCACCAGGTTGAACACGTGCACGGCGGCAACCTCGGTGCGGTAGGGCAGGTTGCCGGAGATCAGGATCACCGCGCCGAACTCGCCGACCGCGCGCGCGAACGCCAGCGCGGCCCCGGCCAGCATCGCGGGCGCCAGCGCCGGCAGCAGCACCCGCCGGAAGGTGGCGAGCTGGCTCGCGCCGAGGGAGTGCGCCGCCTCCTCCATGTCGGGTTCCATGGTCAGCAGGACCGGCTGGACCGCCCGCACCACGAACGGCAGCGTCTCGAAGGCCATCGCCAGGCACACGCCGGCGCGGGTGTAGGCGAGGTTGAGGCCCAGCGGGCTGTTCTGCCCGTACAGCGCCAGGAGGGTCACCCCGGCGACGATGGTCGGCAGGGCGAAGGGCAGGTCGATGAGGGCGTTGACGATCGAGCGGCCCGGGAACTCGTCCCGGGCCAGCACCCAGGCGATGGCCGTGCCCGCCACCAGGTTGACCGCCGTCACCAGCAGCGCGGCCAGGAAGCTGAGCCGCAGCGCCGCCAGCGCCTCCGGAGCGGTCACCGAGCGCCAGAACGACCCGGCGCCGTCGCCGGCGGAGCGCCACGCCACCGCGGCCAGCGGGATCAGCACGACCAGGCTGAGGTAGGTCATGACGATCCCGCGCAGCAGGCCTTCGCCGGCGGCGAACCGCAGGCCTCCGGCCGGAGCCCTGGCGGTCGGCGCGGCGGGCGCCGGCGCGCTAGCTGCCAACCGAGACCCCGACCTGCTTCTCGATGTCAGCCATGACCCCGCCGCTCCTGTCGAAGAAGGTCCTGGTCACCTGGTCCCAGCCACCCAGGTCATCGATGGTGAACAGGCCCTTTGGCCGGGGGAACTTGTCCGCGCCCGCCGCCTGCTCGTTCACCGGCCGGTAGCCCTTGTCGGCGAAGATCCCCTGGCCCTGGGGGGAGCGGAGGAAGTCGACGAACGCCCTGGCCTGGGCCTGGTGCTTGCTCCTGGTCACCACCGCGATCGGGTTCTCGATCAGGATGGTCTGGTCGGGGATCAGGTAGTCGACCGGCTGCCCAGCCTGCTGCGCGGCGATGGCCTCGTTCTCGTAGGCGATCATCGCGTCGCCCTTGCCGCCGACGAAGGTCTGCAGCGCCTCGCGGGCGGACTTGTCCTGCACCGGCACGTTCTTGAAGAGCTGCAGCAGGTACGCCCTGGCCTCGGCCTGGCTTCTGCCCTGCTCGATCTGCGCGCCGTAGGCGCCCATCACGTTCCAGCGGGCGCCGCCCGAGGAGAAGGGGTTGGGGGTGATCACCTCGACGCCCGGCTTCACCAGGTCGGCCCAGGTGTGGATGTTCTTGGGGTTGCCCCTGCGCACCGCGATGGCGACCACCGAGTCGGTGACCATGCCCTTGTACTGGTCGCTGTTCCAGTCCTTGGCGACCAGCCCGGCGTCGGCCAGCTTGGTCATGTCGGGGGCCAGCGACAGCTCCACGACGTCGCTCGGCAGGCCGGCGGCCACCGCGCGGCTCTGGTCGCCGGAGGCGCCGTAGGACTGGCTGAAGGTCACGCCCTTGCCGGCGTCGGTCTTCTGGAACGCGGGGATCAGCGCCGCGTAGGCCTCACGCGGCGTCGAGTAGGCGACCAGCGAGAGCCGGGTGCCGCCGCCTCCGCCGCCGGTGGCGCCACAGCCCGTGGCGACCAGCGCAGCCACCGCCAGCACCACGAGATTGAGCTTCACCCGACCCATCGGACCTCCATTCTCACCTTTCCTACAGAGTTAATTGAGAATGCCAGAACCGGGCGCCGCTCGCTCTCCGAAAGATGCATGAAACGGACTACGACGATGACGTAGATTGACTACGTCACTTGGGGAGTCGACGTGGATGGCCCGCCCTGCTTGCGCGCACGCGGTCCCCGGGTCGGCGAGAATAGGGCCATGCGAGTCTCAGCCAAGGCGGATTACGCGGTGCGGGCGGCGGCCGAGCTGGCCGCGGCGGCCGGCACCGGCCCGGTCAAGGGCGAGCGGATCGCCGAGGCGCAGCACATCCCGCTCAAGTTCCTGGAGAACATCCTCTCCGAGCTGAAGCACGGCGGGCTCGTGCGGAGCCAGCGCGGCGCCGAGGGCGGCTACTGGCTCGCCCATCCGCCCGACCAGATCACCGTCGCCGACGTGATCCGCGCCGTCGACGGGCCGCTGGCCAACGTGCGCGGCGTGCGTCCCGAGTCGGTCGAGTACGCCGGCAGCGCCAAGCACCTGCTGGAGGTCTGGGTGGCGGTGCGCGCCTCGCTGCGCAGCGTGCTCGAGCGGGTGACGCTGGCCGACCTGGTCGCCGGCGGCCTCCCCGAGGTCGTCCAAGATCTCACCACTGACCCTGAAGCATGGCTCAGCCACTGACCGGGTATTTGGGAGCGTTTCGTTGGGGTGATCTCAGCGCGGTTCCCTGTTCCATGTGGGGGGAGCTCGCTCCCCCCACGGCCCCCCCAAGAGCGCCTGTGCCATGGGAACCGTCGGCGCTGTCGCGGGCGGCTGGCAGAATCGGCGCATGGCGACTTGGGAGCAGTTCAGCAATGAGGCGCCGGAGCTGGCCGCCGCCGTGCGGGCGCGCTTCGAGGCGAACAGGCACCACGTGCTGGCGACCCTTCGGCGGGACGGCTCGCCGCGGGTCAGCGGCACCGAGGTCGACTTTCACGGCCCCGACCTGACCGTCGGCTCCATGTGGCAGGCGGTGAAAGCACGCGACCTCCAGCGCGACGGCCGCTTCGCGCTGCACGCCAATCCCGGCGACGGCTCCATGGAGGGCGGTGACGTGAAGGTCGCCGGCCATGCGGTCGAGGTCACCGACCCCGGCGAGCTCCGCGGCTTCGTCGAGGCCGAGCACCCGCCCGAGCCCTTCCATCTCTTCCGCCTCTCCCTCGACGAGGTCGTCCGCACCTCCGTCAGCCCCGACGAGAAGTTCCTCATCATCGAGACCTGGCGCCCCGGCCGCCCCCTCCACCGCGTCCAACGCCAGTGACAACCCATCCCGCCCTGGATCTCGTTCTCGAGGACTCGCACCGATCCCTCGCTCGCTCCTGGTTGACGGCTCGCCTGCGGTTGCGGTATTCAACCCCTAGATTGATCAACCGCATGGTGAATTATCTGGAATGCGAGAAGGCTTCCATGGGACGAGTGGTCACAGTCGAGTACGTTTCCCTGGACGGCGTCATGGAGGACCCGGCCAGGACCTCCTGATCTACGGCAGCGGCGAGCTCGTCCGCACGCTGACGCGGCACAACCTCATCGACGAGTACCGGCTGCTGGTCCATCCGGTCATCCTCGGCAGCGGGAAGCGGCTCTTCGAGGGCGTGGGCGAAGCCCCCGCGCTCAAGCTCGCCGACACCGTGACGTTCAGTTCCGGCGTGGTGTCGCTGGTCTACGAGCCGGCCCGTTGAGCTCGACCCGAACCGCGCCAGGCAGGTGAGCGAGGTGTGGTAGTCGATCAACTGAGCAGCACGTTCTCCGCGCTCGCGGACCCGACGCGCCGGGCGATCCTCGAGCGGCTCGCGAGCGGGGAGGCGACGGTCAACGAGCTGGCCGAGCCGTTCCCGGTGACCCTCCAGGCGGTCTCCAAGCACCTCAAGGTCCTGGAGGAGGCCGGGCTCGTCACGCGCGATCGCGTGGCGCAGCGGCGGCCGGCACGGCTGCGGGGCCGCCCGCTCGCCGACGCCGCCGACTGGCTGGCGCGCTACCGGCAATTCTTCGAGGAGAGCTTCGACCGCCTCGAAGAGCACCTCCGGGCCATCCACCAAGAGGAGCGCGACGATGCCTGAGACCCCGTCCGGCACGGCTGGGACCGACCGGGAGTTCACCATCACGCGCGTGCTCGACGCGCCGCGCGACCTGGTCTGGAGGTCGTGGACGGAACCGGAGCAGTTCGCGAAGTGGTTCGGTCCGCGGCTACACCACCCCGTTGTCCAAGATCAGCATGGACGTCCGGCCGGGTGGCACCTGCGAGTTCGTGATGGTCTCGGAGGACGGCACCGAGTACTCCAACGGCGGGACGTACCTCGAGGTCGTGGAACCCGAGCGCCTGGTGTGGCGGGATCGCGACGTCGACCTGTTGGTGACCGTCACGCTCGGGGACCTCGGCGACCGGACCGAGATGACCTGCCACGTGGTCGGCGAGACCGGCGGGGACCAGGCCGTCGCCGGCTGGTCGAGCTCCTTCGACAAGCTGGCCGAGTCGCTCACCCGCGCCTGACCAGCTCGGCTACGGAGACAGGGCGACGCCGAGGGAGTCGGCCCCCGCGAACTTCGGGGCGCCCTTCTCGTAGAAGACGTCGAGCTCGGTGATGGTGAAGCCCGCGGTCGTCAGCAGGTCGACGACCGGCCGGGTGAGGTGGCACCCGCCGAAGACCCGCTTGTTGACCGGCTCGATGCGTCGTTGCCAGCGGCGTACCCCCTCGTCGGGGGCCAGTCCGTGCTCGATGAAGTGCAGGGTGCCCCCGGGCTTGAGGACACGGCGCAGTTCGCGCAGGGCGGCGTCGGGATCGGGAATGGTACACAGCGTCCAGGTGGACAGGGCCGCGTCGAAGCTGTCGTCGGCGAAGGGCAACGACTGGCCGTCCAGCCCGGACCACTGCACCGGGACGGTCGTCGCCCGGAGGCGCTTGTCAGCCAGCTTCCACCCGACCTCGGCGGGGTCGACGGCTGCAACCTGGGTGACGGCCGCCGGGTAGAAGGGGATGTTGAGTCCCGAGCCGAAGCCGATTTCGACGACGTCCCCCGCCAGACCCTCGCACACCCGGCGTCGCAGCGGTTCGGCCGTCTTCATGCCGCAAGCGACGTTGATGATCCTCGGGAGCACCCGCTCGCCATAGAGTCCCATGACCGCCTCCTCCGCTGCCGCGATGGTCGTTCCATAGTGCCTCGGCTCAAGTCTTCGGCAGGAGCGGCCGGCGGTCATGAGGCGTTCGCCTCATCCTCATGGGTGGCGGGGCATCCGATTGTCCAGCAGAGCAGGGTGGCGTTGGGCGAACCGGTCGAACTCGGCGGGGTCGGGGTCGACGCTGACGTGGTGTGCGACCAATTCCACCCAGGCCCGTGAGATGGTGTAGTGGTACTTCTGCGGCGCCCGCTGATAGGCGGCGATCTGCCGGATCCAGGCGCAGACCTTGCCGACGGCCTCGGGCATGCCGTAGCGGCGCACGGCCAGGAATGCGAGGTTGATGTGCTGGCGGTGCCGAAATGCGCCATCGGGGCTGACGATGCTCTCAAGGATCGCAGCCAGTTCCGGATCGGTGACGCCGTGCGCGGGGGCGGAGGGGCCGTGGTGGTGGGGATGGGTCATCAGGAGACCTCCTGCAGGGCAGTGATGACGGCGTGGTATCCGGCCACCTGCCGGGTGGACAGTTCGGCAAGCGCGCTGCGTTCAAGATCCGCGACGGCGTGACGCACCTGGGCGGCGATGGCTCGGCCCTGGTCGGTCAGCGTGACGAGGAACGAACGACGGTCCGCGGCGGCCAACTCGCGCATGAGGTAGCCGCGTCGCTCCAGCCGGTCCAGGACGCCAGTCAGGGTCGTCGCTCGCGTGCCGGTGTCGCGGCTGAGCTCGCGCACGTTGCGCGGCCGGCCGTCGGCCAGGTTGGCCAGTGTGTTGAGCTCGGAGGGGGTCAGCTCCAGCACTGCCAGGGCGGTGGCCAGCGCCTGCATGGTGCGGTGAGCAGCCCGCTGGAGAGCCAGCAGCACCGACGGTTCATCATTTTCGGATAACACGAGAATGAATTATACAGAATCGGAGTAGAGGTGACGCCGGCTTCACTCCCCGGATCACCGCCGAGACCGGCGAACTCAGCTCCCTTGTCGAACTCGCCGCCGAAGGACTGGGTGTCGCCGTCCTGCCCCACTCGGCCGTCGGCGAAGCCGACCTCACCGTTGTGGATGTCAGCCGCCCACGCCTGCAACGACGCACCGCGCTCGCCTGGAACCAAGCCGCCCACCACGCCCGCCGGACGCGCCTTCCTCACGCTCGCCGACAGGCTGGCGTCGAGTATCTTCACCGCGCCACACCCTACGACGGCTCCGTCTTCCATGACGGTCCAGAAGGTGACGTCGGGGACCCGCAGACCGTCGAGATCCAGGGCGTGCTTGCTCTCGGGCGGAGTGACGGCCCGCATCTCTTGGATGTGCTCGTCAAGGAACTTGACAATCTCGGGACCTGATAGATCGTCAACGAGTATCTCCATCGGCTCCCCTCGTTCGACCCGAGACTGCGACCGTTTGCAGGCGCTGGCAGCCACGGTCTACTCGCCGTGGCCGTGTTCCGGGCCCTGCGACCCCTGTCGTGAGAGCACCGGGCTCTGCTCGGCCACTACCCACCTGCGACAGCGGTAGCCATCCTCGTCAAACAGGAGGCCTGATCGGTGATGGGGTGGGCCTCTGCCAGTGGTCAGCGCGAGCGTTCCTCGACGATCTGCTGGGCGCGAGGCGGCAGCGGCGCGCCGATCTCGGTCGCGAAGTCGAGGAAGTCCTGGTGGCCGGGGAGTTGCTGCAAGGCCGCGTGCACCAGGCTGCGGGCGTTGCTGACCTGGCCGCGCAGGTGCGCCAGCTGGGCCTGCAGGAACCCAAGTTCCGGGCCGCCAAGCGCGGGGTGGCGGGTCAGCCGGTCGAGGCGATCTTCGGCCTCGGAGCCGATGAGCCGGTCGAGCAGCAGGTGGTGCCATTCGGCCAGCGCCGCGGTCCGTTGGTCACGGTCGTGGCCCCTGGGTCGCCAGGCGCGGTTGGGTGTGGTCGGGGCATCGCGGGCGAGGCGGTCCAGCGCGTCAAGGTAGCGGTCGGTGAACCCAACCCACATGTCGGGGGCCGCCAACATCTGCGCGAGCACGCTGGCCAGCGAGGTTTCCTTCTGGCTGACCCGACCCCAGCCGCTGCGTGTCCAGCCGTGGCGGGACTCCCACCGGATGAGCTGCGGCGCCGCACGTTCCGCGAAGCCAGCAAACCCATATCGGGCGTGCAGCGTGCCCCACAGCAACGCCACGGCGTCCGACACCACCACCCCTGCCGCTTCCATGGGGTCCTCGGAGCGGAAGTAGTCGTAGTCACGCGTCTGGCAGGCCAGATCGATGAGCTGGGCCAGCGCGGTCGCAGCGGCACTGGGGTCCGGGGCGCGCAGGCCATCCTGCGCGGCGGCGACCAGACGCTTGAACGTCAATCGCCAGCGCGTGCGTTCTTTTGGCGAGACCCGCCGGTCGCCGGCCAGGTAGGCGCCTGAGCGTGCCAGCGCGACGAAGTCAGCCACCTCGTCCAGCAGTTGCTGGGGATCAGCGGGTTCCTTCGACGGGCGCTTGCCACGATCATGCTGGTCAGGGTCGATCTCGGCTTCGATGCGCTGTCGCGTGGCCGCTGAGCCTCGCCAGTACAGGTTCCACAGGGCCTTCTTCAGGCGCTGCTCGTCCAGCGTGGCCAGCTGGCCGAAGAACTGCTCGCGGTTCATCCGTCCGATCGGCATGGCAGATGATGCTAGCCGACGGCAGGGCTTTAGGAGAATTCGTCGCCCAGGATCCGATTGGCCAGGTACGTGGTGCCAACGCCGAGCGGGTCGTTGGTGAGCTTCTCCATGGACTCGACTCGAGGGTTCCACTCCAGCTCGTTGCGAAGGTCGACGAGGTAGTCGAACACCTCGTCCGGGGCGCGCTCGATCAGGGTGGTGTTCTGGATCACTGCCATGATTGACTCCTCTGTGGTGCGGCACGGTCTGCGGCCGCGTTGGCCAATCCGTTTCGGTGCGGGTGATGGTGGCCGCAGTGCCAGCGTCGCCGCCAGGACGACCACCGTCACCATCGCCACCAGCCCTGCCGCCAACGCCACCCACCGCAGTTGCTGGCGTTCGACGCCGCTGGCCGAGACCCTCGCCGCCGCTCAGCCCGACCCCACCCCAGCGGCCACACCGAGCACGCACCCGTTTGAGCCCGCCCCGATCAAGGCACGCCATCGTCCCCGGGGCAGCTTCCTCGAACCGAAGCGGCGCCTGATCCTCGTCTCCGAGATCCTGAACCCCTTCACGCGGCGGATGGGATGCTCGACGACGCCGGCCTGCAAGCGGGCATGCGGGTGCTGGACACCGGCACCGGAGCCGGAGACGTCGCCCTCCTGGCCGCCGAGCTGGTCGGCCCAGGCGGCCGCGTCGTCGGGTGGACGCCAACCCGCAGATCCTCGACACGGCCTCCGCCCGCGTCCGGTCGGCGGGTCTGGACAATGTCTCCTTCGTCGCCGGACTGCCGCCAAGCGACCCTGGGCGGCCTCTTCGACGCCGTGATCGGGAGGCTGGTGCTGATGTACCTGGCCGAGCCGGCGGATGCCCTGCGTTTGCTGGCGGATCGTCTCGGGCCGGGCGGCATCGTCGCCTTCCAGGAATTCAACTTCACCCCCGAGTCGCTGCGTCCCTCTCCGCCAACGCCGCTGTGGCAGGAAAGCTGGGGCTGGATCGTGGGGACCATCCGCAGTGCCGGGATCCCCGCCGAGGTCGGCTCCGGCCTGCGGCGCGCCTTCCTGGACGCTGGCCTGCCCGAGCCTGAGCTGCGCCTGGAGTCGGTGGTGGCGGGAGGACCCGAATCGCTGGGATACGAGTGGATGGCGGAGACGGTGAGGAGCATGCTGCCGCTCATCGTCAAGTCCGGCGTCGCCAGCGCGGAGGAGGTCGGCATCGACACCCTGGCGAGCAGGCTGCGCGCCGGGACCACGGCGGCCGGCGGTGTCGTCAAGGCGCCAGACATGGTGAGCGCCTGGACGCACAGACGCTGAGCGATCCTGTCGCTAGCGACCTTGCTGTTACCCTTGGTAACAGCGCAGACGGCGGACCACCATGCGATTCGGGATCTTCTACGAGCACCAGCTCCCGCGGCCGTGGGGGCCCGACGACGAGCACCGCCTCCTGAAGGATGCCTTGGAGCAGGTCGAGCTGGCCGACCGGCTGGGCATCGACTACCTCTGGGTGGTGGAGCACCATTTGCTGTAGTGGAAGTTCCCTCCCACTCAGACTCAGCCGAGATCGACGGTGACCGACCCCGGCTCGATCTCGCTGACTGGCAGGGGCCGGCGCGGGACGGGTGTCGCGTTGACGATCGAGGTGGTCGTGCGGCCCAGCGGCGTGAAGCGGTCCAGGATCGGCTCGAGCTCCTCGATCGACCGCAGGTACAGCTTCAGGAAGTAGCAGTCTTCGCCGGTGATGCGGTAGCACTCGGTGACCTGGGGCAGCTGGCGGGCGACATCGGGGATCAGCTTGAGGTCACGCGTGCTCGGGCTGACCCTGAGGATGGCGCAGATGGTGTAGCCGAGGACGCGCGGCTCGACCTCGGCGTGCACGCGGAGGGCACCGCTGTCGGTAAGCCGGCGCAGCCGTTCGGCGACCGCGGGCGGGGACAGGCCCACCCGCCGGCCGATCTCGGCGACCCGGAGCCTTCCGTCGCGGTACAGCTCCGCGGCGATGCGGCGGTCGATGTCGTCGAGCGAATCGAAGGTCCGACGTTCACTATTTCGTTGTTCTGACGGCATATCGGCCTGCGCTCCAGTGTTTCGCCATTCATTCTGGCCCTGCTGCCTTCGTAGCATGCGGCCGTGAACGATCTCACGCAAGCGCTGACCGCTCCCGACCGCTGGAGCAGTGGCGCGGCAGCACCATGGCCGCCCCGCCTCCAGGGCCTGCCGCCGCAGTCGTTCTTCCTTGTCAGCGCGGTATTCCATTACCTCGGCCCAGCGTTTGCGGTGCTGCTGTTCGCCCACCTCGACGTGCTCGGCGTGGCCTGGCTGCGGATCGCCGCCGCGGCGGTGCTGTTCGCGGCGTGGCGCCGCCCCTGGCGGCTGCTCACCCGGCCCGACCGGCCCAAGCGGATGCTGCTCGCTCAGCTCGGGGTCGTGCTGGCCGCCATGAACGTGCTGTTCTACCTCGCGGTGGCGCGGCTGCCGCTGGCAACCGTGGGCGCCATCGAGTTCCTCGGGGTCGTGCTGCTGGCGACCGCGGGTGCCAGGACGCCGCGCAACGCCGCGGCGCTCGGGCTCACCGTCTGCGGCGTGGCCGCGCTCGCCGACCTGCGCCTGGCCGGGCAGCCGCTGGGGTTCGCGTTCGCGTTCGGCAACTGCGCGCTGTTCCTGCTTTACGTGGTGCTCGGGCATCGGATCGCCAACACCGATGCGGGCGCCGGCGCGATGAGCGGGATCGACCAGCTCGGCGCGGCGATGCTGGTCGCCGCAGTGGTGGTGACGCCGGTGGGGCTCGGCGGCGCGCTGGCGGCGTTCGCGCACCCGGTGCTGCTACTGGCGGGCGTGGGCGTGGGGCTGTGCTCCTCGGTGATCCCCTACATCACCGACCAGTTGGCGATGGCGACGCTGCCGCGCGCCACCTTCGCGCTGATGCTCGCGCTGCTGCCGATGCTCGGCACGATCATCGGCGCGATCGTGCTGCGCCAGCTCCCCACCAGCCAGGACCTGTTCGGGATCGCGCTGGTCGTCGGCGGCGTCGCGCTCCACCATCCAGATCGCGGCGCATAAAACACTCCCATCGTGATGTCCCTGCATGAGGAGGCGGCATGCTGTACGCGCAGCTGGGCTCATCCGGTCTGAAGGTCTCGCGGATCGCCCTTGGAATGATGAGCTACGGCTCCCAGACCGAACGCAGGTGGCATCTGAGCCAGGACGAGGCCGAGCCGATCGCGCGGCGGGCGGTCGAGGCCGGCGTGACCTTCTTCGACACCGCCGACACCTACTCCGACGGCATGACCGAGGAGATCACCGGCCGGCTGCTCGCCAAGCTGTTCTCCCGCCGCGACGACTACGTGCTGGCCACCAAGGTCTTCTTCCCGATGGGGCCAGGCCCCAACGACCGCGGGCTGTCCCGCAAGCACGTGCTGGCCGGCATCGACGCCTCGCTGCGACGGCTGGGGACCGACTACGTCGACCTGTACCAGATCCACCGCTGGGATCCGGAGACCCCGATCGAGGAGACGATGGAAGCCCTCAACGATGTGGTGCGGGCCGGCAAGGCGCGCTATATCGGGGCCTCGAGCATGTACGCCTGGCAGTTCGCCAAGGCGCAGCACACCGCGCAGGCGGCCGGGTGGACCCGGTTCACCTCGATGCAGAACCATTACAACCTGGTCTACCGAGAGGAGGAGCGGGAGATGATCCCGTTGTGCCTTGACCAGGGCGTGGGGTGCATCCCGTGGAGCCCGCTGGCGCGCGGGCTGCTCGCCGGCAACCGCGAGCGAGGCGGCGAGCAGCGGACCGTCCGGGCCAACAGCGACCCGCTCGCCGACTCGATGTACGTCGACGACGACTTCGATGTCGTCGACGCGGTCCGCACGGTCGCCGGCGAGCGCGGCCTGCCCCCGGCGCAGATCGCGCTTGCCTGGCTGCTTGGCAAGCCCGCCGTGACCGCACCGATCGTCGGGGCGACCAAGCTGCGCCACCTCGACGATGCGATCGCCGCAGTCGACCTGCCCCTGAGCGAGGACGAGGTGGCCCGCCTGGAGGCCCCCTACCGGCCCCACCCGGTCCTTGGTCACCAGTGACATCAGACGGGTCCGTCCGCAACGACGCCACGCTCGGTCGCGGGCAGCATCTCCTTGCTGTCACCCTCGGTAACAGCGCAGACTACGAACTACCATGCGATTCGGGATCTTCTACGAGCACCAGCTCCCGCGACCCTGGGCGCCCGATGACGAGTACCGCCTCCTGAAGGATGCCTTGGAGCAGGTCGAGCTGGCCGATCGGCTGGGGATCGACTACCTCCGGGAGGTCGAGCACCATTCGCTGTAGTGGAAGTTCCCTCCCACAAGCCTTGCGGCTAACGCTGGTGGCGTGTACGGTCTAGGCTGTCTAGACATGATGCAGGTGAGTGGGAAGGACCCAGGATGCACTGGCAGGTGCAAGAAGCCAAGCAACGCTTCAGCGAGATCGTCCGGCAAGCGCATGACGACGGGCCGCAGGTCGTCACCCGCCACGGTGAGGAGGTGGCAGTCGTGATCGATATCGAGGAGTATCGCCGCCTGACCGGCAGCAAGCCCGATTTCAAGGACTTCCTGCTGTCCGCACCGGACCTTGCCGCCCTTGAAATCCGTCGCCCGGGCGAGCGTGCCCGCACGGTGGAACTCGGTGACGAGTGGGCGGGTTGATGCGGCGGCAGCGATGAGCTTTCTTCTCGATACCAATGTTGTCTCTGAGGCGCGCAAACGCACGGCCAACCCCAATGTCAAAGCCTGGTTGGCGTCAGTCGCTGGGCCCGAGCTGTACCTCAGCGTCCTGGTGATCGGTGAGATCCGCCAGGGAATCGAGCGGATGCGACGTCGCGACCCCACCCAGGCCGGCGTCTACGAGTCATGGCTGTCCACGCTCCTTCGGGACTACGCTGACCGCATCGTTCAGGTCACTGCCGAGGTGGCCCAGGAGTGGGGGCGCCTGAACGTGCCCGATCCGCTGCCGGTGATCGATGGCTTGCTGGCCGCGACGGCCAAGGTGCGAGGCTGGACGCTGGTCACACGCAACACCGCCGATCTGGCCCGTTCTGGCGTGCGCCTGCTGAACCCGTTCGAACCCGCGAGCTGAGCTTCCGCCCGCGGGCAGCCCGCACGACAATCACGGCCTGCTTCCGCCCCAGTGCTTGTAGCAACGCTCCCGTTCGGCCTGTGCATTACCTTTGAACCCACCACCGACGGCACCTGAAGTCGACTGCACGACGAGAGCGGCGAGGGAGGGCTCCTTTCGTTCGATGCAGTCCTGAGAAAGAAGATCAAGGGCGCGCCCGAGGCCTCTCGCGGGATAGATCTCATCGATGGCTGCCGACGCTTCACCGTAGGTGAGCGTGCTGCGACGTTGGCTCGCGACGATCAATGCGGACCGCAGGCGGGTGACTGCCTCGTACATTCGTTTATCCACCCTGACAGGTCTGTCTGGGCGCCACTTGATTGTCACGGTGTCGCCGAGCTCGAAGGTTGCGTCCATTGTTTTCAGCCCTTCCCACTCCGCGTAGATCCAATACGCGCAATCTACTACAACGCGCAATGAGCAACAGATCCGTCGGTCCCCAAGCCATTGCGGAGCATAGTCGGCTCAGCTTCGTCGCTCTCCAGCCCCGAGTACCTTGATGTCACCCCCGGGTAACAGCGCAGACGACGGGCCACCATGCGATTCGGGATCTTCTACGAGCACCAGTGGGGGGCCGATGACGAGCACCGCCTCCTGAAGGACGCCCTGGAGCAGGTCGAGCTGGCCGATCGGCTTGGCATCGACTACCTCTGGGAGGTCGAGCACCATTTGCTGTAGTGGGAGTTCCCTCCCACAGCACCGCGGCCAAGAGTGGTTGGTTTAAGAGCCACTCCGGTGTCTACCTCCGGGGAGAGGTCCAGGCCGCCGCGACATCCCGCTGCCTTTCGTCCACCTGACCTGTGGGCAGGCTTGCCTCATGGAGGCGGGGACCTCCTGACCTTCAGGAGCTCCCCATCGCAGTACACGATCTCGAGCACGTAAGGGCTTTTCCGGTGGTCGGTGAAGATGATCCTCACTTGGTTCGGTCCCTCGGACCGCCATCGGCCAGGCACGCCGAGAGGGGCGTCCGTCGGACCGATCCTGTATTCGATGAACCCGCCATCTTTCTTGAACTCAAGGCCTCGGCGGCCTCGGGCCAAAGGAAAGTCGTAGTCACGAGGGCGATACACGGCGACATCCCCGGCGTCCTCCTCGAAGGAGTGGACCCACCGCTTGAAGATGCTGTCTGGCAGCTCGCTCATGTTCCAACCCGCCTACGTCCGATGCAGTCGCATCCTGTGCAGTCGCATCTTGGAGAACCGCCAGCAAGCCGAGCCTCTTCCCTCGGCGGCGGGCAGAGGCGCACCTTGCCCCCGGTTCCTTGACCTCGTCCATGCCTTGTCACAAGTTCGCCCGCCGCCGGATGGCCGAGCCCGCCGCCGACGTACACAGATTGCGGCAATCGCCGTATAGATACCTGCTGAGGCATCCGGGATAGACTAGCGCATCTTATGGCGCTTGTACGCCAGCTGTGCACCTGAGCCGTTCAAGAGGAGACGCGCCCATGACCGGCACCGTACCTTTTGAGCCACCTACACCCACGCAGCGCAGCTGCGGGACCATGGAAGCCCATCGCAGGCTTCTCACGGACGATCCATCCTACGCAGCGGCAAGGACAGAAATCGAGAACCTCGCGTTCGCGTTTGAGCGGCGCATGCGGGTCTCCGCCCGCACGGGGGTCACTCGGATCCCCGTCATCGTCCACGTTGTGTACAATACTGCCGCGCAGAACATTTCGGACGCACAGTGCCAGAGTCAGATCGATGTGCTGAATCAGGATTTCCGTCGGCAGAACCCCGATGTCGCCCAGGTGCCCGCGGTGTGGCAAGCCATCACGGCGGACTGCCGGATCGAGTTTCAGCTTGCGACCACAGATCCCAGCGGCAACCCGACCAACGGGGTCACCCGCACCCCGACCAGCGTGACGGCCTTTGGCACCAACGACGCGGTGAAGTCAGCTGCCACTGGCGGAGCCGACGCCTGGCCGGCCGATCGGTATTTGAATATCTGGGTGTGCCAGCTGCAGGGCGGTCTCCTGGGATACGCGCAGTTCCCGGGGGGTTCGGCGACCACCGACGGTGTGGTCATCACGCATACCGGGTTCGGGACCACAGGGACGGCCGCGGCACCGTTCGATAGGGGCCGGACAGCCACGCATGAGATTGGTCACTGGCTGAACCTGTTCCACATTTGGGGCGACGACGGCACTGGATGTAGCGGCAGCGACTTCGTCGCCGATACGCCGAACCAGGCCGGCCCGAATTTCAACTGCCCTGCCTTCCCGCATGTCACGTGCAACAACGGCCCGGACGGCGACATGTTCATGAATTACATGGACTACACCGACGATGCCTGCATGTTCATGTTCACAAACGGTCAGCTCGTGCGGATCGATGCGACGCTGGACGGACCGAGATCGTCGTTTACGACCATTACCAGTCCGGTATGGCACTACAACGACCTCACCAACGCGGCGGGGGCGCCCGCGGCGGCGGGCGACCCGGCGGGCTACATGTTCGACGCGCAGGGTACCCAGCACGTCGTGTACCGCGGCAGCGACGCCCACGTCCATGAGCTGTGGTGGGAGGGCACTGGGGGGTGGCATTACAACGACCTCACCAACGCGGCGGGGGCGCCCGCGGCGGCGGGCGACCCGGCGGGCTACATGTTCGACGCGCAGGGTACCCAGCACGTCGTGTACCGCGGCAGCGACGCCCACGTCGATGAGCTGTGGTGGGGCTGATACTTTCAAAAACGCATGGCTGCGTACCAGTTCGCTGTAAAGCCGAACAGCCCCCTCTGCCGGGCCTCCCAGATCGAATAGCACGAAAGCCCCGGCCCTCGACGATCACCCGCGCACTGGCACTACGTATCGTTGCGGCGAATCGATGCACTACAGGAGGTCGGGCAAGCTGAGCGAGCAGGAAGTCCGCGCGCCGGCATGGCGGGCGTCGTGGGCGGAGCGGGTAAAGGAATCGGACGGAGGACCGCCTTGATCAAACGCGTGACGGTTGCGCACGCGCGCCCCAACATGGACCGAGCCGAGGTGCTCCGGTACTGGAAGGAGGTCCACGGCCCGCTGATTGCCAAGGTCCCAGGAGTGAAGCGCTACGTGCAAAACCACTGCACCGAGAGCGCCCAGGCGCGCGCCGAGCCGCCCTTCCTCGGGGTCGGTGAGGTCTGGTTCGACAGTCGGGAGGAAGCCGAACGGACGGTGGCGACGCCCGAGTGGAAGGCCGCCATGGCCGATGCGGCGACCTTCATGGACATGGATCGCGTCGAGGCGGGATGGGCTGAGGAATACCAGATCGTCTGAGGACCTGTGGCGCTGATCGCCGAGCAGCCTGCAGTGTCCGATTGCGGGCCCAGGCGCTGCGATCAGCAATCCTCAGGGGTCCACAACGGCCCGACGACGACCAACCTGCTGATCTGCGCGGTGAGGTCGAACGGCCGTGCGGCCCGGCCCATGCCTTGATGTCACCCTCGGTAACAGCGCAGACTACGAACCACCATGCGATTCGGCGTCTTCTACGAGCACCAGCTCCCACGGCCGTGGGGGGCCGATGACGAGCACCGCCTGCTGAAGGACGCCCTGGAGCAGGTCGAGCTGGCCGACCGTCTCGGCATCGACTACCTCTGGGAGGTCAAGCACCATTTGCAGTAGTGCGAGTTCCCTCCCACTGCATCCGCACAGGGACTCCATCAGCCGCGCATGCGGTAGAAGCGCCAGAAGAGGTTGTCGATGGGCAGGACCTCGAATCCGGCGAAGCCCGCCGCGGTGGCCCAGCGCGCGACCGTAGGGGCGCGCAGGACCGTGCCGGCGGCCTCAGCGGGGCGCTCGGCGAGGGTGGCGGGCAGGCAGTGCAGGATGCTCCAGCCGTACATGAACCGCTCCACCGGGTCGCCGGGCGCGGTGAAGGCGTCGGCCACTCGCTCGTCGGCGACCAGGACGCTGCCGTCGCCGGCGAGCAGCGCGCGGGCCGCCCGCAGCGTGCCAACGGGGTCGGCCATGTCGTGGAGCGCCTCGAACGCGGTGATCAGATCGAACGAGGTCTCAGAGGCGACATGCGCGGCGTCGCCGACCACAAAGGTGACGCGGTCGGCCACGCCCGCCTCAGCCGCCTCGGCGCGGGCTTCGGTGACCGACGCCTCGTCCAGGTCGACCCCCAGGACCCGGGCGCGTGGATAGGCGCGAGCGAGGGCGATGGACGACGCTCCAAGTCCGCAGCCCAGATCCAGCACCCGCGACGGCGGGGCGGTGCGGAGCCGCCGGTCGATGTCGGGCACAGCGGGCAGCCAGGCGCTGGCGAGCTCATGGAGGAACATCGGCCGGTTGGCCGCAGCGATGCCGCGCCGGATCTGCGGGCCGTAGGCGGCATACGGGACGCCACCGCCCGTCCGGTACGCCTCGAGCAACTCCGGCAGCACCCGGGCGACACCCGCGAGCATGATCGCGACCGGCGCGACGTGGTACGGGCTGTCGCGGTCGAGGAGCACCTCGGCGTGGCCCGCGGGCAGCCGGTAGCGGCGCGCCTCCGCCGGCCGGGTCGGATCATCGCAGACGACGTACCCGGCTGACGCCTGCTGCTCGAGCCACTCGCGCGCGTACCGCAACGCGATGCCGGCACGGGCGGCGACCTCGGCTTCGGTGGCCGGCTCGAGGTCGCTGAGCGTCTGGTAGAGCCCGAGCTCCAAGCCCAGGTAGACGCTGAGCGTCTCCAACGAGCGGGTGACGTCGTCGACCAGTCGTTCGGCGAGCGCTTCGCGCGCGTCGACGTCGGTATTGGTTGTCATGGGTCCTCCTCCTTAGCGCTGCCGCGGCCGGTGCGGCGGCTCGTGCACACAGCGTCGCCCCGGGCGAGTACAGCTCGCGTACAAGTGGCGTACGCCCGGCCGATCACCCGCTTTACCCTTGTAGCGAGGGAGCCCGGCTATGGCCGCTGCCGGTGCGCCGGTGGGCATGGCGGTGCAATGTACGGGGGTGACAAGGCTGCAGCACGAGGTGGAGTTCGGCGTCCTGGGGCCGCTCGAGGTTCGGGTGGCGGGTCGGCCCATCGCGGTGCCCGGTGTGCGGCAGCGGGCGCTGCTCACCGCGCTCCTGCTCCGCCGCGGCATCGTCGTCACGTTCGACCGACTCGTCGACGAGGTGTTCGGCAAGGAGCCGCCCGAGGAGGCCCGCAACGCGCTGCAGACCTACGTCGCGCGGCTGCGCCACGCCCTCGGACCGGCCGCGGCGGTGGTCGTCACGCGCGCACCCGGCTACGTCCTGGACGTGCCGGGGCACGCGGTCGACACGGAGCGGTTCACCACGCTGCTCGGCAAGGCGCGCCACATGCACTCGCCAACGGCCGCGCTCGCGCTGCTGGACGAGGCACTCGCGCTGTGGCGTGGCCCGGCATACGCCGAGTTCGCTGAGACCTTCGCGCGGGGCGAGACGCTGCGCCTCCACGAGCTCTGGCTCGCCGCCCAGGAAGACCGGGCAGCCCTGCTGCTTCGGCTGGGCCGCCTCGCCGAGAGCACCGCCGCGCTGGAAGCCATCGTGGCGCAGGAGCCCTGGCGGGAGCGGGCCGTCGAGCTGTTGGTCTCGGCTCTTGCCCAGGCCGGCCGGACCCCCCACGCGCTCGCCGTCTACACCCGCTATCGCGATCGGCTTCGCGATGAGCTCGGCCTTGACCCCTCGCTCAGGCTGCGGCGTCTCGAGGAGCAGGTGCTCCGCGGGGAGCTGCCGCCCGTCCAGCCCCACCACGCCAAACGGCAGCCTCGCACGCTCCCCGCCCGAGCGACCTCGTTCGTTGGGCGGGAACAAGAGCTCGCCCTGGTCCGCAAGACCCTCGCCGGCGGGCGGCTGGCCACGCTGGTCGGCCCGGGCGGGGTCGGCAAGACCCGGCTGGCCCAGCAGGCCGCGGCCGCCCAAGGGTCGGTCTGGTGGGTGGACCTGGCCCCGCTTCGCGACCAGGACGCCGTACCGCATGCGCTCGCCGACGCGCTCGACCTCGACGTCCAGCCGGGCACCCCAGTGCTGGACACCCTCCGAGCGTGGGCAGGTAGCGCTCGTGGGCTCCTGGTCGTCGACAACTGCGAGCACCTGCTCGCCGCCGTGGCAGGGGTCGCCGAGGAGCTACTGGGGGCCTGCTCCGCGCTTCGGCTGTTGGCGACCAGCCGCGAGCGGCTCAGCGTCGAGGGCGAGCAGGTCCTGGTCGTCCCGCCACTTGCGGTGCCCGCGCCGGACGCCGAAGAGATCCGCACCCCCGCGGTCCGGCTGTTCTGCGACCGGGCCCGCGCGGCCGACCCTGGCTTCGCGCCCGACCGGGAAGCCCTCAAGCGGGTCGGCGACCTCTGCCGCGCCCTTGACGGCCTCCCGCTCGCCATCGAGCTGGCCGCTGCGCGGATCGGCACGCTGACCGTCGACGACCTCGCCGACCGGCTCGATGCGCGCTTCGAGCTGCTCCGCACGACCAACCGTGGCGGCGGTGACGCGCGCCACCACACCCTCCGCGGAGTCGTCGACTGGTCCTTCGACCTGCTCACGCCAGAGGAGCAGCGGCTGTTCCTGCGGCTGTCGGTGTTCGCCGCGGCGTTCGACCTCGCCGCCGCCGAGAAGGTCGTGGCCGACAACGACCTGCCCGCCGGCCGCGTCGCCGACCTGGTGGCCCGTCTGGCCGACCGGTCCATGCTGACCCGGCCCGGCCACAGCGGCGTTGGCCGCTACCGGATGCTGGAGACCCTGCGAGCCTTTGCCGCCGGCCGGCTCCCCGCCGCCGAGGCCGAGCGCCTCCGAGGCCGCCACGCCGGATTCATGGTCGACCTCGCCGAGCGCGCCGAAGCGGGGCTGTACGGCCCCGACGAGCCGGCTTGGGTCCGCCGGGTCGAGGCGTGGCTGGACGACCTGCGGGCGGCGTGGAGCTGGGCGCGGGACGCCGGTGAGGTCGACGTCGCGGTGCGGCTCGCCGCGGCCCTCACGCGCTTTGCGTACTGGCGCGTGCGGTCCGACATCCTCTCCTGGGGGACGCAGGCGGCGGCCATGGTGCCCGCCCACCCCCGCCTCGCCGTCGCCCACGCCGCGGCCGCCCACGCCGCATGGATCGACGGCCGCCTCGACCAGGCCCGCCAGCTTGCCCGGCGGGGGGTCGCGGTCGCCGGTGGCCCGACGGCCCCGGCCGCGGCCGCCCCCCTGGAGGCGCTCGGCGATGCCGCGCTGCTCAGCGGGGACCCCGCAGCCGCGCTAGAGGCCTACCGTGGCGTCGCCGCGCTCGCCGCCTCCGGCGACCTGGCAGGGCTGGCCGTCGCCAAGGCAAACCAGGCTCTTGCCCTGTCGTACGGCGGCAATGACCAGGCCGCGTGCGCCGCTGCCAGGGAGGCGGTCGTGGCGGCCCTGGCCTCGGCCAATCCCACCGCCATCGCGATGGCGCGGTTCGCCGAGGGGGAGGCGCTCGCCGATCTCGACCCGACCAGCGCCTTTGCCGCCCTCGACGAGGCGCGGCGGCGCGCCCAGGACGTCGGCAACCGATTCGTCGCCGGCACCGCCCTCACCGCCACAGTGGCGCTCCGCAGCCGGCACGGCCCGCCGGACCAGGCGCTCGGCCCATTTCGGGATGCGGTCGAGCACTGGCAGAGGAGCGGCAACCGAGCGCTCATCGTGACCACGCTGCGCAACCTCGTCGTTCTGCTCGCCCGGACCGGCCGGGACAAGGCCGCCGTGTCCCTCGCCGCGACCCTGCAGCTACAAGCTCCGGGCAAGTCGTACGGCAGCGAGGCCGAGCGAATCGCGACCGCGCTCGCCGCGGTCCGCCAGCGACTCGGCGACGCCGCCTACGCCCGCGCATGGGCGGCGGGATCGGCCAGAACGCTGGAAGCAGCCGCCGCCGACGCCATACGCTCGCTGGACTCCGGTCCTGGAGTGCGATGACCCGGGCGCAGGTCGCCCATGTGTTGCTGTCACCCCCCCGTAACAGCGCAGACTACGGACCACCATGCGATTCGGAATCTTCTACGAGCACCAGCTCCCGC
>WNFX01000728.1_pt1 | contig 36819 bp, 28 predicted proteins | sample 5400111 | NCBI WGS metagenome assembly WNFX01 (sample SAMN13153363, study PRJNA577476) | soil metagenome | isolation source: 40 cm soil or saprolite under grassland replicate 1 | place: USA:California | collected 2016-06-15
CGACGCGAGATCCAGCGTCGCCATCGTCGCGGCTTGCTTGAGTGGCTCCATGAACAGTTCCTTTCTGGCGTTCACCCAGAGACGTTGTTTGAGTTGTTTGCCGCCTGAAGCGGCTCAGCTAAAAAGTGCAAAGATAGAGCGTCAACCTTTAGCTCTACATACTTATATCTCAGAGGTCTTACTGTAACAAATTAACCTGTTGAAGAACCATATTATTGTTCCCGCTGTTTTTATGACGGATGTAACATGGAAAGAGGAGAGATACCTGATGTAGCATTATAGTTGTGTTAAAAAGCATAACTACTACATTCGTTAAATCAACATGATGAGCAGAGGTACCGTAAAATATACTCAAAGATAGAGGAGGAATATGCCAGTTCGCGATGTTCTGAAGTATGCTGGTCACGATAGTTATGCAGTACCAAGCCTAAAAATGAAGGGAATGGTGCATTGTGAGGGTTGGATCGAGCGGGATTATGCATATTTGCTTGAATTTGATCCGTTGGTTGTATCTTACGAAGAGCAGCCCTGCAAAATCTCGTACTTCTTCGAACAACAAAAACGGTACTATATTCCGGATTTTGCCGTTCACTGGCACCATCAACAACCTAGCCTTGTCGAATGTAAACCAGCATCTAAACTGAATGACCCGGAGAACCTCAGAAAATGGACGGCGGCACGGTTGTGGTGCAAGCAGAACGGCTATACATTCATGCTCGTGACCAATAAGGCACTGCAAGAATGCGGCATACTCCTGTCCAACATCAAACTCCTTGCAGGACATGCGCACCAACGCATTACCCCACAAGCTAGGGACTACCTACTCAAGACAGTGCAAAAGGAGAATAGAGCTCTCTCTATTGCGGAGTTGGTAGAATGCACTCCATTGCTCGATCCACGTGTCGTCAGATCCTGTGTCTGGCACCTTCTGTATACAAGAGAACTCTCGACAGATCTGACGAAGCCATTGAACACGATGACCACATCCATCTCGTTTCCGCAAAAATAAAGGGGGTACACGATGCCGCAACCATTTGCGTTTGAGTCTGGCGTGGAGTACATTTTGGATGGAATCGGATATTGCTTGCTCAGGGTGCTCTCAGAGGGCCAGGTTCTTGTAAAAAATCTTATGACGACGACGGAAACGGTTCATAAGACCAACGAACTCCTCAAAAGGTGGAATGAGGGCAGAATGGAGTTCGCCTTGCAAGGCCGCAACTTGAGAGGAGAAAATGGGCAAACCATCAAAACATCATACGAGTTTACAGATGTCGGTTTTCTGGACAAGAACCTCCGTCAAGAGGCGTGGGACAAATACCAGTTGATCCTTCCACTGCTTGATCTTCATCCTCGAGATCGAAGGGAGGAAACCATCAGGAAGTGCATTGAAGCGTACGTTGCAAAACAAATCCAGCTTATCATTTCTGGAGAAAGAACTACCCCGATCTTCCCTCAACGCTCTGGAAAGAGAAAGAAAAAGTGGACAGATTCCGTTGAAGAGGTAGATACCACCCTATCTTCAAAGGGAGAGATACAGGATAGCACTGAGAACGGTGTTCAGATTCTTGCTAATACGCTATTGCAACGTATCAGCGTACGCGAAGTTCAACGCTGGATCCAGGATTTCGAGGAAAGCCGCAGAGATATTCGCAGTTTGGTACCCGCGTACTACAGGAGAGGACGGAGACCGGTGCCGCTGCCTCCAAAAGTGGAAGAACTATTGGAGACAGCCGTGAAGCAAGTCTACGAGACTGAAGAGAGGGCTCCGGTGACGCACGTTATCGACAAACTGGAGTTTCTCATTCTCGAGGCAAACGAAAAGCGGCTCGATGATGAGCCAGAACTGGTGGTGCCCAACAAGAGGAAAGTGTACCGCCACATTGATGAGCTAGACCCCATGGAGATCGATGCCGCGCGAATGGGACGTCGCTATGCGCGGCGACAACACCAGCAATATAAGCGCGGGCCTAGACCGACACGACCCAACGCACGTTGGGAAGCAGACGACACAGTGGCCGATCTGATGGTGATCGATGATGTCGATGGTCTTCCTATAGGGCGGCCTACATTTACAGCAGTCCGCGATAAAACATCTGGCTGTGTTCCTGGCTTCAACGTGAGTTTTGAGCCGCCATCATCTCATAGTGTTATGGAGTGTCTCTTCTATGCTATCCCGGAGAAAGCCCATGTGAAAGAACTCTTTGGGCTCAGGAACGACTATATAGGCTACGGGGTACCAGAGGTATTAGCAATAGATAGAGGATCAGGGTATTTAAACAAAGACCTCGAACTAGCCTGTGCTCAGCTTGGCATTGAACTGGATCCAATGCCAGGAAAATCCCCATGGTTGAAAGGCTCAATCGAACGTTTTATCAAAACTTCAGGTACAGACGTTTTTCATGCCACACCAGGTACAACATTCTCAAATTTTCTCGTCCGTGGTGATTATGACCCGTCGAAACATGCTTGTGTCACCCTCGATGGTCTTTGGTATCTACTACACAAGTGGATCGTAGATGTATACACGCAAGAAGCGCATCGAGGAATAGGAGGAGTGCCAGCCAAGATCTGGGAACGTGGACTCAACCGCGACTTCGTGCCACGCCTCCCTGCAAGCCGTAACGACCTCGCAGTCCTGTTATCACGCGTTGAGAGCCGTGTGATTCAAAGTACCGGCATCGAGTTTGAGAATCTTTGGTACCAGGACTCCCGGTTATCCGCACTACGGGACTACCTCAAAGATGGTAACCGACACCTTCCTGTACAGTTTAAGTATAACGCTGGCGATCTCTCGAGAATCTGGGTGCTAGATCCAAGAAAAATGAAATATCTTGAGGTTCTTGCTGACGACCAATACTACACTCAGGAACTTTCTCTCTGGAAACACCGAGTCATTAAGCGCTATGCGAAAGAGGAGATGAAGAGAGACATCAATCGGGAAGCGCTGATCTTGGCCAAAGAGGAACTCCATCGAGCGATTTATGAGGAATTTCGTCAGGGAAAAAAGTTGGGAGGCCGAAAAAGAGGAGCTCGCTTTCTCGACATTCAGGTGTCCGAGGTGCTGCTAAGAGCCCAGCCATCTAAAGTTGTTGCTGAGGAAATGCCTGCAGTCTCGTTATTGATCGATCTCAGTACGCCCAATGCCACACGGCAAGATGCCACTCCCCTGGCTTCTCCAACCAGTGAAGCAGAAAGCACTACCCCTACTACCTCCGCCAGTAGTGTTGCCCAGATAGGAGTTCCTTTACCACCCATGATCGAGGGAGTGAAACTCCCAGTAGATGCAGAGTTAATGCTAGCGGGAACCCGATTAACTGAACCTGAAGATGCCAAAGGCGAGCCAGAAACATCTCCGGAGAAAAATGATACCAATCAGCAGAGCGAGAAGTCAAGAGTGAATACTGATCCAGATGAAGCGACTACATTCGGAATCAAAGCTCATTATGGTCGTCGTGGTCCTACATGAGGTCGAAAAGTAATAATGTATTGCCGTCGTCCGCTGATGGTTCACGGCATTATTCATAGTTGTAGACATTAGTTATACTAATTATGGAACAATAGATGCTCGTCAGAGGAGGCAATCGAGCATAAGAATATTCACCAAAACGTAAAAGAAAGACAAATCATACAAGCTAGCTTATTAGATGAAAAGGGAGCATTAATAAATATGAGCACCGCTCTTCTGGATCAGTGGGGTGACTCTTCTCCAGATCCTAGGCAATGGCGATTGATGAGCAAGACTCAGCGCTGTAATATGGTTGAGAATATCTTACTCGAACATCAGCGCTTCAACGAGCTTCTCGAACGGATCGACTACTGCTCGCGATTCGGAGGTGAAATCGAAACAAAAAACCCTCCATGTCTTGCAATTCTTGGACACACTGGTGCGGGAAAAACAACGCTTTTGGACACCTGGCTTGCAAAAGCACCACTTCGAGGAATGGAAACGCCAGAAGGAAGCATCATCCCCTATCTGTACGTCCTGGTGCCATCAAGTCCTAAGAAAAAAGGCGCAGTAGCAGCGTTTCTGCGAGCGCTTCACGATCCGAACCCCAGCCGAGGTACTGAATGGGATATGATCCTCCGTGTTCATCGATTAATGAAAAAATGCCAGGTACGAATGGTCTTTGTTGATGAGTTCCAACACTTGGTGGATAAAGACACACAAAAGGTCGTTCACGCCGTGGCAGATTTTCTAAAGGATATTATCAACCAGACACATGTTCCGATGATCCTCACAGGGAAACTGGGTGAAGCGGAACCGATTTTAGAGGCTAATTCACAACTCGACCGACGGGTCGGAACCCCTCTCATATTGCGGCCATTCGAATGGAATCGAAGTCGAGCGGAGACAATCAAAGAGTTCCGCACACTTATGCGCGATATAGATGCTGCGTTGCCGTTAGATCCTTCAAATTTGCAGGAAGAAGAAATGGCCTTTCGCTTCTTTTACGCCAGCGACGGTTACCTGGGATGGATTATGGAAATTGTACGAGAAGCAGCCTTTCGGGCGATAGATACAGGGTGTAATTCCTTGAACAGTGCGTTACTAGCGACAGCATATGAAAACCGTCTTGCCGGTACAGATATAGGTGAAGGGAAAGTAAATCCTTTTTCTACGCCAAATTTTACACAGGCTACTGTTGATCAACTCAAACCAACTCAGAAAAAAAAGCGACGTTCACATTCTACACAACCACCTAGCGACAAGAAAAATGGCCGGAAGAAATCGCAAGAAGAGAAGAAGAAGGATTGAAACAAGATGCAACAGAAACAGTCACCATCTTTCACATCCCTTCCCATACGTATCAACCCTCTTCCTTGGGAGGATTTTGCATCATTTATCTCTCGCGTGGCAAGACAGATGGGATATAAAAATCCTGCATGGATTCTTCATCCGGAAGAAGTATCCCACATTGTCCAACCCTTTACATTGTGCCATCTCCACGACCAAACAGATTACCGCTTCTTTGAGCAAATGCTACAATTGGATGAAGAGACTTTGTATCAACTCACTCTCCACCGTTTTGCATTACGTATGCAAGCTGCTGAATTGGATGATGGAATCGTAAAGGGAGAAATCAATCGTCCCCTCCTTAGGCGCCACATCTTCCAATCGTTTTTCCAATCATATACAGCAACTAGAGTATGTTCTCAGTGTCTCGCCGAAGAGTCCGCCTATGGTCTCCTCCAGTGGAGTATTCAACCTGTCGTATCTTGTCTGCGACACAAAATCTTTTTGACCAGTACATGTCCAATATGTCACCAAACCATTCCAGCGCTTCGCCCTTCACTTACATGTTGTCCACGATGTAATAAAGGTGATTACCGTAGAGCACCAGTAGTTCCTTTGCCCAAGGATATAATGTTCCATACAGGTCAAGCCCTGATACTTGATCGTTTGGGAATAGAAGTACCAATCCCAGAAGATGGTGCGATACTAGCATCTCCCTTACTCAAGTTGCTCCCCTGGCAGTACTTTCAACTCCTCGATGCCTTTCGCTGTACTCTTGGACCCGTATTTCCCGACGCTCCCTTTTTGCGCATCGAAACTGAGCAAAGAAGTCTTCTTCGTCAACATGTGCGTCCCCACAGCGAGTTCACACTTCTAGAGTGGTCTGTCTTTATTACAACATTCCACGAAATTTTCTCTTCATGGCCAGATCAATTTTTCACCTTTCTTAAAGTATTCCCTCAAAGTAGAGAGAGTAGAGGAAGAAAAAGGGATCTTACTAGCAATACAGGAGTACAGCGCGATTTTGGGGTGTTTTATGAAAAATGGCTATATAAACGATTGGCACATTCTGCTTTTGCTTTTCTCCATGAAGCATTTGAGGCATATTTGAATAGGCATTATACAGGAGGAGAAATTACTGGACGCCTACTTCCCTTTCGAGATACATTTAAACAGCAAGAACATGAACGTCCCTACCTGACAAAAGTGCAAACGCGAGCAGTTCTTGGCATCAGTGAACAGGTACTACAGTCCTTACTTGGTCAAGGAATACTTCGTACATTTAAAAAACCCATTAACCAAGCGGGGAAACGCACTATGTATTTGATTGAAAAAGAAAGTATTGAAGCACTACAAAAAGAATGGAACAATCTACTTTCGTTGGATGTGTTGACCAGATCAAGATTTGGAGTGACCAGAGCAATTGTTCTCTCCTTAGAACAGGAGGGACTGCTTCTTCCGAGTCAGGGACTGGGTATGAGCGATTATAGGAAACATCTGTATAGTCAAGAAGATGTCCAACAATTCGAGCACAATATTCTGTCCCATACGGTGAGCATCTCAGAATGCCCTATAAATGCATTGCCTCTTCCAAAGGTTTCCACTCAAATCGGGGTAGCACTCATCGAGATAATCAAAGAAGTACTTAATGGACGTCTTACACTCCTCGAATTGAGAAGTAATGAGCCGCTTTTCCAGCGGCTCATGGTTCCTCATGACCAGATATCTGACTTTCTAAGAGAGTATAAGCAACAACAGTATGAAGAGCGAGGGCTATTGACGATCGATCAGGCAGCCAGATGCATAGGAGTCGGTGAAAGAGTTCTCAGGCGATGGGTGCAATGTGGTCTCCTCAAAAGCGAAAAACTTGTTATTGGTGGAAGGCAACCTCCTCTATTGTTTCAGAGGGTGGATATGGAGACATTTCATCATACATATATTTTCATTAACGAGGTAGCAGATCAATTGCGGGTTGTCCCTTCCACAGTGAGGAAATACGTACAGAGAGGAATCCTCCACTCGGCCCTGGACAAAATGGCCGGCAAGGGTGGCGGTCGGCTTATCTTTCGCCGTGATGAGATCAAAGCCTATGTGGCCTCCAGGCCCTTACAATGCGACAACGTTCGTAGCTAATTGAAAGGAGGCGCTATGCAGAACAGACCACCATATTATCCTGATTCTCCTCTGCCTGCACGGGTCGTTCCCTTACGATGGGAAGATTTGCCCTCCCTCGTTATGCGTACCGCGGTTCAGATGCATTATCGCAATCCACTATGGGTGATTCGACCACAGGAGGTAGAAGAGCGTATTGGAACACATAACTTATGTCTCTTATGGATGGAGACTGACTATCAAATCCTCCAAAGGCTCTTAGCTCTAGATGAAGAAGCGTTATACCAATGTACTTACCATAGATTCGCCCCTCAGCTTCGATTATACAAGGAGCACCATGAAGGTAAGCAGTCCCGATTGGAGGCAATACATCGTCCCCTACTAGGTTACGGAAGCACAAGCGCATATTTCCAACCATATTCAGCCGCAAGAGCATGTCCATATTGCTTTGATAAAGCAATACCGTATGGGCGTCTTTACTGGAACTTCCGCCCTCTAGTGATATGTCCTCAGCATAACATTTTCCTCATTGAGCAATGCCCTGACTGTCGTAAATCTATTCCCCTAATGCGCTCTTCGGTCACTCGCTGCCCACACTGTAAAAATGGTGATTATCGTCGTGCTCAATGTATAGCGGCGAATGAAGGGTCTTTTTTTCACCTTGGGCAGAACCTCATCTGGCACCATCTTGAATCAATGAGTGTAGAGCAGAAAGATGATTTTGCACTTCTTGTAGGATCTCCGCTTCTAGAACTCCCTTCGTGGGAGTACTTCCGTCTCTTGGACGTTTTTCTCAACATTCTGCCTAGGCTATTCCCCGATGATCCTTTTCTGCAGGTGAATCCAGAGATTCAGAAACATCTTCGCCGGAGCGGAGAGATACATGGTCCTTTCACCTTCTTTGAATGGATAGCTCTGACTGCAACTTTTCACTATATCTTCGCGTCTTGGCCGAACCATTTCTTCGCTTTTCTAGATGATTTGGTACGAAGTAGGAGAAAAGAAGATCCCATAGGTTATGAGTCACGCGACTTTGGCAACCTTAGCCGCAAAATATATCATGACTTGTCGGAGCCTGTTTTTTCCTTTCTTCGTGAGGCTTATGAAAACTATTTAAAAACGAGCTATATTGGGAACAGTCGTATTCCTGCACAAGAGCGTTACAGTATAACTATCACGCGAACGGTGCAAGTATTGGGTATCTTCCAGGGTGAAGTTGATGCCTTCATCAATCAAGGATTGCTTCGTGTAGCCCAAGAGCCTATAAAAGTCCAGAATAGGACGATGAAGCGTCGTATCGAGAGGGCGGGTGTGGAAAGACTTTGCCAAGAATGGAAAACGTTGGCCACTTTTTATAAAGTCTCCTATTCACTATTTGATGCGAGAGGAGATACTATGCATATACTATACAAGAAAGGATGGTTGATCCCAGTAAGAGGCCCTGCCATAGATGGTTATCCTATTGAAATGTATCGTACGATAGACGTAAATACATTCATTACTGGGTTATTATCCCGAGCAGTTAACGCTCCCTACATTGCAGGCGAAAGTATATCTCTCAGCACTTTATCTACTAGTAATATAGCAACAATCGAGAGCATATTAGACGCGATTTTCGATGGAAAGCTTGTTCCAATCAACACAAACACCTCAGCACCGCTATTTCGGCAGTTAATGCTTTCATATACGCAGATATATCATTGGCAAGATACACAAAAAGCAAAGAGTGAAGGGCAGATATTTCTTACCCGAGAAGAAGTCGCTGATGTACTGGGCATACGCACCCATGTTGTAACCCATCTAGTGAAGAACGGTTTGCTCATTGAAGAAGAGGGAAAAGATTTATTGCATTCTTTATTCAGGTGGGATAGGATCGAGGCATTTCGTCAGATTTATGTATTCTCACGTGAAGCAGCGGCCCTACTCGATGTATTTCCCGCGATACTATATAAGTACATGAATGAAGGGAAAATCCACCCCGTTCTGGCTAGTAATGGTATAAATCATCGTATAACTTTGCTCTTCCGACGTGAAGACGTCCGTTCTCTTTTGTTGCCCTAACAATATAGCAGTGTCTCACACCATAGTCTATTTGTCATGGAGTTATTCATATCTGCCTGTATTAGTAAGTTTCAATAGAGATAGATGTATCACAGCGACACTAATTCTGGGATGTAGCGACACTAATTTTGTCACAAACGACACTAATTCTGGGATCCTACAGCCACACCATCTATCCTGCCCAGAATGACCATCAAGGAGGCGCTCGACGTCACCAAGATCTACAGCGTCAGTGGCATGTTGCCGCCCGAGGTGCCACTTATCTTGCAGCGTCCATTCCGTTCGCCGCATCACACAACGAGCCACGCGGGACTGGTTGGTGGCGGACGTTTGCCACGTCCCGGCGAGATCAGCCTCGGGCATCGCGGCGTCCTCTTCCTCGACGAACTGCCCGAATTTGGTCAGAATGTGCTTGAGGTGCTACGTCAACCGCTAGAAGACAAGGTGGTCACCATCTCGCGCGCACAGGGAACGATTACCTACCCGGCCAATTTTATGCTGGTCGCCGCCATGAATCCCTGCCCATGCGGCTTTTTTAATGATCCAGTCAGAGAATGCACCTGTTCCGCTACCGCTATTGCACGCTATCAGAAACGCATCAGCGGCCCACTGCTCGATCGCATCGACATCCACGTTGAGGTACCGCGCATCGACTACGAGAAACTGGCCGACAAGCGCCAGGTTGAAAACTCAGCCACCATTCGTGCGCGCGTGCAGGCGGCTCGTGACCGGCAACTGCAGCGCTTCACCGGCACAAACCTGACCTGCAATTCCGAGATGGGGCCAGCCGAGGTGCATGCCTTCTGCGAGGTCGACAATGCAGCTCAGAAGCTCCTCAAAAGCGCCATGCAGCAACTGCACCTCTCGGCGCGTGCCTTTCATCGCGTCCTGAAGCTCTCGCGCACCATCGCCGATCTTGCAGAGAGCGACACGATCGAGACGAATCACATCGCCGAAGCGATCCAATATCGACCTCGCATAGGCACGTAATATGCAAACCCGCTACACATAGTACGACTCATCGTATTCGACTTCGACCGACCAGAAGCCATGATGCTCCTCTTTCTTGTTAAAGAGTGCATCATCAAGCAGTGGAGAGGCGAATATCGCTCCTCTCATCATCGGGCGTTTCCAGGAGCGCGTGCCCCGTTTGAATATATGGCGTGTATGCAGAGCCACGCTCATCATGACGCCAAAGGCAACCAGTATGCAGGTGAATAGAGCTGTGATAAAGAATATGAACATCATGGCGTTGCTCTCCCTTTTCTTGAATCTCTTGTTTTCTTTTACAAAAAATTTATCTCTCTCATTTACTAGACGCATTACATCTGCTAAAATAAATTCCTTGCATACAGTTTTTTGCGGCGAGGGGTCCGGAAAGGGGACCCGAAGAGTCATATTGCGCTTAACTTATACTGAGGCACCCTCTATTCACAATAAACGTTCTTTTGCAGAGCTTTCTCGATCTTTTGCGAGGCAAAGCATGGAAATTTCTGTACACCTGGAACGTCATGTTGTACGATGTGAGCTGACCTTTCAATTTTTGCAGACTGCCAGGCGCTAGAAAGCGATAAGTAGTGATGATTCGACTCTCTGCATTCGCCGATGAGATCTCGGCCAACCTGGATGAGCAGATAGCAGTATTGCACAAAGAAAATATTCATTCTGCTTCACGAGAACGAGAAGGGCATCTACGGCGATACGATCGATCACTGTGTCGATCTGCTTCAGGCGATCGACGATCCTCACCTGCGAGCCGTCTTCGATCCGGCAAACTTCTTGCAATGTGCCCAGATTCCCTGCCCCGATGCGTACGACTTTCTCTATCCCTGGTTCGTATATATCCATGTCAAAGATGTACGCACAGATGGCATACTGACACCAGCAGGCGAAGGCGAGGGGCGCTGGCCCGATCTTTTGCGGCGACTCCACGCCGATGGCTACGATGGTTTCCTCGCGCTTGAGCCTCATCTGAGCGCGGCAGGACAGTTTCAGGGCTTCAGCGGACCCAGATCTGTTCCATAAGGCCTCACGCGCCTTGCAGACGCTCTTGCGCGCGATGAACTGGGACTATCGCTAGACGTTCTACCCTCCTTCGAGAGCGGGATGCATTGCTCGCCCACTTATCCTTTTTCGGATAGTGGAACGAGCGACTATTCTTATTCCTTATAACAAGCCAATTTATGGCAAAATGGTCACTGACCACGTAAAATAGTCGCACTCAGTAGTTATACTATTACCAATACTATCCTTTGAAAGGCGATCATACCAACGATGACAACGATGAACACAAAAATCGAGTCGATTCGATATAACATACAGTCCTCGTACTACGAGTTAAATCGACTGATAGCAGGACCTCTACTGCGACTTGATCCACAGAAGCTCTATCAGTCTCCAGCGCCTGGCGAGTGGACATTGATGGAGAATATCGCACATATTATCGAATTCATGCCCTACTGGGCCAATGAGATCGCTAAGCTCGTTGCTAACCCTGGTCAGAACTTTGGGCGCACCGCTCAGGACGAAGAGCGACTCCATGCTATCGAGGCACATGGCTCCTATACGCTCGCCCAGGCTGCCGCCGCACTCCCCGACAGCTACGCGCACCTGGACCAGGTGGTGAGTACATTACAAGATAGCGATCTGGAACTCACGGGCCTCCATAGCAATTTCGGTGAGAAGCGATTAGAATGGTTCATAGAGGAATTCGTCACTCAGCATCTGACGAACCATCTTCGGCAGATGAAGGAAGCACTGGCACAACTTAGTACCTGAAATAAGCGGGCGTCCCATTGCGCGTCCACACCGTCTACGCCCGCCTGCCAGGTTGAGTCCTGGTTATCCCTTCACTCTTATAGAAGGTGATAGCCGGATTCTTTTTGGCACAGGGTAAATGATGCAAATTATCATAAAATGTTGTATAGTGCTTCTTAGATAGATCTAGCATTCGATTGCTAAAATCTAGTCAGGAGGAAGTATGAACTTTGGATCTGTGGTGGTAAAAGCGCTCATCATTCTGCTGTTGCTATTTCTTTTATCCCTTGCCGGGGCAATCACTTTTCCGGTGCTTGCGGTCATCACAAGCGGCACCAGCGCAGGGATAAGCAGCATTCTGCTCTTCCTTTTAGCGATGATTTTGATCTCTTTAGTCGGTAACCTCCTCGCACGAGGAATTAAAGGCGTCAAGAAAAATGTAGAAGCGATTATCCTGGTTTTCGTTGGCTCCTTCTTCATGGGAGCGATTCTCGCGGTCTTCGCACTTCTGAATATACCTTATACCGTTCGTGTGAATCTCAACTGGTTAGGGACGAGCTGGTATAGTCCCATACTCGCCCTGCTTTTTATCGGCATCCCCCTTCTGATAGTATTCCTGGTCGGTGAATAAGCGACCCCGTCGATGTCGAATGAGTGAGGATGCGACGCTTTCTCGCAAAAGACTGAACCCTGGTCATTTTTCCAGGGTCTGAACTAGCCAAATTACTGATGTGTCATTTCATGCCATAGCTTATAGTATGCACAAGGCATTTACTCTTGCAGTATACAAAGGATCAATAAGCTATGGCACAGACGACCGATACCATACACCTGCTCCGTGCACTGTCAAACCAGATGGCGGACGCGGTTGAGCATGTTACCCCTTCATTAGTTATCGTCAATGGTCGGCAGCGGCAGCCCGCGAGCGGCCTTATCTACGGACCAGACCTTGTTCTGACGGCGGACCATGTTCTGGAGCGTGAAGAGGACCTGACGATTCAGACGCACGACAATCGCACGCTGCCAGCGCAATTTGTGGGCCGCGACCTGGGCACCGACCTGGCCCTGCTGCGTGTGGCGAACCTCGGCCTCGCACCCGCTCAAGCAAGCGAAGAGTCAGTACGCGTCGGACAACTGGTCCTGGCGGTTGGACGCACGCCGAGTGACGGACCGATGGCGAGCACAGGCGTGGTCAGCACGATTGGCGGGCCGCTACGCACCGGGCGTGGCACGATCCTCGAACGCTACATCCGCACCGACGCCACCCCGTATCCTGGCTTCTCAGGTGGTCCCCTCATCGACGCACTGGGAGGCGTCGTGGGCATCCTGACCACCGGACTGGTAAACGGCGTCGCCCTGGCGATCCCGATGGACATCGCAAAGAACATCGCCGAGACGCTGGCGAAACAGGGTTATATCAAGCGCGGCTACCTCGGCATCAGCAGCCAGCTCGTCGAGCTTCCAGTGGCCCAGCGCGCAGGACGCAGCCAGGAGAACGGCCTGCTCATTGTAAAGGTCGATGAGCAGAGTCCGGCCCAACAGGGTGGCGTGCTGGTTGGCGATATCGTAGTTTCACTCGATGGACACGTGATCAATGACTCCGAAGAGCTCCAGTTGCTCCTGGTCGGCGACCGGGTAGGCAGCGCCGTTCCAGTCGAAGTCATTCGCGGCAACACCCTACAGACGCTCTCAGTTACCATCGGACAGCGCAAATAGCACGGAAGGATAGACTGGAAGCGCTTCCTGGCTCCCCTGTCTATCCCTCCTATCACTGGTAGGTACACAATGACACAGGCAACACCATACATCACACAATCATCGTTTCCGCTGCCCGACGCATTTTCGGCGGCGCTCGTCAGCATCTTCGAGCGCGTCAAGCCGAGCGTCGTGCAGATTCACACAGAGGGGCGCGGCGGCGGCACCGGCATTATCTGGAACAGGGATGGGCGCATCCTCACGAATAACCATGTCGTAGCCAGAGACAATGCGCGTGTCCAGGTCCTGCTCTCTGATGGGCGCACGCTGGCAGCCAGGGTGCTACAGCGCAACCCACAGCTCGATCTGGCCTTGCTCAAGGTGGACGGCACCGGCCTGAAGCCCTTGCAGGCGGGCGACTCGACCCGGTTGCGTGTAGGCGAGTGGGTCTTCGCGCTGGGCCATCCATGGGGACAGCGCTGGGTGCTCACGGCAGGGATCATGAGCGCGATCAGCACAGTCAAACTCCCCGAGCACCTGTCGACGCAGTACATCAAGTCCGATGTGCGGCTCGCGCCCGGCAACTCGGGCGGTCCACTGCTCGACGCCGATGGCAACTTCGTTGGCATTAACGCCATGATCCTCGGCGGCGATCTCTCGGTCTCCATTCCCAGTGCGGTCGTCAACAAATGGCTGGCAAGTCTCCCGCAGAGCAAGAGCCGCATCTCGTTGGGCGTTGAGATCCAGGCGGTCGAGCTACCGGCGAAGATCGGCCAGGCGCTCACGCCAGCGCGTAGCACGGGTCTGCTGATCGTCGGCCTGCGCGCCCGGCAGGAGCAGTTCAAGGACCTCTTGATCGGCGATACACTGCTTGATGTAGCGGGCAAACCGGTCAGCGATGCGGCGACTCTGCGCAGCATTCTGGCCCAGGGCGAAGAGGGCGCCCCCGTCGCCATGAGGATTCTGCGTGGTGGAAACGTAGTAGAGCTAAACATCGCGACCCAGACAAGCGAGCTCGCCGCATAGGCTCGCCCGGAAGAGGACAACCATGCGCGTTTTTATTGTAGCGCCAACGCCCATGATGCAGGCAGGACTGCACGCCCTGCTTACCTCTAACGATATACAGATCGTCGGTACATCGGCGGTCCCCGATGCCTTTCACGAGGCAACAACGGATATCGACGCAATCGTGGTGGCAGATGAATTGCAGTTAGAGGCGGTCGGGCGTGCGCTCGCTCCTACGCGCACGGTTGCCCTGGTCGTACTTACGAACAACGAAGAACGTGTGCTGCCCTATCTACGGGGATTGGAGCTGTGCGGCTGGGGCATGGTGCCGTTGGATGCCCCGGCCACACAGCTACAGGCAGCGGTCATAGCAGCCGCGCAAGGACTGATCACCCTTCCCAGAGTACAGGCGCTGCAGCTCTACGACAGGCGCCCCGTCTCCGAGACGATCGCCATCGAAGAGCCGGACGAGACGCTGACCACGCGCGAACGCGAAGTCCTGGAGCTCGTCGGGCAGGGCCTCTCCAACAAGCTCATCGCGCGCCAGTTGCAGATCAGCGAACACACCGTGAAATTCCACGTCTCGTCGATCTCCAACAAGCTCGGCGCCGCCAGCCGCACCGACGCCGTGAGAAGAGGGCTGCGGCACGGACTGATTACCCTTTGACTACGGTTTGTAATCTTGCAACAAGCAAGTTTCTGGAATGAATTTATCCTACCTCATCGATTCAGCCTGCTTGCGTTCAGTAATATCCACACTGACGCCGATCATACGTGCAGGTTTGCCTGCATCATCATAAATGACCTGCCCTCGATTCACCGACCAGTATACAGCACCGTCAGTCCGCACAGCGCGAAATTCGCCTTTATAGTCGGCCCCCTCTGCCAGAGCACGCCTCATCTCTCGTTCGACCAGATCCTGATCTTCAGGATGAACCACGCGCAAAAAGTCTTTAAAATATCCGCAGAAAGTTCCGGGGGCAAAACCCATAGCAATCTCAAGATTGGCCGACCAGTAAATTCTGTCCGATGCAATCTCCCACTCCCAGGTCGCCATATGGGCAAGTTTCAGCGCCAGGTGTAACTTCAACTTACTGTCTCGCAGCGCCTCTTCCACCTTTTTGCGCTCGGTAATATCGCGAATGATAGAGAGCATAGCTGTTCGTGTATCATTGTGTGTGATAAAGCTGTAGCGCGTCTCGACAAAGCGTTCGGTGCCATCGGCTCTAAGAGTGGATGCTTCAAATGATGAATCAATCGCTGAACCTTGAAAAATATAGGTGTAGAGCTTGTGCGCCCATTCACGCTGCTCCAGAGGAAATATAATAGAATAGTCTTTCCCCAGCACCTCTTCTGGTGAGTATCCATAAAGGTGATAGTATGCCGGATTGGCTGCAAAGACCGTTCCATCCGATCTTGAGAGTACCATCGCATCTGATGCAACTTGCCAGATAGCCTGAAAGCGCTCCTCGCCCTCCGAGAATGCCTCCCCGGTAGAGTGATCTCTCTGCTTCATACAGTTAAGACTCCTTCTGCTCAACGTGCTTTTTTCTTTGATCCTTCAAAACAGACTATCCTTATCGATCACAGAATTTTAAATCGCACCAGGAAGCCAATCTCCCATAAAAAGGTTACTTAATTTTAACAGGAATTGCAAGGGGCAACAATAGTCTTCGTTACTCTCACTTCACTTCCTTCCATCAATTGGGCGTGAACGATTCTATATGACCTCCAGGCTATCTACATCCGGCAATGCCGCATACTGCACATGTGGTTCATTCTGGTACCAGAAGGCGACCGAGGCAATGTCGTCTTGCAGAGGCAGATAGCGACCGCCGCTGCGCCAGCCAAGCGCCTGAATGGTGACGCGCAGGTCCTGCTCGAAACGAATGGGGTCCATGATGTGCCAGCGATACATGCCGAAGCGCTGCTGGTTGCGGTAGAGTCCATCGGGTTTAATCACCTGTGGCAGACCCAGAAAAGGCGTGGAGTAGATGCCATATTCGCCTCTGGGGTGCTCGAAGTTCCAGGCGCCACCGAAATAATCCTCGGTCCCTGTGCCACAGATGGTGGGAAATTCCTGGTCGCCGTCCAGGTAGAATTTGATCTCGCCCTCGCCCCACCAGCCGGTGCTGTTCGCCTGCCAGGCAAGATAGGTCCCGACATAGTGTCCCCTACCTCGTACGCCGTCCAGCAATGTATGTACCTGCCTGTACCCCAGGGGATTGCTGCGACGCCATTGGGCGTGAAAATAGGCGACATCGGCGGGCACCTCCGTCAACGTATAATCGATCTGATAGTAGAGCACAGCCTCTTCCGATCCGATATTCTCGATCGTCAGCCGGGCGCGCTGGCGAAATGGCATCTCCCAGTAGGAGTTCATTCCACCGGCGGGGTTTACTACTATAGGAAGCGAATTGATGTTACAGCGCTCACACCAGCCGTTAACGAAGAAGTCGCCGAGAGGAGTCTCTACCGAGGGGTGCTCTTCTCCATCCCAATAGGCACGCAGCACGAGGCGGCGCCAGTGCGCCGGGTGCGTCGTCATCCAGAGATGCTGGATGGCGCCCGGCTCATCGATATCAGCCAGGGTCACGACCCTTGTGGGAGGAAGCATGATCGAGGGTGAGACTTTCCAACCCTGTCCCAGGTCGAGCGCAGCACGAGCTCCAGTCCCGCTCGTCGCCATCCCACCCTGGCCCTTCGTGCCAGCGGGATTCTCGGCGCTGATAGAGCGGGTGCGCGCGTTCGAGAGCCGCGCGAGATTGCCGAGGTGCATACCCAGTCCATTAAACGGTGTGTCCATACGCTGGTAAACTCCTCCTTCTTAAAAATGCTGCTATCCCTATCTATTCTACCATCCGAGCCGTATGCCTCTTAGCGAACACATGACAAAGCCGGTACATTCAAAGTTTAGAATGTACCGGCTTTGTCACGTCCTGCTAGATGATCAGGCTACACGACGCCTTCTGCCCGCCAACCCACCGGTGAGCAAATGCCAGAGCGCCACCAGGATGATCGCGCCCACCAGCGCCCGGAACAGGGGCACACCCCAGACATCGATATCAGGGACGCCACTGATCCGTATGACGTGCGTCATCAACCAGGCCCCGACAACACCTGCGACGATCGCCCCAACAATACCCAGGGGGAGCCGCCAGCCTACTATAAACTCTGCAATGACACCTACGACTGCAGCGATAATCAGAAACAGGATCATGTCCAGTCCGATCGTCCATACATTATGACCGATGGTAAGAGTAATGCCATCTGCAAGTACCATCATAAAGTCCTCCTTGTTCTATCCTTAACAGTCCATGACATTGCTTTGTACCCAGGATCGACTCTAATTGGTATACGGATTGACCCTACTATTTAGTTTCGCTTTCTCTGCTCCGATCAGTGGGCTGGCGTCTCAAGCGTGGATGTATTGCCGTATATCCGTTTCGCTGTCGGCACTGGTGCGGCCCAGCGAGCAGCGTTGGCGATGACGCGTTGCACGTCGGCGTGGTGGTACGTCGGCAGCGTCTCGTGGCCGGGGCGGAAGTAGAAAATCTTGCCGGCGCCACGCGTATAGCAGCAGCCGCTTCTGAAGACCTCGCCGCCGCTAAACCAGCTTACGAAGACCAGCGTCTCAGGCGCCGGGATATCGAAGTGCTCGCCATACATCTCCTCGTGCTCGATCTCTATATACTCCCCGATGCCTTCTACAATTGGATGACCAGGCGCAACGACCCAGAGACGCTCGTGATCTTCGCCCACGCGCCACTTCAGGCCGCAGCTCGTCCCCATCAGGCGCTTGAAAATCTTCGAGTAGTGACCCGAGTGCAACACGATCAGCCCCATGCCGTCCAGGATCCGGCTCTGCACGCGCTCCACAATTTCATCGCTCACCGCGCCGTGTGCCTGATGTCCCCACCAGACCAGGACATCCGTCGCGGCCAGCACGTCGTTGGAGAGGCCATGTTCTGGCTCGTCCAGCGTTGCCGTACGCACCTTGAGTCCCGCCTTCTCCAGCCCTATAGCAATGGTCCCATGAATGCCCGCCGGGTAGATCGCTGCAATCTGCTGATCGCTACGCTCGTGACGATATTCGTTCCAGACAGTGACGCGTACCTCTGATGCCACCGCTGTATCCTCCTCTCGCTATGACAGAAAAATAGCGCCGCGTAAGTTGCTCTAGAGAGCAAAACACGGCTGCTCCAAACTCAGTCTTTATGATATAACCTTGAACAGAGTAAACGTACCACGTCATCGCAACAGGTCGCAATGCCAAAACAGCACGTCAGAGCATATGCAGGCCGCAAAAGCCGAAAATCTCTTAGATACCTCGCCAGATCGCACCCGACTTCGCTCCGAACCATAGAAGAAGCGGATATAATGTTATATAAGTAAAGCTGACGGGGCGATTGTGAGGATCATCCTGCTCAGAGGATGCGAAAGAAAGAGGATTGTACCCTTGGCGACCACCAGGAAAACCAATATCGGCATTATCGGATGCGGCCAGATTAGCACTATCTACATGGAGGCGCCCGCGACCTTCGATAATCTGAACATCGTTGCATGTACAGATATCGACATGGAGAAGGCACGAGCGCAGGCTGAGCGCTTCTCCATTCCAAAGGTGTGTACAGTCGAAGAACTGCTGGTCGATCCAGAGATCGAGATCGTGCTCAACCTGACGATCCCCAAAGTACATGTCGAGGTCGGCCTGGCGGCACTTGAGGCAGGCAAATCGGTGTACAGCGAGAAACCACTGGGCGTCGATCGTGAGCAGGGCAAGGTGCTGCTGGACGCGGCGCACGCGAAGGGGCTGCGCGTAGGTTGCGCGCCCGATACGTTCCTGGGCGGCGGTATCCAGACATGCATCAAGCTTATCAACGATGGGGAGATCGGGAGGCCCATCGCGGCCACCGCATTTTTGATGAATCATGGACCAGAGCATTGGCATCTCGATCCCGATTTCTACTACCAGCCCGGCGGGGGTCCGCTCTTCGATATGGGCCCCTATTATCTCACAGCGTTGATCGCGCTGATCGGACCGGTGCGACGCGTTACCGGCTCGACCCAGACCGCCTTCCCAGAACGCACGATCACAAGCAGGCTCAAGCACGGCACAAAGATCACGGTCAACACACCGACGCACCTCGTGGGCGTGCTGGACTTCGCGAACGGTGCCGTGGGCACGATCATCACCAGCTTCGACATCTGGTCCCACCATCTACCACGCCTCGAAGTGTACGGCACCGAGGGATCGTTGAGCGTGCCGGACCCCAACACCTTCGGCGGACCCGTCTTTGTCCGGCGCGCCGGGGAGAGCGAGTGGCGTGAGGTGAGCTTTTCGCACGGCTACACCCAAAACTCGCGCGGCATCGGCCTGGCCGATATGGCAAAGGCCATACAGGCGCAGCGTCCACAGCGCGCCAGCGGCGAGATGGCCTATCACGTTCTGGACATCATGCAGTCAATTCACGAAGCTTCCACCCAGAGCCGCCACATCGAACTGAGCGGCACATGCGAGCGCCCGGCTCCACTGCTGCCGGGGATGCGCACGCTGGCGGAGAACTATTGAGCCCTGGCGGGAGCAACGTTTCTTGTATGTAAACGTATTCCAAAGGAGGAAATTATGCCACAGATCAAAGGACCGGCGTTATTTCTGGCACAGTTTGCCCAGGACACAGCTCCATACAACACGCTCGCAAACATTTCGCAATGGAGCAAAGAGGCTGGCTTCGTTGGCATTCAGATCCCCGCGACGGACAGTCGCCTCTTCGATCTGGACAAAGCGGCGGAGTCGAAACAGTACTGCGATGATCTGAAAGGCCAGACCGCTGGCCTGGAGATCACCGAGATCACAACGCACCTCATTGGCCAGCTGGTTGCGGTGCATCCCGCATTCGATGTGCTGTTCGACGCGTTCGCGCCTGCCGAGCTGTACAACAATCCCCCGGCGAGAACCGAGTGGGCGGTCAACCAGATGAAGAAGGCCATCAAAGCCTCGCGCAACCTGGGCCTCGACGTCCTCCCCACATTTTCGGGTGCGCTGCTCTGGCCAACGGTCTATCCCTGGCCGCAGCGTCCGCAAGGACTGGTCGAGATGGGCTTCAAAGAACTGGCACAGCGCTGGCAGCCGATTCTGAAGGTCGCGGACGAGTACGGTGTCGATCTCGCCTACGAGATTCATCCGTGCGAGGACCTGCACGACGGTGTCACCTTCGAGCGCTTCCTGGCCGCGACTGGCAATCATCCCAGAGCGCGCATCCTGTACGACCCCTCGCATTTCGTCCTCCAGCAACTGGACTACCTTGGCTACATCGACTATTACAAAGACTATATCAAGGCGTTCCACGTCAAGGACGCCGAGTATATCCCTTCGGCACGCTCAGGCGTCTACGGCGGCTACCAGGAATGGAAGGACCGACCGGGTCGTTTCCGCAGCGCGGGCGATGGACAGGTAAACTTCAAGCAAGTATTCGCAAAACTGACGCAGTACGGCTACTCTAGCTGGGCAGTACTCGAATGGGAGGACCCCATCAAAGACTCAACCCAGGGCGCACGCGAGGGGGCCGCGCTGATCAAGAGCATGCTCATCGACACGCCGACCAGGGCCTTCGACGATTTCGCGGGCGGAAAGGCCGACGAGGCGACCAACCGCCGCATTCTTGGCCTGTAATAACGAAACGCTGAAAAATCAATGGAGAGAGAAAAACGATGAACCGGGATGCATCAAAGAGGAAACTACGCGTAGGCATCGTCGGCGGTGGCCGGGGCTCTTTTATCGGAGCCGTGCACCGCATCGCCGCCGAACTGGACGACCAGGCCGAACTGGTCGCCGGCGCGATGGCGACCGACCCACAGCGCGCGCGGGAGTCAGCCGAGGCGTGGTATCTGAAGCGCTCCTACGACAGATTCGAGCAGATGGCCGAGGCCGAGTCGAAGCTGACGGACGGCATCGACCTGGTGACGGTCGCGACACCTAACCACGTTCACTTCAGCGCCGCGAAGACCTTCCTGGAACATGGCATCCACGTGGTCTGCGACAAGCCAATGACCTTTAACCTCGAACAGGCCCAGGAGCTGGTGCAAGTGGTCGAGAAGAGCAACCTCGTCTTTGCCCTGACCCACAACTACACCGCCTATCCCGTGGTGCGCCAGGCGCGCCACATGATACAACAGGGCGAACTCGGCGAGATACGCAAGGTGCTGGTAGAGTACGTCCAGGACTGGCTCATGAGGCCGGAAGAGAAGAGCGGCAACAAACAGGCATCGTGGCGTACCGATCCGACAAAATCGGGGGCGGCGGGCTGCGTGGGCGACATCGGCACACACGCCGAAAACTTGCTTGAGTTTATCACGGGTCTAAAGATCGCCTCCCTGAGCGCCGACTTGAGTACCTTCGTCGAAGGCCGGGCGCTCGACGACGACGCAAACATATTGCTGCGCCTGGAGAACGGCGGCAAGGGCGTTCTCTCCTGCTCACAAATCGCGGCGGGCGAAGAGAATGCGCTGAGCATCCGTGTCTACGGGAGCAAAGCGGGACTGGAATGGCACCAGATGGAGCCCAATACGCTTATCTTCAAACAGCCAGGGAAGCCGATGCAGCTTCTGCGCGCCGGTCAGCCCTATATGAGCGATGAGTCGAAGGCAGCCTCGCGCCTGCCACCGGGCCATCCCGAGGGCTTCTTCGAGGCGTTCGCCAACATCTACAAGATGGCGATCGCCGATATCCGCCGCGTCGAGTCGGGCGAGAAGCCCATCGGCGGCTATCCGACCGTGTACGATGGTCTGCGCGGCTTGCAGTTTATCGCGAAGGCGGTAGAGAGTTCGCAGAAGGGTGCTGCGTGGGTGGACCTGCTATAAGACGAACACAATAGCATAGGAAGTCAACAGTGCTAAAGTGCCCGCGTGACTGGTAAAATGTCAGCCACGCGGGCGCTTCATGGGGTGAATCGTCGTTTCTTCTCTTCGACATCGCCCCAAAACCCTGATGTCATTTGACTTTAAAGTCAGAACGCGATAGACTCTCCCCATGAGAACGTTTGAGTATCGACTTCGACCCACCAAAAAGCAAGAGCAGGCATTGATGAGCGTGCTGATTGCTTCACGCAAGATGTATAATGCCTGCCTGGAAGAGCTGATCGCGCACTACCAGGAGACGGGCACGTACCTGCATCTCTACGAGCAGGACAAGCGTCACGGCAAAGAGGCGCACCCTGATCTGCCCGCCGTCGTGGTCGATACGACCCTCAAACGTCTTCACCGCTCCTTTACCAACTTCTTTCGCGGTCGCAAGGAAGGGCGCAAAGTGGGCTTTCCTCGCTTCAAAAACGCGAACGCCTGGAATACGATCCAGTTTCGTGATGCGGCTAACTGCCTGGACAATGGACGCTTCAAAGCGCCTGGAATCTGCGGTGGACGTATTCGTGTGATCGTGCATCGCCCGTTGGAGGGAACCTTCAAGTTTGCCCGTCTCGTGCTGCGCCCCTCCGGCTGGTATGTCCAATGCATCTGTGAGACCGAGCCTGTGCCACTCCCGAAAAAGGACACGGCCATTGGGCTTGATATGGGTATCCGCTACCTGATTGCTGATAGCCGTGGGCAGGTCGTTGAGAATCCCAGGCACGCGAAAAAGAGCGCCAAGAAACTGGGGCGCGCACAACGCAAGCTGGCAAAGTGCCGATCGGGCAGCACCCGACGCAAGAAGGCGAAGAGACTGGTTGCTCGTATCCACGAGCGAATCGCCAACCAGCGCAAAGACACGTTGCACAAAGCCTCCCGTCGCTACGTCGATGGCTACCAAACGCTCGTCATAGAAAACTTGAAACCGGCCAACATGGTGCGCAACCATTGTCTGGCCTTTGCCATCTCCGATGCATCCTGGGGGATGTTCCGGCAATTCCTGGAAAGCAAGGCTGAAAGTGCTGGCCGACAAGTCATTGCCATAGCGCCTCATTACACCTCGCAGAAATGCTCACGGTGTAAAGAGTACGTCTACAAGTCCCTCAGTGTCCGAACGCATGTCTGCCCCCATTGTGGCTACATTGCCGACCGAGACGAGAATGCAGCCAGAAATATCCTACGGGCAGGTCTGCTCGTGCAGGCCCGGACGGGGCCTTCGTCGAGAGAGCGAGAGGGGCCAGCGCACGCTGGTGAGTCACCGCTCCCGTTGAAACGAGAAGCCCCTGGGCTTTAGCCCAAGGGGAGTGTCACTGAAAGGATAGGTACACATCGTGGACATTGACGAAATTCGAAAACTCATCTCTGATGGCAAAATCGAGTACATCAAGATAGGCGCCCCTGATATAGACGGTGTTTATCGTGGAAAGCGGGTGGCATCGCGCTTTTTTCTCAACTCCCTCGACGATGGCTTCGCGCAATGTGATGTGCTTTTTGGCTGGGATATCGCGGAGAACGTACTCCCCAACCTCGCATTTAGTAACTGGGCACGCGGCTTCGCCGATATCGTGATGAAGCCAGATCTCAGCACATTTGCGCTGGTCCCGTGGGAGGAAAATGTGGCCTCCTGCATCTGTGACCTCTGGACGGAACACGGGGAGCCGGTCACAATCTCTCCACGCTACCTCCTCAACACCCTGGTAGAGCGCGCCCGTTCGATGGGGTATGAGCCAATGGCCGCTTCTGAATTAGAGTTCCGCTTCTTCCGTGAGAGCCAGGCATCGCTGCGCGAAAAGGACTTCGGGCCAGATTTAACGCCGCTCAATCCCGGTATGAACTGCTACGTCATCAGCCAGTCGAGCGCAGATGATCAGGTCCTGGGGCGCATCGCACGTATGATGCGCGATCACGGTGTGGAGATCGAGGGATATAACCGCGAACATGGCCCTGGCATGTATGAGATGAACATCCACTATTCCAATGCCCTCGCAGCCGCCGACAGGACGCTGCTCTTCAAGACAGGGGTCAAGGAGATCTGTTACCAGATGGACTTGAGTGCCACGTTCATGGCGAAATGGAATGACCGGGAAGATGGGAGTAGTGGGCATGCCCATATGAGCCTGTGGGACCGCAATCGAGAGCACAATCTCTTCTGGGACGAGGAGGCTGAAGGGCGTATGTCAAAAACGATGCGCCATTTCCTCGCCGGCATCCTGGACAGGCTGCCCGAGTTCATGGTGCTCTACGCATCCTTCATCAACTCCTACAAGCGCTATATTGAGGGAACATGGGCGCCGCTCAATACCACGTGGGGTATGGATAATCGTACCTGCTCGGTGCGCATCATCAACAATGGATCGCGTGCGATTCGCGTTGAAAATCGCGTGCCAGGAGCTGACGCCAACTTCTACCTGGTCTTCTCAGCCATGATAGCGAGCGGCCTCTATGGCATTGAGCGTCAATTGGAACTGCCCGAGCGGCTGTCCGGTAACGCCTATGACCCCACGGTTATCGCCAGGGCGCTTGCAGAGGGAAAAATCCAACCCCTTACCCGTAACCTGACCGACGCTATTCACGCGTTCGAGCGCAGTGAGATAGCAAAGGAGTACCTGGGAGCAGACTTTGTTGAACATTTCGCTGCCACGCGAAAGTGGGAAGTGCAAGAGTATGAGAAGGCAGTGACGAACTGGGATCGTCGTCGCTACTTCGAACTGGTCTAACAAAGTGCCATCCCCGAAAAAAGATGGCACTTTGAAAATCCACGACGCAAGCACGTCAAGCTTTATCGCGCTCTGCTCAGATCCGCTTCAGAACGATTGAGCAGAGCGGTTGCCCACCGTGCAGCGCGATCAAACTCACCCTCTTCCGGAGTGTCTTCATCGTCAACAACGAAAAAACTCTCGGGCGGCGAGAGAAGCGTTGCCCCCAACCTTTCAAGGTGGCTGGCAATAGACCAGGCTGCAGAACCTGTTTCCCACACGGACATGCGAGGACGGGTATCGAAGGCTGCTGCCATCAGACCGTTGAGCGATTCCGGCGGAATGCTCTCAAGGTAGGCCCGCATACCGGGCGTGAGGTCGAGACCCTGGGTTGGACAGCCTACGACCAGCATATCGACAGTTTTCAGATTGAAGCCATTCGTTTCTTCCACTGCGGAGAGGTCCACAGGGCCTTGCATTCTCAAGGTCTCGGCTATAGTCTGAGCAATGAGCTTGATAGTACTGAATTTTGAGTCGTAGATAATCAGCACGTTCATGGTTCGAGATCCTTTCATTACGTCTTATCCACTTTATCCTTTGTACCCAATCACTACAATCTACCTGTCTCTTTCATACATACATACGGGCCTCTTCGTGCCCCTCACCTACGAAAGTCGTAAGATATCTCTGGTTCGTTCAGATTGGCTAGTATAAGCGTATTGCTTCATGTTCTCTCAGCGATCACAAGAGGAAGGTAGCGCTTCACAGGGCCATCACAACAAAGGATAGAGGCAAGCGGTGAAAAGAGAATAGGATCTCGTACTGGGGGTCAGCGCATCGGCGCACGACAGCTAACGTAGCTCTACCCCGAAGAGTAGGGATGGGCCTTGCGTCCATCCGGTTCCTCAAGGATCTCACTTCTGGGCGTGATCGTGCTCCCCGAGCCGGATGGACGCAAGGCCCATCCCTACTGATAATCGACCCCACTGACATCATCGTCGATGGGGTCGAACTATGCCGTGAGATATGCGCAAGGTGAGGCTAACTCAGGGTAGTTGCGCGTCGAATGAACTGAGCGCTTTCATATAGTTGGCGCGCTCGAAGGCCGCCGGTTCATTCACCGAACGCTGGCTCATACTCCCGCGCATCTGGGTGACCGACTGGTACTCGTACTCCTCCATCCAGAGCTGCATATCCTGCAGGATCTGGATGATACGATCGGTGCCGTTCTCCAGCAGCGCAGAGGTCGTCATTGCCACGTTCGCGCCAGCCATCATGGCCTTGAGCACATCGGAGGCCGTGTGAATGCCACTGGTCAGGGCGAAGTCTGTCTGAATGCGCCCATATAGGATGGCGATCCAGCGCAACGGCAGGCGCATCTCGTAGGAGGTGCTCAGTTGCAGATTGGGTACGACCTCCAGTGTTTCCAGGTCGAAGTCAGGCTGGTAGAAGCGGTTGAAGAGCACCAGTCCGTTTGCCCCGGCCTCCACGAAGCGTTTCGCGACATTGGGGAATGCGGTGAAGTAAGGACTCAACTTGAGCGCGATCGGTATCTTTATCGTCGCCCTGATATCCTTCACCAGCTTCACATACTCATCCTCCAGCTCCGCGCTCGTCAGGTCCAGATCAGTCGGCACGTAATAGATATTCAATTCCAGGGCGTCGGCCCCGGCCTGTTCGATCTTTTGGGCGTAGTCGATCCAGCCGCCCGAAGAGATGCCGTTCAGGCTCCCGATCACCGGTATCTGCACCGCCTGCTTTACATGGTGCAGGTGCTCCAGATACGGCTCGGGACCCAGGTTGTAGTAGTCCAGATCAGGAAAATAGCTCAGGGACTCCGCGAATGTATTTGTCCCGCGATTGAGATAGTGATCCAGCTCGAAGCTCTCGTGATTGATCTGCTCTTCGAAAAGAGAATACATCACGATAGCTGCGGCGCCTGCATCCTCCAGGCGTCGCACCAGGTGCAGCCTTTTCGATAGCGGCGAAGCCGAAGCGACCAGAGGATTTTTGAGCTGCAAGCCCAGGTAGGTTGTTGTCAGATCAAGCGTGGTCATACGTTTTTTCTCCCTTTGGGCAACTCACGATGAGTTGCCCTCCATCTGGTGACGCTTATTTGCGATGCTCGAACTCGTCGCCGTGTGCCAGTTGCTGGTAGTGATCCCAGCGCCGTTTGACGTCTTCCTTCGCCAACTGCATCAGTGTATCGGCGCGCGTCTCGCTACTTTGCAGCAGCATGCGGTAGCGCGTCTCATTGTAGGCGAACTCCTCCAGTGGTACGGTCGGCTCCTTGGAATCGATCGTGAGAGGATTCTTGCCATCGTCGGCCAGCGTGGGATTGTAGCGATACAATTGCCAGTAGCCGGTCTGTACAGCAAGCTTCTGCTGATCCAGTGCTCTGCGCATCTCGATGCCGTGCGCGATACAGTGGCTGTACGCGATGATCAGCGATGGCCCCTCGTACGCCTCAGCCTCTAAGAACGCTCTCAGCGTCTGCTGGTCGTTCGCTCCCATCGCCACGCGCGCCACGTAGACATTCCCGTACGCCATTGCCAGCAGGCCCAGGTCCTTCTTCGCCGTTGCCTTGCCACGCGCCGCGAACTTGGCGACTGCCGCCCGTGGCGTGGACTTGGATGCTTGACCGCCGGTGTTGGAATAGACCTCGGTGTCCAGGACCAGGATGTTCACGTTGCGACCAGATGCCAGGACGTGATCCAGGCCGCCGAAGCCGATGTCGTATGCCCAGCCGTCGCCGCCGATGATCCAGACGCTCTTCTTCACCAGTGTGTCCGCCAGGCTCAGCAGGTTCTGGACGCGCATCTGCACGGTATGGTCCAGGTCCCTTAGACCCTGGAGCTGTGCTTTCAGGCGAGCGACGCGCTCGCGTTGCGCCTTGATCCCTGCTTCTGTGGATTGATCGCCGTCCAGGATAGAGGAGGCCAGCTCCTCGTCTACCAGGTCCGTGCTCTGTGCCAGTAGCTCGCACGCGTATTCCAATTGCTTATCCAGCGTCACACGCATACCCAGGCCAAACTCCGCGTTGTCTTCGAAGAGAGAATTGGCCCACGCCGGACCACGCCCCTCGCCGTTCTTTGTCCAGGGTGTCGTTGGCAGATTGCCTCCATAGATGGACGAGCAGCCCGTTGCGTTGGCTACGACCATGCGATCGCCGAAGAGCTGCGTCGCCAGCTTGATATAGGGCGTCTCTCCACAACCCGAGCAGGCGCCCGAGAATTCGAAGAGCGGCTCCAATAACTGAGAGTTCTTGATCGCCCCCAGGTTGATCGCCGTATGGTCGATCTCGGGTAGTTCGAGGAAGAAGTTCCAGTTCTCGTTCTCCTGCGCCCGTATGGGTGGCTGTGCCTCCATATTGATCGCCTTACGTCCGACCTGCTTCTTGTTCTTCGCCGGGCAGCTCTCGACGCAGAGCGCGCAGCCGGTGCAGTCTTCAGGCGAGACCTGTAGCGTGTATTTCATGCCAGGAAACTCTCTGAAGTGCGCGTCCATCACTTTGAACGTCTCAGGTGCGCCTTCCAGCCTGGCCGGCTCGAATACCTTCATGCGAATCACGGAGTGCGGGCAGACCATGACGCATTTGCCGCACTGAATACAGATGTCGGGGTCCCATACCGGCATTTCCAGCGCGATGTTTCTCTTCTCCCATGCCGCCGTACCGGTCGGATACGTTCCATCGTCCGGGAGTTTGCTTACCGGCAGATCGTCGCCGTCGCCGGAGATCATCCGGCCCAGCACCTCGCGCACAAATTCCGGTGCCTGCTCCGGTACAGGAGGACGCCGCGTCAGCATCGGCAGCGCGACACCTCGGCCATGCCCGTTTGCGTGGCTGTTTCCAGACACACGTAGCGCCTGGCTGCTCGGGGAGCCTGCCGGGGCTCCGCTCAGTGCTGTAACGCTTACAGCTTCAGGGATCGTCACCTCGTGCAGATGATCCAGCGTCGCGTCCACCGCGCGGAAGTTCTGCTGCACTACCGCCTCGCCACGTTTGCCATAGGTCTTCTTGATACTCTTCTTGATCTGCTGGATCGCCTCTTCGCGTGGGAGGATGCCGCTGATGGCGAAGAAGCAGGTCTGCATCACCGTATTGATGCGCCCACCCATGCCGATATCATGGGCGACCTTGTGTGCGTCGATCAGGTACAGGTGCAGCTTCTTATCGATGATCTGGTGCTGTGCCTCGTATGGGATGTGCGCCCAGACCTCTTCCAGTGGGTAGATGCTATCCAGCAGGAAGACGCCGCCTGGTTTCGCGTATCTTAACACATCGAAGCGCTCTAAAAACGAGAACTGGTGACATGCCACGAAGTTTGCCTGGTCGTTACCGATCAGGTAGGGGGCGTGAATCGGTCGCGGACCGAAGCGCAGGTGAGAGATCGTCACCGAGCCGGACTTCTTCGAGTCATAGACGAAGTAGCCCTGCGCGTAGTTATCGGTCTCTTCGCCGATGATCTTGATGGAGTTCTTATTCGCGCCGACCGTTCCATCGGCGCCCAGGCCCCAGAAGACGCATTGGACCGTCTCCGCGCTCTCGATCGAGAACGATGGATCGTAGTTCAGGCTGGTGTGGGTCACGTCATCGTTGATCCCCACGGTGAAATGCTCCTTTGGTTCAGCCTGTTGCAGTTCATCGTAGATCGCCTTCGCCATAGCCGGCGTGAACTCTTTGGAAGAGAGTCCGTAGCGTCCGCCGATGATTCTGGGCGAGCCGCTCAGTCCCTTAATGCGTCCCTCGTTCAATGCCGCAACCACATCCAGATAGAGTGGTTCACCGATGCTGCCGGGTTCCTTTGTGCGATCCAGCACCGCGATTGACTTCACCGTGGATGGCAGTGCCTGCAAGAAATGCTCCACCGAGAAGGGTCGGAACAGGCGTACTTTGAGCACACCCACCTTCTCGCCCTGAGCCTGCAAATACTCGGTAGTGGCCTGCACCGTCTCCGCACCCGATCCCATCAACACGATCACACGCTCAGCATCGGGTGCTCCCACGTAGTCGAACAGGTGATACTGGCGTCCAACCACGCTCGCGAAGCGGTCCATCGTCTCCTGTACAATGCCAGGGCAGGCGAGATAGTAGGGATTCACACTCTCGCGCGCCTGAAAATACACGTCGGGATTCTGTGAGGTGCCGCGAATAATCGGATGATCCGGCGAGAGCGCGCGCGCGCGATGGGCCTCGATCAAGGCGTTATCGATGAGCGCCTGGATATCCGCGCGGTCCAGTTGCTCGACCTTATCTATCTCATGCGATGTGCGAAAACCGTCGAAGAAGTGTAGGAAAGGAACTCGTACCTTCAATGTCGCTGCATGCGCGATCAATGCCAGGTCGTGCGCCTCCTGCACCGAGTTCGAAGACAGCAAAGCAAACCCCGTAGCGCGCGTCGCCATCACGTCAGAATGATCGCCGAAGATTGACAATCCCTGCGCCGCCAACGAACGTGCCGCTACGTGGAATACGACCGGCGTCAGTTCGCCAGCGATCTTATACATATTCGGGATCATAAGGAGCAGGCCCTGAGAAGCTGTAAATGTGCTCGCCAGGGCACCCGTTTGAAGCGACCCGTGAATGGCTCCAGCGGCCCCACCTTCCGACTGCATCTCAATAACCAGCGGCACCGTGCCCCACAGATTTGGCTTTCCTGCCGCTGACCAGGCATCTGATAGTTCACCCATAGGTGTTGATGGGGTGATGGGATAGATGGCAATAACCTCGCTGAGCGCATGCGCGATCAGTGCTGCGGCTTCATTGCCGTCTATCATCGCCAGTGTGCGTTCCATGAATTTCCTCCTGATATGGATGGTCCAGATATATGGGTCCTATTGCTGCAAGGATACTGTAGAGCGGTCACAATTCGATCACGCCATGTCACATTTGTATCACTACTGAGACACGGTGGTGCCAACGTGCACAATCAAGGTGTCAAATGCTGTTTTTATACATAGAAACTTGCATATCTCATAGCCATAAATAGAGATTGTGGAGACTTATCGTTGCGTTTGTTGAGTTCCCTATACTAGAAGCATGAGTGAAATATCTGAACAACCAGACAATGAAATACAGAGCCTCACCAGCACAAAAACGACGTCGCGGCAAAACCGCATAGCGCTTCTCGTTGGTATTGTGCTGGTATGCGTCTGTGTTCTGGCGTACCCGTATGCCAGGGATGGCGGGCCGCGGGTGCCTATTGCCTTTCTGATATTCACTATTCCTGCTATTTTTGCTGCGCTGATGACTGCGTATCTGCTCTTTGGACAATTTCTCGGCACGCGCCTCCCGTCGCTGGCGATACTTGGCGCTACGTATCTGTATGGAGGTTTGATCAATATTCCTTACCTCTTGTTATCACCTGCCGTTACCATCCGTTTCCCTCTTTTCGGGGTGGGACCCAACGCGTTGGGGTGGCTCTGGGCCTTCTTGCAGATCGGCTATCCACCCGGCATCTTTCTGTATGTCGCTATCGATAGGTGGTACCGCTCAAAACAACTCTCGCCTCTTACCGCAAGACGTTTCTTTGGCCTGTTGCTCATCTTCACGCCGCTCCTGGTCGTGCTCTTGTGTATTATCGCGTGCAATCCTTTCCAGGTGCTGCCAGAAATCGTGGTTGGAAATCCCAACTCGTCCTCTTATACACCATTCGTACGCCTACTGATCTTCAGTCTGAATGCCTGTATGTGTATCGGAGCGTTGTGTCTTCTGCGCGATGGGAGTGTGCTGCACCTCTGGCTCAGGGTCAGCACGCTCGCAGCGCTCATCAATGTCTCGTTCAGCCTGTATTCGGGAGGGGGGCGGTATAGCATCGGGTGGTACACCTCGCGGGCAAGTGGCTTGATGGCTGCGCTGCTGGTATTGTGTGCGTTACTCTATGAAGTCAATAAACTCTATACGCGCCTGGCGCAGCAGAATGAAGAGCTGGCGAAGCAGAATCGGCTGCAGAGTGATTTCCTCTCGGTCGTCGGGCATGAATTCAGGACTGCGCTCACCGGGATACTGGGCTTCAGTGAGATGATCCGCGAGAGAGATCTGAACAACCTGGATGTGCAGGAATATGCCACCGATATCCATACCGATGCTGCGCGCCTGACGCGCCTGATCAATGATATACTGGATCTGGAGCGTATGAAGTCCGGACGAATGGAGATGAACTGGGAACCGATAGAGATCAACCCGCTGATACGGGAGATTGTCAACCACCGCTCAGCAGTATCAGGAGAGCACATTCAGGTTGACCTGGATGCGACCCTGACGTCCGTTCAGGGGGATCACGATAAACTGACCCAGGTGATCATGAACCTGCTCTCGAATGCATGCAAGTATACGCTCAACGGCAGCCCTATTCTCGTTGGGAGCAGGCGAGAGGGCGATACCGTTCATCTCTTCGTGCAGGATCATGGCGTTGGTATCCCACAGGAAAAACTGGAAGAGATCTTCGAGCGCTACACCCGCGTCGAGTCGAACTCGACCCGCTATATTGGGGGGACCGGCCTGGGGCTGCCAATCGTGCGACAGATCATGGAGCTGCACCACGGCAGGGTCTGGGCCTCGAGTACAATGGGAGAAGGTTCGACCTTTCACATCGTGTTTCCCCTCACAAGCAACGCCGCAACGACGGGAAAGCTCTCGGCGTCGATGCCGCCTTAGCCTGGATAGATAGTTCAGACAGTCTGTGAATAAGGGGCAAGGTGAATTAACCTCGTGACGACTCCGCTTGGGCTAAAGCCCAGCGGCTTCTCAGGAAAGCGGACTCTCCTGAAGGCTCCGTCCGAGCCATAAGCCATTTCAACCACGCCAGGCGGCGATGAAGCACTTGAAGACCTGATGTCTCGGTTGGCACAGCAAACGGTTGGTACGTTACTACTTTTACCCGCGAGAACGGTTTATCGCGGAACCTGCAAATAGTATTGAGTCTTCTAATCCGAGAGCGATGCCGCGACAGCGAGAAGCGAATGCTGACGCCCGGCTCTCGGAAGAAAGAGTTGTTCGTGTGCAGATGGACTACATGAGCAGTACGGCTACACGAGGTTTATCCTCGATATATGCTAACCGATAATGATCTCCAGGTCCGCCTGCAACGCCTGCAGCGCGGTCGCCGGGCTGACCTGTTTTAAGAGCGCCCGGTAGACATGAACTTCAATGGCTTTCGCGATCTCCTGGTAGTGCGGCGAGACCGGGCGGAACTGCGCGTGATTGAGGATGGGTTCGAGCTTGTTAAAGAACGGATTATAGTATGGACTCTCCGGCTTGTTGAAGTAGCTCTCCGGCGAGTAGATATCTTTTAGCGTGACGGGAAAACCCTCTTTGATCGCGAGGTACTGCTGCGCATCTGGCTGCAACATCCATTTGATAAACTCCCACGCCGCATCTGTATTGGAGGAGAAGCCATTAATAGCGAGCTGCCAGCCGCCGAGACAGGATCGCGTGGGCTGTGTCCCTGCCGGCAGCGGTGCTATATCGAACTTTCCCGCGACCTTTGATCGGCTGGCGTCATTACTCAGTGCAATGCAACTCGGCCAGTTGCGCATAAACGCCGCCTCTCCATTCAACCATTTATCGCCTGCCTCCGCCTCCTGGTACTTCACGATGTCGGGTGGCGAAATGGTGCCCACCCAGCTCACCATCTCTGTAAGCGCCTTTAGTGCGGCGTCGCTGTTGATGATGACCACTTTCGGATCGCTAACATCGTCGAAGATGTTGCCGCCGTAGCTGGAGAGGACCTCTACGAGGTCGCATAGCAAGCCTTCGTATTGCGCCCCCTGCCAGACGTAGCCCCATCTCGTTTTGTGGCTTGCCATCGCCTGGGTGGCCATGCTGAACAGCTCATCCCATGTTCTGGGTGCTGCTGGGATGATGTCGGGCATGTCGGTGCGATAATAGAGGATTCCGACGTCGGTGCGGAGCGGCGCGGCCCAGATCTTTCCGTTGTATTTGACGGCTTCAAGAGGGACCGCCAGGTAGTGCACGCGTTCCTGTACAGGCCAGAGGTCATCGAGCGGGATGATCCACTTGTTGCTGGCGAATTCGCTGATCCATTCCACATCGAGCGAGAGCACATCCGGCGTCCCCTGTTTCGACTTCAGCTTGCTGGCAAAGTCGCTATGCATATCTGGCCCGCCATTGCTCAACTCAATGGGCGATGAGGGGCCGGGGATCTGTTGTACCTGAATAGCAGGCGTGAACGCATTGAACTTATCTGTCAGGTATTGGAATGTCTGGTAGGTGTCGGACTCGTTCTCCCAGACGATTGCGCTCTTTCCCCCGGTGGTAACATGTGGGCTGGGGGAGGAGCCAGGAGCAGCGCATGACTCAAGCGCCGCCGTTGCGCTCGCTGAGAGACCGAGCGCGATGGCATGTCTGAAGAACGCACGGCGCGTCAATCTGCCTCTATAGAGATCGATCAATAGTGCCTCTTGCGCGGCTGTCATTCTGAAACCTCCTTGTAGCAAGAAGATGAGCATGAGTAGGAACCGCTCTGTACCGTGATAGACCTGGTGCCTCCCGGCTGAATCGACAGGATGAGGACGGCTTTCTTATCTGGCGTGCTGTTCGCATCCGCAAATGAGATCTGCCCGCTGACTCCCTGTAACTGGTTGGCGGGAGTGAACTGGGTCAGGGCGTTCCACAGCGCATCTGATGTGAGGGTGAGCTTCTCTTTAAAAAGGACGATATCGCTTGCGCTGGTGAGAAAGGACAGGGCGTCATAGGCCAGGATTGTATCGCTTCCGGCGCGGCGGAAGGTGTAGGGATTGCCGGCATGCTGCTTGTCAGGATCAAATGCCTGCCAGTAGTCCTGAATGAGAGGTGGCTGCTGCATGTGCTGCTGCGACCATTCGTCGGGATAGGCAAAGGCGGTGAAGAGCAATCCATTGAAGTTCGCACGGTCGCTTGCGGGAGAATGGATGGACTGGTAGATGATATCCCCTCCCATAACCATAGGCGTCTGGTTTGCGCTGTGCGGACTTGCAAGACTGTGCAGACTTGCGAGCAGGATGCTTGCATCAGCAGGTGGGCCGGCAAAATAGATCAGGTCGGCATTGTCGCTGATCGCTTCGTTTGCAATGTTGCTGAGGTCGGATACGCTTCCACCAGGATAAGAGTGCGTGCCTATGAGCATATTCGTAGTGGCGTTGACCAGTGCGTTCTTTAAAGCCGTACTATATACATCCCCCGACTCGAAAGCGACAATAACACGTTTCGCATGCAGCGTATTGGTGATGTACCCTGCAGCGGCCTGCGCTTCGTCTGCGATGGTAGGGGCAACGCTGAGAAAGTACGGAATCTTCGTTGGTGCGGAGAGAGGTGCCATTGAAACCATAGGTATATTGTTCTGACTCAATGTGCTGACAAGGGTATCGGAGCCAAAGGGCAGGCCGGTGACTGCAACGAGCGTGTGGTCCGTGTGTGCGGCCTGCATGATCCGTCCTGCGACGGTCTGCTGCGACGTGCTGTCCTGACTCCCCATATTCGCTATGAGGAGGTACATCTGCCGATCATTGGGGTGTGCTTTATTATATTCTTCTTGTTGCACATACGCGCCCTGCAGGATGTCGCGGCCCTCATCTATCTGCGACGCGTCGCCTGTCAGCGAGACGGCAACGACGAAGGTCATGTGGGGTGTTTTATGAAGCGCTATCCGGGTGTCTGCCAGGAAGATCTTTGCTTCGGCGTCCGTCGTATCTTCGTTGGCTGCCCAGTCCCAGTACTGGTAAGCGTCTGTGAGATTACCCGTCCCGGCGCTGTTGGCTGCTTCTTGCTTGAGTGCGCCATTGATGCGGTTCGTGTCGAAGTAGCAGCTTCCATCGCAGATGCCCAGTCCATTGCTCCCTGCGACAATCCCGATGCCTCGATCTGGTGGTGCCGGTGCTTTGTGCAGGAGAGCAGCCACTATCCAGATCAACCCCGTGACGACGAGCAGCGCGGAGAGTCCCAGACCGAGCGCCTTTTGCCACCAGGGAGGCAGCAGTCGTCGCGGGGCAGGAGAGGAGAGCGGAGCCGTTCCTCCTGTCGCGGGTAGAGGGACAGGAGAAGTGGCTCCTGTCGCAGGTAGGGGGATATGACTGCCAAAGTAGATGACAAATTCAATCGCCGCAATAAGAATTGCGAGCGTAAGGGTAAGACCGGCATGTTGCACCATCAGGTTAACCAGCGCGGCCTGCTGTATGACGCTGAACGGTTGAGAGGCAAGGGAGACGTTAGCCACAATATTGTAGATAATATTAATCAAGACTTCTGCCAGAAAACCGCCGAAAATAAGACGCCAGAAGCGCCCCTGCACTCTCCATAACCATTTACACAGCCGTATGGCCCATAGCGGTGGGCCCGGCGGTCTACCACTGGAACTGGTCATGCTCGTACCCGTTTCTCTTTTGCTGCTTCATCGCGCCTGGACAGCAGATCATTTCTGTCTTTTATGCCTTTACGTCATACTAGACGTAGCCCGCAACAAGTATTTAAATATGTGTATCGATCTGACAAATTAGAAGGTGACAACGCTTCTGGACAATCGCAAAAATGTGATGGAAGTTTTTTTAAGTAAGCCATGCACAGGGTAAAACTAAATCTATGGGCTTCGAACTCTTTCTAAGTGAGCATAAATGAGTATAATAACTATAGTCGGGTCACACAAGATAATCAGTACCAATTGGTGATAGGACATGTACAAGTGGGTGATGGCGTTACATCCGCCGTAGGGACTCCGTTTACGGCGTCCGCGACAATTAAATTAAAAGAAGAGGGAAAAACCGGAAATCAAAGGGATCAGTGCGTCGAGGATGACGAGGCTTTTTCCGAACGGTTCGTTTGGCAGGACGCACATAAGGCAGATCAGGCGCAGGAGGAAGAATTTC
>WNFX01000558.1_pt1 | contig 36801 bp, 42 predicted proteins | sample 5400111 | NCBI WGS metagenome assembly WNFX01 (sample SAMN13153363, study PRJNA577476) | soil metagenome | isolation source: 40 cm soil or saprolite under grassland replicate 1 | place: USA:California | collected 2016-06-15
TGTAGTAGTTGTTAGCGTCCTGCAAGCGCCAGATAACGCCGCCCGCCTGATCTTCCTTACCGGCAATCGGCTTGAATTGCACTTGGACGAATCCATTTTTGATATTCGTGTCCGTCTTGAAGCAAACCGGAAAAGTCGCCTGACCTGATTGTTTCAACACGTTCGATTTGCTCGGGGCCGATTCGTCTTTTTCGATTGCCCATTTCGCCGTGCCGCTGCCGGTTTGCGTCGCGGTCCAACCCGGAGGCGGCGCACCGGATTTCATATTGTCGAAATTGACTGTCTCAGCGGTGGCCAGTCCTGTTGCCACCCCCATCGCGATTATCGTTAAGCTCAATGTTTTCATAGTTTCCCTTCTGGTTGATATAAGGCTTATGGTATCGGTGAACTGACCTTGAGCAGTCCACCTACTAAAATCCCGCCTTTGACAGCATTCGCTAAATCTTTGGCGGCGCCTCTGCCCCAATAGTGGAAAAACATGATACGCGGCTCCTCGTGGGTCATGTGCTGATGTATGGCAACGATGTTAATCTTATTCTTGAGAAGCGATTTAAGGACAGGCTGCAATTCGTCTTCCGTGACTGCAAAATCTCCATCCACAACGGCGTTGTCATCGCTGCCGGCAAACGCGGCCCACGTGTTGACGCCCATGTCCTTGTCGATGGTCACGCCGTGCATTTTTGCCGGGCGACCAATTGTGAATTTCACCATGCCGTCTTTCGATTCCCCCTGGGTTCCGAAGATCTCGTTGAGAGGGGCAGCAGTGATCGAATTCTTGTCTGGTAACGATGTTTGCCCAACGACCGAAAAAGATTCCGCCGGTTTCGCATTCGGTCCGCGGATTGCTTTTGTTGTGTCGTAAACTTTCTTAACCGCGCTGGCTAATTTCTCGAGCGGGCCTTCGCCTTCGATGTGCATAAAGAAGACTTTGGGCCGATCGAAGAAGAAATGATTATGCAGTGCGGTAACGCTAAGGCCGTTGTCGAGCGCAGCGTTCATGGCGGCGTTGACTTCGTCTTCAAACAGAACGGTGTCGCCCATCACCATTGCGCCGTCTTTTGTGGCAGTGAATGCAGCCCAGGTGCCAAGACCCATAAACGGCGGCATGCTCCATCCGTCGACAACAACCTTCACGTCACCCCGCGGAAAAGTAACTTTATAAACACCTTCCTTCTCGTTCATCTTCCCTTTGAGCCCGGTGATTTGGTCGATTTTCGCGGTATCCAGCGCCGCCAGTGTGCTGACGCCCATCGCGGCAGAAATCGCCGCCAAGATAAAAAGCTTTTTCATTGGTGAAGCGGTTAGTTCCGGAGCGATTCACGCTCCAGAACCATCGCGATTCGATTAGTACTTCTCGCCTTTCTCTTCCTTTTCTTCGCTCTCCTGGTACTCCTTCAGGAACTTCCCGTTAGCATCAACTTCGATGCTCCACTCCTTGCCCTTTTTGTTTACGACGGCTTCGTAAACGGTTTTGCCCTCTTCCGTTTTCTTCTCGATCTTCGTGATCTCGTTACTGCCAGCTTTGTCTTTAATTGTCGTCTGCACCGCGGCGGGCAGATCGGTCATCTTGACGGTTTGCTCGTTTTCTTCCTCGGCGGAGAAGAGAGCCGGGCAAGCCAGACCGGCGATTACGGCGATTGATATTGCTGCGATTGTTTTCTTCATTTGCTTGATATTTGCCTCCGGTTTGCGTTTTTCTGCGTGATAGTACTTCGCACTGATGCGGGAGGTTGGATGTAAGCGCAGGGACTACATGTTATACGTATTTCATACTAGACACTGACCGCATGGGCGCAACCTGCTGGCTTCTTCTCCTCTACGGCCTTCCTACCAGGCAAAAGACCGAGCGCGTTGCTGTGTGGCGGAGGTTGAAAAAAATAGGAGCTGTTCAAATAAAAACGTCCACGTATCTACTGCCGGACAATCCGCCGCAGTACGAACATTTCCAATGGTTGGCGCAGCAGATTCGAGATTTTGGCGGCGATGCCACCCTCGTGCGCGCCCAAGAAATCGAGGGATTATCGAATGAGAAGTTAGTTGCGCTTTTTAATCGTGCCCGCGATGGAGAATACGGTGCAATCAAAAAGGCGCTGCAGGGCTTCCTCGCCCGCGGCAAAAAGGTTGATCCTGAGACAAAAGCGGCAGAATTAGAACGCCTTACGCGGCAGTTTCGCGACATTCGCGAGATTGATTTTTTTCAGAGCGCGCGGGGACAGGACGTGCAGATGCTTCTGCGTCGCGCGGAGGGTTCGCCGAAGAAAACGCTCCCACGACTCGATTCGAAAAATTATCTAGGCAAGACCTGGCTAACGCGGCCTCGCCCTGAAATCGACCGCGTTGGATCGGCGTGGTTGATTCGACGATTCATCGACCCGCGAGCGAAGTTTGTTTTCGCTGCGGCAGTTCCTTCAAATCGCGAAATTATTCCATTCGACATGGTGGACGTTGAGTTCTCCCATCACGGGGATTACTGCACGTTCGAAACGTTAACGCGCCGTTTTGGTATCGAGGACAATGCGGTCAAGAAGATTGCGGAAATGATTCACGATGCCGATTTGGAAGACGCGAAGTTTCAGCGCCCGGAGTGCGTCGGGATTGATCGAGTGCTCAAGGGCTGGGCGAAAGAGGGAGTGACCGACGATGAGATCTTGCGTCGCGGCTTTGAATGCTTCGACGCCCTCTATTCGTTTTTGCAGCGGCGATGACAATGACATCTCGAGAACAAAATGACGTCGGCGCGGACCATCAGATGCCGTCGTGGCGCGAAGTGTTTCTCTATTTTCTCTTTCTCGGTTTCGTGAACATCGGCGGCCCGGTGGCGCAGATCACCATGATGTTCAATCACATGGTAGAAAAGCGCCGGTGGTTAACCAAGGATCGCTTCATCAAGATCATGGCCTTCTGCCACATGCTTCCTGGCCCTGAGGCACTCCAACTTGCGATCTACGTGGGTTATCTGAAACGCAAAGTTTGGGGCGGCATTTTGGCCGGTCTCACTTTTATTTTGCCGGGCGCAGTGGTGATGATCGTGCTCAGCTGGCTGTACGTTAAGTACGGCAAACTGCCACAGGTCATGGATGCTCTTTATGTTCTTAAGCCTGCTGTGCTGGGCATCATTGCTGCGGGCATCATCAAACTCGGACGCGCTGCAATTCGGAATTTTTTTCTGGCAGTCTTGCTGGTGGGCGCGTTCGCAGGGATGCGGTTCGCCGGAATCAACTTCCTGTTGATTCTTCTCATCGCCGGAGCCCTGAATTTGATTGTTGATCGAGACTGGCCACTGGTGAAGAAAACTGCGCCAACTTTGCCAGCAATGATTGGCGGAATTGCTCTGCTGCTTCCGTTTGCCGACTCGCGGTTATTCCAAGTTACCTGGCTGTTTCTCAAAACAGGCTTGCTTAGTTTTGGCGGTGCATACGCGTCCCTAGTTTTTGTGCAGCGCGGCGCAGTTGCACAATATCACTGGCTTTCAGATGGCCAATTACTGGATGGCGTCGCCCTGAGCGTCGCAACGCCCGGGCCGTTCATGTTGTTCACCGCATTCGTCGGCTATATCGCCAGCGGTATCCCAGGAGCAGTGTTAGCGACATTCTTCGTGTTTTTGCCGTCGTTCATTTTTGTAATCGCCGGCGTGCATTACATTGAAAAAGTTCGAGAAAATCGTGCGGTTCAAGCATTCCTTGCTGGCGTCAGCGCCGCAGTAGTTGGCGTCATCGCAGTTGTATCGATGGACTTGATCCCGGCAGCACTTGTTGACTGGCCCGCTATCGGTATCGCCGTGATTTCCTTTTTTCTGATCGCTTTTCTAAAGCGCGATGTCGCTTTAGTAGCAGTTGGAGCAATGCTCGGTGGAATTATCTACTCGAGCATTCGCGCGCTGACTTAAACGGCGAAATGGAATGAAGGTGGGCGCTACGCGTACTGGCGTTTGTCCGAATGCTCCCCTAGAAATAGAACATTGTTCCAGTCGTGCTGAGCGCCGGCGCGCTGGGAATCGCCGGGCACGTTCTCGGCACTTGGTGAGTTCCTACGTTCGAACGCGGAGCCAGCTTCAGTGTACCACTCCATCTTCCACCAACTGGCGGTCATGGAGGATCCCGTCGGTGAAGAGCCGGCCGCTGGCTTCGAAATAGAGCCGTAGTTGCACGCGCCGCGCGTCGGGTTTCGGCGAGACGGAGCCGGGCTGACCGCGCGAACCGTGATACAACACATCGTCGAACTCAAAGAGATCGCCTCCTCCGCCTGCGCCTCCTTTGTAATGCAGTGACAGTGTTTGAGCGTGGACGAGTTGATTGTTGCTGTCGAAAACGTGCGCGTCAAACCATACGTTCTTCGCGTAGGCAATGTTTCTTACCCACGCGCTGAGCTTTACGTGCGTCTGCAATTCCGATCCGACGGATCCGGCTGGGATGAATTGGTGGCGCTGCTTTTCGATCGTGAGGGCAAACGCGTTCACCACGTCGCGATTCGTTTGCGCGCCTTGGCGTGGAGTAACCGGTTGCGCGGGCGAATTCGTCTGGACGGCGAACACGTAGTTGTCCCCGAAGCGGCTGTCCCAAGCTTTGGGCGGCTCATCGAAATGGGCGTAGCCAACGTTGAGGAACCACATCTCGACATGCGAGGCATCACCCGGCACGGGGAAGCTTGCAACTGCCGGCGAGCGATCGACGGTCATGCCACCAGGTGAACTGGACACCGGCGCAGTAACGCTAGCCGCCAGGATTTGTCCGTCAGGTTGAAACCGGGCGAGAGCGAGAATATCCCACACTGCTGCCCCCCGAAATGTATCACGACGCGCGGGCAGGCGGTTGAGGTCGTAATCCACCGCTAACTCGCCACCTTGCACTAGCTCACCGTCCAGAGGTTGCGTCCAATCATTCAGAAATTTGATTGTCGCTTTCATTCGCGCATTTAATTCCGCAAGGGACTTTGAGACTAGCGAGATCGTGATCTCTGATAGCAAATACTGATACCAGCCCGTTCGGTTTTTTTCATCTCATGCTAAGACGGTCACACGTATGTTGCGGAAGGCCGTCGTGAAACTGTAGTTTGAATACGACTGCAGTCCGACAAACGTTGGTTCGGTGGCCGAGAAGCGACCACGATTGGGATCGGTATTTGTGTATTTGGCGGTATTTACCCCATTCAAATTGACGGTGATGATGTCCCCCTGTACGTCGATTCGATATTGGTTCCAGGCCACAAGCACTTGAGCGTCTTTGGGGTTAACAAAGTCGCCCGCTTGCGCCACTGGGAACTTGGGATCATCCGGCGGGTCGCCAGGATAGTTAACCCCATAAACGGCTCCCGTCTTATGCTTGGCCCGAGCGTCCGGCGCGCCGGTATTATCAATCTGAATCTCGAACCCGGAATCGGTCGCTGACCATGCCGGGTTATAGTATCCAAAGGAGTCCGGATTCTTAAAGCGGACGAAGATGCCACTGTTGGTCTGGAACGTGCGAATAAAGAACTCAAGCTCCAACCGATAGTTCTTGGGCATCGGAATGGTACACCAGAAAAGACCTAGATCGAAGCTCGGCACTGATTGCAAGGCGCCATCAATCAGGTGGAAGGTGCCATGACCGGCGATGCGCCAGTTAGCCCGCGTCGTGCCATCGAACAATTGAATCACAGTTCCCGGCGACGGTGGCGCCGCAGGCATAGGCGGTTGGTAAAAGGGTCGGATGGGACGACCACTAGCAGGATTTCCAATGCCATCGCCTTCGGGAACGAGTCGTTTTGCGAGCCGTCGGCGAAGAGCAATGCCATTCATCACCGGGTTAGCCGAGCCGCAGGTAGGTAACACCGAAGCGTCCCCCGCATATAGATTTGTTACATGGTGGAACTGTCCATCCGCATTGGTCACCGACTTAGCTGGATCGTCTCCCATGCGCAGCGTGCCCGACTCGTGGTAGGTTGTGCCTAGCCCGTCCGGCAGCACAGCCGCAGCATTTGGCTTAGGCGGCGCAAGCCCAAAGACCTTTTGGGCTACCTCATCGATAGCAGCATCCATCAGATTCATCGCCTGTACGTCAGTGGCGCTCCTCACCACGCTTACCGAAGCGCGGGGAATGATGAACTCGTCGTTGTCGGACGGAACAGGCACCGTTACAGCATTGGTTGGCAGGTTGGGCAACATCTCACCGACCGCGCGGATGGATACGTCCACCTCGCCAGGAGGCATTTCGGAGAAGAGCCGAAGATTGTCGAGATCGGGAACGTTTTGAAATAGCAACGCGTCCGATTTGCCGGCCCCGGATCCGGCGGGCAAGGCTGAGGCTGTGATTTGTAGGTGAAAATGAACAGGAGTTGCTCCGATATTGCCCCGACACCGTACCAGCAGCGCGCACAGTTCCTGGTCCGTTAGGCCGAGAGCGGGCAAGGCTGCTGAGAAGGCCACATTTTTGCGCAAGTGAACCATGAAGTTTGCGCCGATCTGGCCGGCATTAGGAACACCACTTGCACTAAGCAAGGCCAAGCGTGCGCTTTCTATCGCTCCCATAGCTAGGACCACGATAGGACGGCGATTGCTATTGCCAGCTATTGGGCCAGTTAAATCAAGGAAACCATCGCTAGTATCGATCCCATCCACCTCCTGGACGATAGCGCCGCTAGCTAAGGTGTATGCGCGTGTGCGCAAACGTTTGACGTGGCATTTGGGCACGATCATGAGCCGCTTGAAAGCGTCATTTCCGCCAGATTCACCGAAGGCTTGCCTAGCTCCGTCAATCGCCACGGGAACACTGCTGAACTTGTTGAAAGGAAAGAAGCCGGGCCGACTCAGGGCTTGCACGGACAACGGAGCATCTAACTTGAGACTCTCTTGAAAATTTGGATAGGGCGGGCTGGCTAATTGCAGTGCAAGTCCAGGAGTAACATCGTCTGGGGCCTCAGCCACGTAGTCCGGCAGTTCAGCCAGCGGAATCTTGTTCGGAATGGCGGAGTAGTTATCAAAGAGTTTCTTCCGAAAAAAATCCTGCAGTTTCCCATTAAGAAAGTCATTCGCGGCGCTCACTCCTGTTTGCTTGGCAGCATCCAAAAGAAATCCCTTTTTGAGGTTCTTTTCCAACGTCAAATCCTGCACTACCGCCAAAGGCCAAAGTGTCGCAGACGAAATCGTCCCAACAGGAGCCGTAGGCATTTCCGTTTCAAGATAGCGGGGCGACCAGCCACCGAAATAGAGTGAGCGGCCACCCGCACAATAGGCTAGGCCACCAAAACGCTCAGTCGAATTCCAAGGCAGCCCCCATACTTCGAAAAACGGCTTCTTATCGTTGAGCTGGCTAATCAGTTCCTGGCGAGTGGCCGGCAGCCCGCTACCTGGAGGAAAAGGGGCTTGAACGCCCGGGTTACCCAAACCAAGGCTCGGTATATCCTGCACATGCTCTGGAAGACTAAATGCTCCCGCTTCCAGCACGAGAATTCGGTAATTAGGCGGCTTGAATCCATCCTCAGGTACGGTCCCGGAGCCGGTCCTTCGAGCGCGGAAGAATAGATCTTGCGCCAGCGTCAGGCCGAAAGTTCCGCCGCCGATGATGATGACATCGAACGGCCCACTGGCGGTCGCCTCCGCGAAGGTATTGCAAACATAGTTGCCCAGAACATCACACGTGAAGATTGTTTGAGGGGTTGGAATAGCCATATTGTATTGCTCCTTTGTTTTGCGTCTTTATTGCCGGTTGATTCCGTTCACAATTCTGCGAGATGCCATTCCCTGCTTCTTGTAGGGTATTGCAGGCGTAGGGCCCCGAGACGTCAAAGATAAACAGCGTGTCCTGTCGCTTGTCGCCACAAATCCTCCTTCTTGAACGGGTGATCCCGCCTGCGCGAAAGAGCGTCATTCGCCGGTCCAGCACCGATGTACTTCCCGTCCCGCAGCGGGAACAACGCAATCCAATCTACTTGCTATTCGACAGTCAAGAAAAAACCGCAATTAGTCGGTTTACTTTCGATGACCGCTACAAGGCAGCTCCTCTTCTTTTGATCACTTTGCTGACGCGGGATGTCGCTTTCGTGGCTGTTCGAGCAATGTTCGGTGGAATTATCTACTCAAGCATTCGCATGCTCGGTTGAAACTATGCTCGGGTCAGCGACGACGGCTACGATTACCCGGAGGCGCGAAGGCGGCGAAGACGGTGTCAAAGACAACCCATCTTCGCCGCGCTTCCACCCCAATCGCGTTGTTCTCAACGCGATCCACCCAAAAGGCTCAGTATTTCGCGCCCTTTTCCTTGTGCTCTTTGGCTTCGCTGTGCTTGCCCAGTACTTTGCCGTTGGCATCGATTTCGAGGCCAATCTGCTTGCCGTTCTTATCTATGACGGCTTCAAAATTGGCGCCCTCTTTTTCCCAACGAACAATGGTTCCGCCTTGGGCTTGTGTCTGGGCAGCCGACTGCACCGCGGCAGGCACATCAGAACTACTGATGCTTTGCTCTTCGTGTTCTCTTTCCTTCGCTTGTGCGGTCACACCAAACATAAGTCCAGCGCTGACCGCAGCTATTGTGAGCAGGTCTTTTGTTTTCATAGCTGTTAAATTTTGACCGCTGCGTTTCAGACATGTTCGAAATTGATTTTATAATTGAGAGCTAAGACGCGGAACTTTATTGCGCCGGCTTCAAACGCGTGCACTCGACCTCGTAGGCCTCGATCAATTCCAAGATCTTGGATTGAAATGCATTCTGCGCGGCGTAAACGGCGCCGATCGCTTCAGCGAATGGCTTTTGCTTGAGTTCCTCCTCAATCGTCAAGCTGAGTTCCGCGAGCTTTTCGATATTCGCTCGTGAATGAAACTCCAGCTCTTTAAGTTTGGAGAGAACGACAAGCGATTTCTCCAGCTGTGTCGGTTCTAGTGGATGAGTTGGTTTGGGAGTTTCGGCCTTCGAAGGAGGGTTTTCGGTGGCAGGCTTCGTTTCGGTTTGGACGTTCCTGGCGCGCTGCGACGGAGCCGGGCCAGCCTTAGGAGCATGCTTGTCCTTATGATGCTTCTCCTGGCTGACTTTCTTGGCGTGCGCGACGTTTCGTGGGTCTCCCATCAACTTATTGACGGCTCTCGGTGCCTCGGCGGTCGCATCTCCCAGCGGGATTGCTGATGTCTTCTAAGTTGAACCGCCTGCTCACGCGGTGTGCACAATCTGCGCGCAAGCGACTCCGTCGCCATTGATGCGCATCGATCTCGCTGTCCAGACGAGGCTGCTCACCTGCTCGTAAGCGCTACTCGGTCCGCTCCGCAGTGATTAGTATTTCTCGGTTTTTTCCTTCTTCTCGGCCTTCTCTGGATGAGTGCCGAGGAACTTGCCGTTGGCGTCGACCCGGATCGCCGTTTCTTTTCCGTTCCGGTTTACGACCGCGTCGTAGCATTCCTTGCCCTTGCGAGTCTCCTTTGCGATCCGAACAACCTGATCGCTCCCAACTTTTTCTTTGATAGTAGTTTGTGCCGGGGACGGCAGATCCTTCATATCTACGGGAGTCTCTTCTTGCGCCAAAGCAGCCGGTCCGAGCATGAGGCCGGTGCTCACGGTTATTGCGGCAATTAGTCTTGTTATCTTCATGGGCTGATTCCTTTTTGCTGAATATCTATCAAGGTACGGTTCGAAGATGAACGATGGGTTGCGCGTAGAAAAGTGACTGCCAAACCAAATCAACGATTGACTGACTGCCAGAAATCCACTTGTTCCATGTGGTTACCTTCAGCATTCGAGATGAAATAACATTGGCTCAAGGGCGCGCCACGACTTGCTGAGTCTTTCCGAAAATGTCACGCATTGCTGCGCTCGCAGCGTGGTAACCGCACATCCCGTGAACGCCCCCGCCAGGCGGAGTTGAAGCTGAACACAAATAAACTCCGCGAAGGGGAGTGCGGTAAGGTATCGGACTCAGAATCGGCCGTGCAAGTAACTGCATTAGATTTGCCGCACCGCCGTTGATATCGCCGCCGGCTAGGTTGCGGTTCGATTCTTCAAGGTCCCCTGCACTCATTTTGTGGCGTGCGAGAATGCAATCGCGAAAGCCGGGAGCAAGTTTCTCGATTTGAGATTCAGTGCGGTCCGTCATGTCGATCTTGCAATTAAGCGGAACGTGACAGTATGCCCAGAGCGTGTGTTGTCCCCGCGGCGCGCGGGTTTCGTCAAAAAGACTCTGCTGCGCTACGAGCGTGAACGGGCGCTCGGGAATTTTTCCGCGCGCAACGTCGCGTTCTGCCGCTGCGATTTGATCAATACCGCCGCCCAGATGGATTGTGCCGGCGAGGCGACAAGCCTCAGCTTTCCATGGAACTGGTTCACTCAGCGCGTAATCGATTTTAAAAATCCCGGGCCCATGTCGAAATGATTCCAGACGGCACCGGTATGCGGAGGGGAGGCGACCGCCGGCGATACGCAAAAATTCCCACACCGAAACGTCCAGAAGGATCGTGCGCGACTTCGGCAGATCGTTCAGATTTTCAACCTGCTGATTGATCTCGATCTTCCCGCCAAGTTCTCCGAGATGGCCGACGAGCGCGTTTGCGATTTGTTGCGAACCTCCACGTGGCATGGGCCAGCCAACGGTGTGACCCGCGAGCCCAAGGACCAGGGCAAACGCCGACGAGGCCGCAGCCTCCAAGGGAAGAAATGAGTGCGCGGCGATTCCGCCAAAAAGTGCGCGCGCCGGTTCGTGTTTGAACAGAAACTTCGACAGGGCGATTGCCGGACAGATGGCGGGAATTCCGAAACGTGCCAACGCCAATGGATGCCGAGGCAAATGCAGCATCGGTTGCAGGAACTCATTAGCCAATTTTTCCCAATTGTGTGCAAGCGGCTGCATTAGGCGCCGGTAGGCGCGCGAATCGCTGCGGAGTTGTTCTGCCGTAACATCAATGTCCTGATGCAGGCAGGCCACGGAACCGTCATCAAGCGGATGTCCCAATGGGATTTCAGGTTGTATCCATGTGAGGCCAAAACGCTCGAGGGAAAGGGTCTTGAAAAATGGAGAACCTGCCGCGAGGGGATGGACTGCTGAACAAACGTCGTGCACAAATCCCGGCAGTGTTAGTTCCGCCGAGCGTGTGCCGCCGCCGATGGTCGCGTTCGCTTCGCAAACAAGAACAGAACACCCCGCGCGGGCTAGCGTAATCGCGGCCGCAAGACCGTTCGGTCCCGAACCAACTACGACCGCATCGTATTCAATCGGCATTTTGAAAAGGGCGCGCCGATTGTGCGCTCGACTTCCGATTCCTTTTCGTTGCGGAACACCCTGGCATGAAACGCTTCGGCGTCACGTTGATTCAATTATTCCAGGACGTTCGTGTTATCAATGTAGCGTGGGGTTATTTATGAATCATTTGCGGGATGAATGCTCCAGTGGCCGCCAATTCTGAGATCGATCGTGGCCAGCAAAGCCAATCGATTGAACCACGCTCCGAGATAAGCGCCGCTGAACGGCCGTTTCCAATGATCGCGTAATCCTGGATCTTTGAAACTTGCACGGCCACGTCGAGCTGATCTACCGGCGACGAGCTCAGCCTATTCAGTTTTGATAAAGGTGATGTCGCCGCTTCGTTCGATTCGCGCGACTCTTATTCGTGAGAGATCCTCGGTTTTTGCCTCGAGGCGCATATCTTCTTCCAGATCGCGTTCGGAGATATGATTTGCCCGCATATTTTGGCGTTGCATCCTGCCATTTTCCACGAGGATTACTGCTTTGCCTTTAATCAATACTTCGAAACCATGTGAGTAGTACGCAGCGACCCCAAGGAGTCGGTGCAGTACAACGAGAACGAATCCGGCGGCAAGCGTTGGCCAAAAAGGGGCCGAGCCGTTAATCGCGCGGGCTAGCACAGAGGCGATGATCACGAGTAGAACGGCATCAAAAGCCGTCTTTTCTGCAAGAGATCGTTTACTGCTAATGCGCACCATTAGGAGAGTGGCGACAAATACGATTATCCCCCGCAACGAAATCCGCAGAAACGATAGTTCCTTTGGTTCCACGCCCAGACCAAGCAGGGCTTCAGCAAATTGTGAGAAGGTATTCATGTCTCAAAACTCTATCGCCGGAAGAAACTCACACGCGGGTATAGACTTCTGAAATAAACTTAAATCCGATCGGCACATAACATTCGTTGTTATATCGGAAAATCTTAGGTGGGAGGCATTACATGGCACGAGGAAGTAAAAAGAAATACACATCAAAACAAAAGCGGAAGGCATCGAAGATCGAGAGAGGCTACAAGAAACGTGGCGTCACCAGCAAAGAGGCGGAACGCCGCGCGTGGGCAACCGTAAACAAATCGGATAGAGGTGGTCGTAAGAAGGGTGGAGGCGGCCGCGGGAAAAAGCGGAATAAGTCAAGTTCCCGCAAGGGAGGGCGAAAGGGCGGACGAAGATAAGCCGCCTTACCTAACAAACATTGCAACCGCAGCGATAAACATCAATGCGGCCGTAAGTCCGACCATGACTCGCGACAACCAAGGGCTTGGCTGACACTGCATCACTTTGCGATCACATGAAACTAGCAGTACGCCGATTAAAAGAAATGGCGCAAGGACGCCGTTAATAGTGCTCGCCCAAAATAGCGCCTTGATCGGATTGATTTTTACAAAAACCATCCCCATACCGAGAAGGGTTGAAATGCCGATCGCTGCATAGAAATAGCGAGCAGATGTAACCGGTAGGGCTAAGCCTTCCTTCCAGGCGAGCGTTTCAGCAAACGCGTAGGCGCTTGAACCGGCAAGAATGGGGATTGCCAGAAAGCCAACGCCAACAAGGCCGATCGTATAGAGAATTGCTGCGAATGAACCCGCTAGTGGTCTGAGCGCTTCCGCAACCTGGCGTGAGCTTTCAATGTTTGTGTTGTTGTGTGCATGCAGCGTAAGCGCTGCCGTCAGAATGATAAAATACATGACCAGATTGGAAAAAAATGTCCCGGTTGCCACGTCTATCTGTCGATCGGAGATTTCACGTTTAGTCGCACCCTCACGCGAAATTAACATTCGGCGTCCCATCGCTTTCTCCTCTTCTACTTCTTGAGAGGCTTGCCAGAAGAATAAGTACGGACTGATAGTCGTACCGAGGACTGCCACCAGGTTCTGCCATGCGTCATGTCCACGCGGCCAGGATGGAATAAAGGTGCCATACAACACGCTTCCCCAATGCGGCTTGAGAATAAACGCAGTAATGACGTAATCGAAGAGTGTAAGCGTGAGCCACTTCAAGACCGAGGCGATCTGATAATATCGAAAATAAGTTATGGCGACGGTGATGCCCACTCCAAAGACGACTGTAAGAGCCTGCGAATTGATCCCGGTCAGCATTTTCGCAGCGTCGGACATACCAGCGAGATCTGCGCCGATGGTAATAATGTTCGCGATAAGCAATGCGGCCGCGCCAATAGATAGCAGCCATCGTGGACACTTTGACGTAGGGCGCCGGCCAAGCCGCGGCCGGTTACCATGCCAATGCGTGCACACATCAACTGGATAAAGGCCATCAGGGGCCATGTGATAAGCGCTGTCCAGAGGAGTGAGGTTCCGAGTTGTGCCCCGGCTATGGAATACGTTGCGATGCCAGAGGGATCGTCATCGGCTGCGCCTGTAGTAACACCTGGACCAAGGAGTGAGAAAAATCTCTTTAGGGGACTTGTTCTCGCACGACGAGGCATTAGCCTAACTCACGGTTGCCGCGAGCACTTCTTTGGGTCGGCGGTTGGCATCGCCCTTAACCATTTACAATGGTACCTCCGTTCGGGTGCAAAATCTGGCCTGTCATGTAGGAAGAGTCATCCGATGCAAGAAACACAAAGCTTGGCGCAACTTCTTCTGGCTGGCCCGGCCTACCGAGCGGAACGTCTGAGCCAAACTTCTCGACTTTCTCCGCCGGGAAAGTAGACGGGATCAGCGGTGTCCAAATCGGACCTGGTGCGACGCCATTTACGCGAATTTTTTTGTGCGCGAGTGCCTGCGAAAGCGAGCGAGTAAAAGCGGTAATCGCCCCTTTAGTCGATGAGTAATCGAGAAGGTGTGCGCTACCTTTGTAAGCAGTAACTGAAGTTGTGTTAATAATGGCAGCACCTTTTTCCAAATGCTTCATGGCTGCCTTTACCATGTAGAAGAATGAAAAAATGTTTGTGCGAAAGGTTCGCTCGAGCTGTTTTTCAGTGATTTTTTCAATCGAGTCCTGTGGATGTTGTTCCGCAGCGTTGTTTACCAGAATGTCAATCTTGCCGAACTCTTTTATGGTTTGTTCGATCGCTTTTCGACAAAACACCTCCTGCCCCACATCTCCTGCAATAAGGAGACATCTGCCTTTTGCTTGCTCAACCAAACGCTTGGTTTCGTTGGCGTCTTTGTGCTCTTCCAGATAAACGATCGCGACATCAGCGCCTTCTTTTGCAAAGGCAATGGCAACCGCGCGGCCAATTCCGCTGTCACCGCCGGTGATAATAGCCGCCTTGTTTCGCAATTTATCGCTGCCGCGACGTTGCCGGTCCTCGGCTATCGGCGGCGGCTCCATCTTGTGTTCGCGGCCTGGCTTTTGGTGTTGGTGCTGAGCCGGCTGAAGCTTCTTTTTTTTGGGCATAATCCACCCCTGTCGACGCAAAACGCGATGATAGCTCAGCGTCGGCGTTTGCGTGTACGTGCCGCTTTTTTCGCAGCAGCCGAGCGAGACCTCGCAGAGCGTCGTCCAGCCGCTCGCTTCGCGTGTCGTGAAAGCGCCTTTTTAGACGCCGACCGGCGACTCTCGCGTTTCAGCGCGCCCTTGGTCGCACGCGAACGTTTGCGCGAAGGCTTTTTGCGGCGTCCCGCGCGGCCCTTGGTCAAATCACGTTTGGCTTGCCGTTTGGTTCGCGCTTGACCCCGTTTCGGTGGAGGCAACCCTACACCAGCCCTCCTTGCCTTGGACAGACCAATGGCAATCGCCTGCTCAGGCGACCGAGCGCCGTGTTCTCCTTCTCGAATATGCTCCATTTCTTCGCGCACGAACTCGCCCGCCTGAGTAGAAGGGGATTTACCTTCGCGCTCGTCGTCACGCGCTCGTTCAATTGCATCTTCTTCTGGCATAACAAAATTGTTTCGCCGTTAAGGCGAGACTTGGATGTTACTAAATATGGCCGCTTTCAGATGCGCGTGTGTCACAGCCACACTTAATTGTATTTGGGCGTCATCAGTCCTTCCTGGTGTCGCGAAGGTTTCTGATGCGATCGTGGGCCTCCTTGATGTCTGTGTATTGACGCGAAATAAGGTCGTACAACGGCTGCGGTAGATCATCATCCAAGGCCGTTTTGTATTCTTCTACTGCCGAATCTTCGCCGCGTTCGCATTCGGCCAGGATCGCATGGTCGTCACCACCCGTGAGAACGGATTTCAAGTTGATCCAGCCGCGATGCAACGCGCCGGCGGCACTGCTGTTTATTTCCGGTTTTTTTTCCAGGTTTCGCACTTGACTCTGCAGGTCTGTTGCGAAGCGCGAGCGCTGTTGGGAATATTCCGTAAAAAGCGATTTCAACTGCGAGTCTCTTACCGCTTCAGCCGCCTGCTTGAAGCCTTCCTCCCCATCTCTAAGTGTTTGAATTAAATCGTCGAGTCGTGAAGTTTCTTTTTGCTCTTTCATACCAATATAGTCGCGTCCCGCTGGGTCTGCGCGTGTTGGATTCTTTGATGAAGCTGTATCGCCAGCGGCCCCGGCCCTGCAAACTGTTCATTAGGAAGTATGCGCACGTCTAAAATGTGCGTCCGGAGCGAACAATGAAAGATGGAGGATGTTCCTTATTGGATCGACAGCGCGCCTATCAAGCGGTTTCCACGTTTACTGAAAAATGTTGAGGTCGATGTCCTCGTCGTCGGGGCGGGTGTGACTGGAATCACCGCTGCATATCTCCTGAAGCAAGGTGGGTTGAGCGTGGCATTGATTGAGAGGGAGTGCGTAGCTTCGATCGATACCGGCCATACAACTGCTCATCTAACCTATGTCACCGATGTGGAGCTACGAGAATTGGCACGCAATTTTGGCAATGACCACGCGCAAGCCGCCTGGGACGCAGGAGCGGCGGCGATCGACGAGATCGAAAGAATCATCCGGGAGGAAGCGATAGATTGCGAATTTACTCGCGTGCCCGCGTATGTGCATTTGTGCAAAAAGGACTATTCCCCAAAAGAAATTTCCTCGCTCAAGAAAGAGGCCAATCTCGCAGCAAAACTTGGGTTCGATGCTGAGTATCTGAAATCAGTTCCGTACTTTAATTTGCCGTCTGTGCGGTTTGCCAACCAGGCAAAGTTTCATCCGAGGAAATATCTTCGGTCGCTGGCGGTGAAACTTCACGGCAATGGCTCGCACGTTTTCGAGAAAAGCGCCGCGATTGAGTTCGACCGGAAAAAGCGCCGCGTCAAAGTCAACAACAACTGGATAGGGTTTGATCGTATAGTTATGGCAACGAACAACCCGCTCGTCGGCTTGGCCAGTGTCACCAGCGCGACGCTTTTACAGACAAAACTTTCCCTGTATACCAGCTATGCGGTCGGGGGCCGCGTCCCGTCAGAAACAGTTCCGGAAGCGCTCTTCTGGGACACCAGAAAACCATACGATTACGTACGAATCGATCGACATCCGGACTTTGATTACGTCATCTACGGCGGTGAGGATCATAAGACGGGGCAAAAGAACGACACCGAAAAGGCTTATGCGCGGTTGGTGGCCACATTGAAAAACATCATTCCAAAGGTGCGTATCGATCATCGCTGGTCGGGCCAGGTTATCTGTACTCCTGACGGTTTGCCTTACATCGGCGAAAACGCGGATTACCAGTTCGTGGCAACGGGCTATTGCGGAAACGGAATTACGTTCGGAACGATAGCGGCAATGATGGCTCGTGATTGGGCTACCGGCAGAAAAAATCCATGGACCGATCTGTTTGCTGTGGATCGGAAAAAAATCAAAGGCGCTACCTGGAATTACCTCCGAGAGAACAAGGATTATCCCTATTACATGATCAAAGACTGGATCGCTCGTCCCGAAAGTGATTCCGTAAAGGAGCTAAAACGTGGCGACGGCATGATTATCGGTTCGCGTGCGAAGAAACGTGCCGTCTTTCGCGATGACCAAGGGAAAATTTTCCAACTCTCGCCTGTGTGTACGCACCTTGGCTGCATTGTTAAATGGAATCCTGCTGAATCGACTTGGGATTGCCCATGTCACGGCTCGCGTTTCAAACCTACTGGCGAAGTAATAGCGGGACCGGCTGAAGAACCGCTGTCACCGATCTGAAGTCTGCTTCACTTCGCCTAATGAAAGAGCTAGACTCATACCTCAACGATCACCTCGCTGGCTCCGTTGGTGCACTGGAACTCCTTGAGCACTGGGCACACCTGCACGAAGGCAAGCGGCTGGGTGCTTTTTTCTCCGAAATCGAGGCGGAGGTTCGTGCCGATCAAAATACATTGCGAAATGTGATGAATTCTTTCGACATTAAAGAAAGCAACGTACGCAAAGCAAGTGCATGGGCCGCGGAAAAGGTGGGTCGCGCGCGATTGATGATTGCAGGAACAGAGTCGGACAGGTTGGGATTGGTGCTGACTTTGGAAGGACTGATACTTGGAATTGTCGGGAAAAAACTTCTGTGGCGCGCACTAGCCGCGGCGAATTTGCTGCAACTGAGCGGCTACGACTTCGAGGGATTACAACGTCGGGCCGAGCAACAAATCGAACAAATCGAAGCGCAACGCGTTCGCGCAGTTCAAGAGGCGTTTACGCGGCACGATTGATTCAGAGTTCTGTTTCTAATGGGGACATGTGGGAGAAAAACCAGGAAAACAATCGAACCTAGAGTCGCCTGTGATTCTGCGGAGGCGGCCGAGGACGCCGGTCTGCAGTACGTCAGTGATGATCGTTCGGGCTACACGCGCGTCGCGAAGAATGGCCACTTCGAATATTTAGATACAGCAGGAAAACGAATTCGTGATGAGCAGCGTTTGGTAAGAATCAAACGTCTGGCTATTCCGCCCGCATGGACCGATGTCTGGATTTGTCCCTCCCCAAACGGTCACATTCAGGCGACTGGTCGCGACGCGCGTAGGCGAAAGCAATATCGTTATCACGACCGATGGCGCGAGATACGCGACGAAAATAAATTCGACCGCCTTTCCGCGTTCGCCCAAGCATTGCCAAAGATTCGGCGGCAAATTGCCAAGGACCTGAAGTTGCCAGGGCTTTCGCGGCAGAAGGTGCTCGCCACCGTCGTGCGATTGCTGGAGCGAACTTTCATCCGCGTAGGCAATGAAGAATACGCGCGCGAAAACAAATCATTTGGCTTAACCACAATGAAAAATCGGCACGTGAAGGTAAGGGGACCGAACGTGCGTTTTCGGTTTCGTGGAAAAAGTGGACGCCAACACGAAGTGGATGTGACCGATCGGCGAATCGCGAAAATCATCGCAAAGTGCCAGGAGCTGCCGGGCCAGGATCTATTCCAGTTCGTCAGTGACAATGGCGAAGTGCAGGACGTGACATCACAGGACGTGAACGATTATTTGCGCGAAATAACCGGCCAAGATTTCACTGCGAAAGATTTCCGGACATGGGCGGGAACGCTTCTCGCGGTATTGGCTCTTAATGCCCAAGACCGCTCTGAAACGAAGAAACAGGCAAAGGCGAATGTCAAAGCAGCCGTTTGCGCGGTCGCAGAGCTTCTTGGCAATACCCCGGCGATTTGCCGCAAATGTTACGTGCACCCTGCCGTGTTCGAAGCATACCTCACAAAAACGGGAATCCCGGGGATGAGTGAAGCAATGAAAAAGCCCCGAGGCAGCCGTCTTCGATCGACCGAACTTGCCGTCCTGAGATTTTTGAGGTCGTTGAAAGATTAAAATTTTCCCGATTCGGTCTATTAACGACTAACGATCGGGTAAACAATCTTGGCGATGATGAAAGCGGATTCGAGAGGGTTCGCGCCAGACATGGACTTTCGCCCGAGGTGCGAGCAACTCGAAGCGCGATGGGATAACCTTCACGATGCCCTATTCGATCATTCTCGATCGGTTTCGGATACCGAACGCACAGAGCTTATTAGTCGTTAGGGCTTCAAAAGCGCAAGCGATTTGCCTTCGCGATGCTGCACTTGATCCATCGTGCACTGGCGAGGCGCTTTGTCGGGACGCCATCGCAGAAGCTTTGTCCCGTGTCGGAACCGATCTCCGGTGAAGTGGTCGTAGGTGACTTCGACAACTACGTTCGGAGCCACTGGCTCCCATTCGCTTGTGCGATCCGTGCTCCAACGACTCGGGCCTCCTGGCGCGCCGCCGGTGAAACCAGGTGGTTTCCTGAGTGCTTCAAATTTTTTTGTGAGCTCACGACGTTCCGATGCTTTGAAAGAAGAGGTGAATCCCACGTGATGTAGTAAACCATCATCTCCGTAAAGCCCCAGCAAGAGAGAACCAATCAGTCGCGTGCCGCGCGCGTAACGAAACCCTCCAACGACGCAGTCAGCTGTGCGGATTTGTTTTACTTTGACCGCCGCCGTGCGCTCACCGGAAGCGTACACAGCGTCAAGGCGTTTCGCGATGACTCCATCAAGATTGCCGCCAGCTTTTTTGAACCACATTCTAGCGGTTCGATAATCAGTTGTCGCCGGAGAAAGGCGCAGAGCTTTGGCCGACTTAAAATTCGAGCGTGCGAACTTTTCCACAAGTTGACGGCGTTCGTGCAGGGGCTCCTTCAAGAACGATTGTCTACTCTGACCGAGGAGGTCGAACACGATGTAGATTGCTGGGTGAGCTTTCGCCAACTTCTGGACCCGGCTTGCGGCTGGATGCAGGCGCAGCTGCAATTCATCGAATGAAAGCGCGCCGCCGACAGGAACAACAAGTTCACCGTCGAGGACGAACTGTTGCTGGGGCAACCGAGAGAGAGCGCCAACGATATCGGGAAAATAACGAGCGAGCGGCTGACCGGCCTTTGACTGCAAATGAATTTGTTCCCCATCGCGAAATGCGACACAGCGAAATCCGTCCCACTTCGGCTCGTATTGCCAGCCGCTACCGGTCGGAATTTCGTCCACCAGACGCGCTTCCATAGGCGGTATTGGTGGTTTTAATAACATCGGAGTTCCACAGAGAAGTAATGCTGAATGATACCTTCGATTACACTGTGTTACCCCGAGTGGTTACGTCGTTTCCCTTTTCTCTTTTGCGTCCTACGCAACAGAATTCGAGAAGACGACCGCGTATCAGCTTTCAGAAATTTCTTCATGAGCCCAAGCGCGGAGTCATTTTCCTTCTTTGTATTTGATACTGTGCAATCCGAGGGCACGAATAAATTGAAATCGCGCATGTAGGTATCGTTTGCTGTGAAGAGCACGCAAAAATTCCCGGCAATGCCCGTGAGAATTAAAGTTTGCGTTTCCAAGTACCGGAGAAGGGTCTCAAGGGTCGTGGAAAAGAAGCCGGAATGCTTTGGCTTGAGAACGAAGTAATCGTTTTCTTCGGGTCGCAGCAATTCCACAATGTCGCGGCCGCGGCCATGTCGTGCACAGTAGTCCACGGTGTGCCGAAAGTCCGATTTCCATCGGCCGAAATTGTCGTTCACATAAATCACCGGGACGCCCGCTTTCCGCGCTCGCCGTTTCAAGCGTAAAAGCGTTCGCGCCATTGGTCGTGCATGCTTCAGCAATTGATGGGCCTCGGGAAAATCAAAATCGTTTATGACGTCGATTAAAAGCAGCGCGAACTTATGTTTGTCTGGTGCGCTGCCGTGCAGATCGACGTTTTTTTCCGGCATCGACTTGCTTTGGGGATAGGTAAAGTGGCAGGGCGTCGTCTGTTATAGCCTTGGCGCCCCTTATATTTCATTTTTGAAACATAAGCGCCTGATTTATTATCAGCGTGACGGCGCTAAACCCGAGCCAAGTCAGGATCCATTCCTCCCAGCTGAGATTCGTTCCCCCCAGCCAAAGAATCGAGCAAACCAGCGCGCTTGCAGAGAGAGAAAAGCAGAAGATACAACTGAGCCATTCCTTGGCTGAGCCGCGCCCACCTGGCATTGCATTGCGAAGACGCTCAAAAACAGCAAACGGACCACGCTCCTTCGTAAACAGATGGCTCAACCTGAAGGTTGCTAACGACGCTAAAATAAAAGTGAACCAGCGCATTTTGTCTTGGTTCAAAAAAGGAAAACTTTGGCGGCGGCAAACATCAACAGGTCATTTCGAACGAGCAAGCAGGCGGAAGTCGCCGATCTGCCCAACTGCACAAAGCCGAAGTGGTTCGTCTGCGAGTCCTTCAAGTTCTAGGAACGCCCTCGGGTTCTTGTCCGCTCGCACAACGACCCGCTGTCGGTCCTCGCGGTGTGCATCAGCAACAAGGATCGTTCGCTTGTAGCAATTGCCCCCGGCAGGGCGGACACTTAGAACAGCCCTAGGACTTTGAGGACGATCACGATAACGACAATCACTCCAATTATGTAAAAGATGTTTCTGCTCATGCCGGTGACTCATACCAGATCGCGTGTGCGATGGTCAAGATTTACCGAAAACTTGCCAGCCACCCATCGAGAATCGCCTAACGAGTCGGCGCAGCAAGAAGGAAAATCTTCGGCCGTGCCGATTCGCTGTGAAAACCACCAAAGCATTACCCAGTTTGATCTAGCTTTCTTGCATTGAAGCCGCTGAGCTCTCGCACGACCATCACGGTTCGCGCTGAAGATTTCCTTCTTTACTATCTAGCTCGTCGTTTTTGAATGTGAACATGGCGAATTTCTTGCCATCTTCGTACCGGTAAGTTGTTTTTTTAAAGATCATCATATCCTTCGTTTCGACTGTAGTGGGCGGCCCCAGAATTCTCTCCACCTGTGCCTTGGTCATTCCGGTAGTGATTTGATCGTAATTACTGAGGGTCAGTCTCGATCCTGTAACGACGCTGCGGTTACAACTCACCGCGACAAACAACCATGCGAGAAGTGGTAATAAAATGAATATCTTACGTAGAGTCATAATTCGAATTTCATTTTCTTTGGCTAACCTATTACGCTTCTGCTCTCCGGGCTGGCCGTCAAAAGATGCGAAGCACGCAGGCGCTTGATTCCCTAAGCATGATTGACGAGGCAAACATGACAAAAAATAACGGCGCACGTCTGCGCGATAATTAAGACCTCGATCTCACATCACCGCAAATGGCGCTCCCCGACGCGAGAGATGCGTGAGTTTGTCGTTACTTTTCATAACGGGTACTAGCGTGCGCCGCGGTTGCATCTAGACATTCCACTAGCTGCCGGCAAATCATCTCTCCTCCGATTAGGCAAGGCTCGCTCTAACCTCGGAAATTCAGGCAAGTGATAGGAGACGACTGTTTATAGGCGGGAAGGCGATTATACAGTTGCACTTTGTGACGGTTTCTCTGGCATTACCTTTTTTATTTCTTTCATCCCATGCCCCGACCTAAGAGTAAAACCGCCTCCGCTCAGGCCCTCGTCGGCCTGTGGGCCATTGCGCTCACTGCCTTTGTCATCGCTACCCTTTACTTCGCCCGCGAACTACTCATCCCGCTCGCCGTGTCTGCGCTCCTAACATTTCTCATCTCGCCCTTCGTGGGGCGACTTGAGCGGTGGCTCGGTCGCATCGCGGCGGTGCTGCTGACAGTGGTAATGCTGTTCGCAGCCGTCGGCGCCGCAGGATGGATGGTCTCCCGGCAATTGGTCGATCTGGCGGCCAAGCTGCCCGAATACAAGGGCAACATCGCTGCTAAGCTGCATGCGCTCCAGCCCCAGAGAGGGAGCACATTCAGTAAACTTTTTGACACGGTCGACGAACTGAAGAAGGAGCTGCCGGGGGGGAACACCCTCCGGCCCGACTATCACGCAAGAATCAGGCAAGCCTGAAACAGCGGTGGCTTCGCCTCCGCACCCGCGAACGCCCGCGACTCCGGTCAAAGTGATAGAAACTTCCAAGGCAAATCCGTTCGAACTCATAAGGACTATGATCACGCCGCTGATCGGGCCGCTGGGCACGGCATTCTTAGTTCTTAATCCGGCTCATCGGCCAGGACCGCATCAGCGCGACCACGCAGGCCATGGAAGATGCGGCCGACCGTGTCTCGCGCTATCTGCGCATGCAGCTTTTGGTTAACGTCATTTACGGCGTCTGCATCGCGGTCGCTCTTTATTTTATCGGTGTGCCAAACGCTTTGCTCTGGGGCGCACTTGGCACTGTTCTGCGGTTTGTTCCCTACGTGGGACCATGGATAGCGGCTCTCCTCCCAACGCTCCTCGCGGTTGCCGTATCGCCAGGCTGGATTAAGCCGGTGTTGACGGTCGCGCTTCTCACTGCGATCGAACTAATCCTGAGCAATGTTCTGGAACCATTGCTCTATGGCAAACATACGGGCATCTCCTCGATCGCGTTGATTCTTGCAGCGGTTTTCTGGACATGGCTTTGGGGGCCTCTTGGTCTGGTGCTCGCCACACCGCTAACCGTTTGCATGGTGGTCATGGGTCGGCATGTGCCAAGGCTTTCTTTCCTTAACGTCCTGCTGAGTGACGAGGAAGCGCTTACTCCAGCGGAAGATTGCTACCACCGACTGCTGACGGTCGGTGAACAAGACGAAATCGAATTAGCGGAAGCGTACTTGAAGGAAAATTCGCTCACCGCGTTTTACGATGCAGTTCTGATCCCGGCGATGAGCGCGGCGGAGACTGATGCGCGACTGGGCGCCCTGGAGGATGAACAGCTCGACCATCTTAGGCAGAGCATCCGCGACATGGTCGAAGATCTGGGCACCCGCCCGGCAGTCGCGTCCACAGGCTCTGCGGACGATAGCGTGTCGGAGCAGGAAGCTCAGCATAATCTAACGGCGACTACGATGGCACCATTGCCGCGCGGCGTTTACTGCCTGCCAGCACAGGCGAAACGCGACGAGCTTGCAGGTGCTACGCTCACGCAGTTGTTGCAGCAACAAGGCTTCGAAGCGGCAACTGCACCTGGCAAACTTTCCGCTGGCGAGCTCCTCTGTCTGGTGGAAAAGGCGGACGTCGATGTTGTCTGCATCTCCGTTGTAGCGCCGTCGACGATCATTCACGCGCGATATCTGTGCAAAAAAGTGCGCGCCAGATTTCCTAAAGTGAAGATCATCATTGGACTGTGGGGTGCGACGGAAAACATTACCGAGACAACCGGGCGTCTACGCGATTCCGGCGCGGATGAGGTGGTTATCTCGCTTGCCGAAGCGCTGAACCAAATCGCCAGGGCCGCGCCGCTGCTCGCCGAGGAGATGTCACAGGCGCCCATACCAGACGACGAGGAGGAGAGGCTTGCCGCGCTCGCAGAACTCCAGCTGCTCGATACTGAAGCCGAGCCGGTTTTCGATCGCATCATCGCAAAGCTCGCCCGCGTCTTCGAGATGCCGATGGCACTGATCTCTCTCGTTGATCGGCATCGACTTTTCTTTAAGAGCCACACTGGCCTGCCCGATGATCTGGCCAAATCTCGGCAAGCCCCGCGGGATGTTTCGGTATGCGGCCATGTTGTCTCGAAGAACGAGGTCACTGTTATTGAAGACCTCGCGCGAGATCGCCGCTTTGCTAACAATCCTTGGATTAGGGAGCGAGGTCTCCGTTTCTATGCCGGTGCGCCGCTGCATGCACCGAACGGCCAGCCGATCGGTTCACTCTGTCTCCTCGATATGAAACCGCGCGAGTTCACCAATCGCGACCGGCGCCATCTCCAGGAATACGCCAGCGAGGTGATGGAAGAAATCCGGCGCCGGTGCTCCGTTTTGAGCAAGCCAAAACGGCTTGAGGCTGCAATTCCGCCTGATCCAGCATTGCAGAAAGCATAAGATGTAATGTAAGTAGATTAAGTCGACATCGAGGGTTTGCAACACACAACCAAAGAAGCGCTCGAGAGTGAGGCAGTGTGTGGGCCGGAGGCGATCGAGCAAAAAGCCATCGTCATCGATCGGTTTTTCGACACCCAACAAAAGGCGATTGCGTAGGCAAAAGTGCACTCCCCTTTCATCAGAGTACGAATTCTAATGCCCGACAGCAACGAAAGCGCCAAGCTCCGAGTTTCAAAAGATCCAAGATCGTCGTTCACGATGATTGCTAGCAGCGCTAAAGCAGGTTGGGAAGGAAGGTCCAGTGATTTCCACGTTTGAATAGGGACTGGACTGCGCCGACATTTCCTTCGCCAAATTTATTTTGGCAGTATGCCAGGCGGACAAGATAAAACCCGCATGGACAACCATGGCTGATCGTAAGAACAAACTTGGCCTATCGGCTGCGATCGGCGCGGGCGTCGGAGCAGCGCTAGGTGTCGCGTTGCATCACCTGCCCTTGTGGCTAAGCCTTGGTTGCGTCGGTGGCATCGTGACCGGAATTATTTTGACGCGAATGACGCGATCCTGATCGTGGTAACTGTCATTCAGGGCGTCTGGACCTGTTCGTAAGTTGTCCAATGCTGCGCATTTCTTCGTCGGCTCCTATCTGCCTGCAGTCCGACGCTCATCCACATACACCTCGCGAACCGGATAGCGCGCGCCAGTCTTGCCACCGAAAGCCGCTGCCAGGGCGCCCAAGATCAGACCGAGGGCGGCCGCGCCCGTGCCAACCGCACCGCCCTTGGCAGCGCGCTGTCCCACTTGTCGTGCCGCGGCGTCTTTCTGCTCTGGTGTGGTTTGTTGAACTTGGGCTGCGGCCTGGTCAGCGCTCACCCTTGCCTGCCCCGCCAACTGATCTATCTGTTGCTGAACCGCTGGCGGCAGCTGGGTTCGCGAAACTCTGTCACTGTTGCCCACAGCGAAGTTCGCCAGCCCCGATGCTGTGCCGATCAGTCCACCTGCAGCTGTCGTTAGCAGCAGAATCGTTAACATCGTTACGGTGGCCCAAGTAGCTAATCCGTGCAGCCACCCATTAAAGGTTCCGCCCAGCCGTCCGGCGATGTAACCGCCTAGGAATAGCGAAACCAAACTGCTAATTACAAGCCAAATGCCTGCTCCAATTCCAAGCGTGGTGCCACTCGGAGTTTGACCTGTCGCTGGATTCAACGTTGCGAGTCCGACTGCTGTGCCAATAAGTGTCAGGACGAGTTGCGTCGCAAGCGCGATTATCGCGCCTGCGAAGATCGAACCCCATGAGATGCGGGCGAACGGCCGATCGAAGCCGCGGAACGGTTCCACCGCAGCAGCCGTGGTACGCAATGTTGTCTCGCGGCTTGCTGGCCCGTTGTTAGGTTCAACCATAGTTCGAGTACCGAATACTGATTCAGACATAATAATTTTCTTTCGTTTGTGTGTGGTTTGATCCTTTTTCCGTGTGCCAGAACCTCCTTTAATAAATGAAAACGCACAATCGGGACGGTGGCTGGTTGTCTAGTCGGACATAAACCTATGCCACGTGAAGATTGTCCTAGGACGCGTGGTGTCTCTGTGTGAAGAGAAACGCTGCTACGGTTGTGTTAAACAACACAGACACCGTCGATTAGTCAAGACGGCTGCAGAAGGATGCGAACATTACCCTTGAATCCGTCGGAAAATCTAACAAAAGTTAAAAATTGTTAAGGCTGAGTAAACAGCGAGGCGCGATCAACCATGAGAATAAAGACTGGACCTGACAAATCAACTGACGAGCTAAGAACAAGGATAGCCCGTTCACGCGAGCGTGTGGGATGCGACGTGCGCGGCCTGCATTATGAACTGGATTTTCCTGCGAAAATTCAGAGATCATTTCGAGAACGAACAGTTCCTTGGCTGGCATCCTCAACGGCGGTCGGCACGTTGATGGTCCTACTGTTAACGCGAAGGAAAAAAATGTATGTCGATCTAAAGAGCGGTCGAAAAGCAAACAAGAAGCTTGTCGAAACCGGCTTTGCTCTAGGCGCGCTGAAGATCGGAGCGACTCTCATCCGCCCAGCGATAGTGGAACTGGTTAAAAAGCGACTGACCGGTATTGCCGGCCAGCAGCGTGGCGCAGATCAGCAAGGCGAACGATAAGTCTGGTTGTAGCGGTTAATATGACGGCCCGGGTTACTCCCTCTTTTCTCGTCTCAGATCGCCTTCAATCTCAATATTACAACCGCCCAATTCATAGCGTGCGATTTTGTTTTTATGAAATCGAGCACAAAGGATAAGATCAAGGGCGGATTTAAGGAAGCGAAAGGCGACGTGAAAGAAAAGGCCGGCAAGGCGACAGGGGATCCAGACTTGCGCGATCGCGGCACGATGGAAAAAGCAGGCGGGAAGGTGCAGCGTAAAATCGGCGACGTGAAGAAGGTGTTCGACCAATAGACCGGGGCGTGCGCAAACCGACACAAGGAAACGTACACTCCAAAGCGAGAGGTCGATGTTTGCCAAAGTTGTGGTCCGAATCCTTGTCGCAAGCTTTCATGCTCTTGTTTGAGAACTTCTGTGAACATGAACGACCGTAAAAGAACAAAAAAGACTGTGATACGGTCAACATTGAAACTGAGCAAGCTGGTCAGATAAGATCTAGTCGAAAGCATCGACATATTAATAGAGATGGGAATTTCGCGTGTCGGCACGCCAGTCCGACGTTGGGATTTTTTGGTATACATGCCGCTCCGAGGCTATTCAGGCCTGGTTGTGTTGCTTAACACAACCGTAGCAGCGTTTCTCTTCTCACAAGAACATCGCGAGACCTAGGGCAATATCACGTGGCATAGGATTATGTCTGATTAGGCAACCATCCGCCGTCCCGATTGTGCGTTTTCATTAGTCGAAGCAGGTTCTCGCACAAACGAAGAGACGTTGAATCCAATAACTGAACGAAAGGATACCTAAGATGCGTTTAACTAATAAAATGAAAGAGGCGGGCGCGACTGGATACATTTTACTGTGGCTTCTCGGAATTCCGATTCCGATTTTGCTTCTGATCTTTCTCCTGCGCGGTTGCACATAGATTTAAGGAGGCTGCTTTATTAAAACAAGACCAGGTCGAACAAGACCAACGATATCAAACCCACACATATGAAACTAGAAACACTCAAAGACCTATATATTCACGAACTTAAAGACCTGTACAGCGCGGAGAAGCAGATTATAAAAGCGCTACCTAAAATGGCTAAAGCCGCTACTAACAAACAGCTCGCGACGGGTTTCGAAGAACATTTCGAACAGACGAAGGAACACGTGGCGCGTCTTGAAAAGATTTTAGCGAGCCATGATGAGTCGACCCGGGGCCCGAAGTGTGAGGGCATGGAGGGTCTCCTTAAAGAGGGAGAGGAAATGATCGAAGAAGACGCTGAAGAAGAAGTGCACGATGCCGGGCTAATTGCTGCGGCGCAGCGCGTTGAGCATTATGAGATGGCTGGTTATGGCTGCGCTCGGACATACGCGGAGTTACTGGAGGATCGCGACGGTGCCGAGTTACTTCAGACTACCTTGACCGAAGAAGCAGATACAGACAAAAAGTTAACCAGGTTGGCCAAATCCGCGATCAACGTCGCGGCTAAATAACTAAAACCGGTGGGCGGGCTGTTTGCGATCAGTAATACCAGCACGCAAACCAAAACGAAAGGACTCATGAAAGGAATTATACTAGCTTTAACTTGTCTCAGTGCATTCAGCCTAGCGGCGTTGGCTGGCAATGAGAAGGTGAACCCCGATAACACAGCAATAAACGAGCGTGATCGCTCCGGTGAAACCCAGACTTCTGGCGACCAGTCAAACAGTTCTGCGGATTTAAAAACCACGCAGGCTATCCGGCAGGCGCTGATGAAAGACGGCGAGCTTTCAACAACTGCGAAGAACATCAAAGTCATTACCGCCAACGGTCACGTTACACTGCGTGGACCCGTTAAGACTGCACAAGAAAAAGCAAAAATCGATCAGCTTGCAAAATCAGCGGCTGGCGGCGCCAAGATCGACAACCAACTCGAGGTCAAAGGATCGAACTAACAAACAACCACATACAAACGAAAGAAAATCATTATGTCTAAATCAGTATTCGGTATTGCAACTACACACGGCCAGGCTGAACGAATTGTCCAGCAGCTCCAAGGTCAAGGTTTCGCAACCTCGGAAATTTCAGTGCTTATGCCTGATACAGGCGGCACACGTGACGTTGGTCACGTTAAAGCGACAAAAGCGCCGGAGGGCGCAACGACCGGTGCAGCTACCGGCGGCGCCACCGGCGGTGTGATCGGGTTGCTGGCAGGAATTGGCGCGTTGGCGATTCCCGGCGTCGGTCCCTTTATCGCCGCGGGTCCAATTATGGCGGCGCTTAGTGGCGCGGCTGTCGGAGCCGCGACCGGCGGTGTCGTCGGCGGTTTGATCGGTCTTGGCATTCCGGAGATCGAGGCAAAGCGCTATGACGAGAAGTTGAAAAAGGGGAATTACTTGATCGCCGTGCACACGGACGAAAGCGAAGACGTTGATCGAGCGAAGGACATTTTCAAAACTGTTGGCGCTGAGGATATCAGCACCGTCAGCGAAGCATCGGCACCGAAAGCTTAGCAGATAATGAAGATGGGAAAATTCTATGGATGACGAAAACCAAATGGGCCAAGGCCCTGCGGTTCCGCCGCAGGCGAAGGAAGAAGCAAATCGTGGCGTGACGCATGCGCGCAAAGCGGCGGAGGATCTCCGCTCAGCCGCGGGCGCAATGGCCGATGAATATCGGGAGCGCGGCAAAGAAGTATTGGATGACGCACTCCATCGCGCCCGCACTTTTCAGGACGACAGCAAACAATACGTCCGCGAGAATCCGACGAAGGCAGTCTTTACCGCGCTCGGCGTCGGTTTCGTGCTCGGTTTGATTTTCCGTCGTTAGGGACAGTGGATTGCAGGCCGCCGGATGCGCGGCTTTGCAGCTACTTTCCGCGGCAGGTATGGCGCTGCTACCGGCTTGCGCCTCGCCGACCACAATTATTATGGCAACAGTAACGCAGAACGAAAAAGTTAAGCAACGGGAAGAATCGCGGGATTTCTTTTGCCTAGCGAGCGATGCTTTCCGGATCTTCGCAAGGCGCTCGTCGATGGTGCTCGGTAGCGCTTGGGCTTTCGCAATCGCGGTTCTCATTATCGTCATCTGGGCACTAACCGGCCCCACATTTCATTACTCGAATACCTGGCAGCTCATTATTAATACCGGAACGACCATTGTTACCTTCCTGATGGTCTTTCTGATTCAGAATACGCAGAACCGCGACGCCAAAGCGGTTCATTTGAAACTCGACGAAGTAATTCGAGCACTGAAAGGCGCTCGAAATCACTTTATCGATCTGGAGAAACTTTCCGACGAGGATCTCACTAGCCTTGAGAAACAGTTCGCGTTGGTTCGCAAAAAAGCAGAGCGGAACGGCAACAATTCTAACGGCAAGACCCCAGTGAAGCGGGCTGAGTCCGCCTCCAAGACGAAGGGTATTTAGGCGCCGCCACCGAGCTTTGCCCTACACGCCATCGTGCCTAACGACATCCGTCTATCAGACTCGAAGGTTGGGGCTATAATTAACATCTCAAGCGGAGGCGGCGATTCGGAATCTGAGCAGAAGATGTGCAGAATCCTTGCGCGTGCGGGTATTGGTGAGCCGAAGGTATGGTGTGGCGAGGCAAAAGAAATGGAGCGGTTCTTTGCGGAGACAGCCGGGCAGAAGCTGGAAGTGCTTATCGTGCTCGGTGGCGATGGCACCATCCGGACAGCTGCAGAAGCATGCGCCGAAAAGGGATCGTATCTTATTCCCCTTCCAGGGGGAACGATGAATATGCTTCCCCGAGCGTTGTATGGAAACCTGTCGTGGGAGGAGGCGCTCACAAAAACGCTCACTGCTCCCTCAACAAAAGTGCTTTCCGGAGGTCGTGTTGCGAACAAACGGTTTTTTATCGCCGCCATTGTGGGAGCGCCTGCGCTTTGGACACAACCCCGCGAATCTATGCGGGAAGGAAATATAGCTGATGCTATCAAAAAGGGCAGCCAGGCCTTTCGAAGGATGTTTGAAACTAAAGTGCAGTATCTTATCTCAGGCGGAGCAAAGGGTGAAACTGAAGCCGTGGTGCTCATCTGCCCGTTGATATCGGAAGAAATGTCCGATTCGGAGCAAGCGCTTGAAGCCGCGATCATCGATGTGGAAAGCGCAGCTGAGGTGATAGGCCTTGCCACTACCGCCGCGTTTGGAAAATGGCGCGATGACAGAAATGTAATTCTCACTAAGACAGAGCGCGTAAATGTCCAGTCAAGCAAAGAAATTCCTGCGACTCTCGATGGAGAAAAGGTAAATCTAGGCGGGAGCGCGGAGATTGATTTTGTCTCCAGAGCACTCACGGTTCTTGTGTCCGCTAACTAAGTGCCCCGCGTTCAACGCTGCGTTTATCTCTGCTCGCTATTTCGCGACAACCATAGTCGCGATCACGAGCGAACCCTTAAGTAAAAGGTCCTTCATTGTGGCAGAGCAGCGCAATCCGAAAACGTCAGAATCGTTTGTTGGCAATGCTTTCAGTCTGCTAAAACAAACATTTCAGGAATGGTTAGAGGATAAAGCACCGCAACTAGGCGCTGCGCTGGCCTACTACACAGTTTTTTCGCTCGCGCCTTTGGTTCTTCTCCTGCTGGCAATTGTCGGTGTCCTTTTTCGCGATGATCCAGGAGGCGCGTGGAACAAGCTAACGCAGCACATGAGCTATTTTCTCGATCAAAGCGCTGTGCGGGTGGTGCAAAACATAGCGCAACAAGCCTCTCAGCCTGGCAAGGGTCTAATTGCGACCATAGTGGGCGTCGCACTCGCACTTTTCGGCGCAAGCGGCGTGTTCGGTCAGCTCCAGGACGCCTTGAATACGATCTGGGGCGTGAAAGTGAAACCCGGTGCAGGTGTCTGGGGATTTTTACGTGTGCGCTTTCTGTCATTTGCAATGGTAGGCGGCATTTGTTTTCTACTGCTTGTGTCGCTCACCGTGGAAGGCGTGCTTAAAGGCTTTAGCCGTTATGTCCAATCGGCCTTGCCGGGAGGAATCGCGGTTGCGATAACGGTTTATCTGATCGTTGACTTTGCAGTCGTCATTCTGCTCTTCGCTAGTATCTTCAAGTTCTTACCAGATGTTAAAATTCAATGGCGCGACGTCTGGGTTGGTGCAGCGATGACTGCGATATTTTTCGGCATCGGAAAATGGGCCCTAGGTTTGTATCTTAGCAGTGGTGCGGCCGGTTCAGCCTATGGAGCGGCTAGCTCGCTAATCACACTGTTGCTTTGGGTCTATTATTCATCACAGATACTCCTTTTTGGCGCTGAATTCACCCAGGTCTATACGGATCGAACCGGTCGGGGTATTGAGCCGGCCGACTACGCGGTCCGCATCTAAACGAGCCAAATCGAATTGGACCAGCGGAATGCTCAACTGCCTTGGGTGCGCCGCCTGGACTACTTCGAATCTCAATGCCCATCTGCTCAAAACCATCACTAAGCTGGTATGCGAATGATTGGCGGAGATTATGATTTTTTATCATGCAACATCTGATGAATCACTTTTATGCGAACCCGGATCGAAAGCGCATTTGGCTGCCGGGTGTTCAAGGAAACATACCCACCTCGGGAATACGGAACAAAGGAAGGGGATATGCGAATTGCTCAGATTGCGCCATTGATTGAAAGTGTGCCTCCCAAACATTACGGCGGGACGGAGCGGATCGTCTCTTATCTTACGGAGGAATTGGTCCGTGCGGGAGATGACGTAACTCTTTTTGCAAGCGGGGACTCGATTACACGAGCCAGACTTATTGCGGGATGCCGCGGCTCGCTACGTCTCAATAAGGACTCCGTGGACCACTTGGCCCATCACCTGGTAATGTTAGATCAGGTCTTGGAGCACGCTCGCGAGTTTGATGTGATCCATTTTCACACCGATTACCTTCATTTTCCAGTCTCTCGGTATTTGTCTGTTCCTCATATTACGACACTACATGACCGGCTCGATATTCCAGATCTGGTCTCCGTTTACGATCGCTTTTGCGATATACCTGTTATCTCGATTTCGAACGCCCAACGAAGACCTCTGCCTTGGGCGAACTGGGCGGGAACTATTTACCATGGCTTGCCACCAGACTTATTCGGATTTCAGCCAAATCCCGGAACCTACCTGGCTTTTCTTGGACGGATATCGCCAGAAAAGCGCGGATCGGGCGATCGAAATCGCTAAGCGGGCGGGAATGCCGCTAAAGATTGCCGCCAAGGTTGACCGAGTTGACAAACGCTATTTCAAACGGGTCATCGAACCGCTGCTGGAAGCCTCGCATGTGGAATGGGTTGGCGAGATCAGCGATCGGAAAAAAAATGATTTTTTGGGTAACGCTTACGCCTTGCTCTTTCCCATCGATTGGCCCGAACCGTTCGGTCTTGTAATGATTGAGGCCATCGCCTGCGGGACGCCTGTAATTGCATACGACGCCGGCGCGGTACCTGAAGTGATAAAGGATGGCCAGACAGGATTTATTGCGGAGAACCTGGAGGATGCGGCGGAAGCGGTTCACCGCGTTTCGGAGATCAGTCGCGCACATTGTCGAAAAATGTTTGAAAAGCGTTTCACTGTCACACGGATGGCAAGGGATTATGTCAGCATTTACAGACGAACGATTGACCGTCGCGATGAGAGGGCTTCATCGCTGCATCGAATTGTCACGGCGTGAGATCAAGGAACCGCAGGCCAGCTTCGGAAAATTCTAAAATCCAAGACGCGCAATCGCAGAGTCAGCGGCGTTTCTTTCTTAGGCTTGGCGCTTAGAAACGCGCCGTGTAACTAAAAAACTAGGGATAACTACGGAATAAGAAAGGAAAAATGGGATTATGAAGCTGGATACACTACAAAAACTTTACACCGAAGAACTGCGCGATCTTTATAACGCGGAAAACCAACTGTTGAAAGCATTGCCAAAAATGGCAAAGGCTGCCTCGTCGGAGGAATTAAAGGACGCTTTCGAAAAACACCTGGAACAGACGAAAGGTCACGTGGAAAGGCTTGAACAAGTCTTTGAGGAGCTCGACGAACGGCCAAAGGGTAAGACATGCCGTGCCATGAAAGGACTTATTCAAGAGGGATCGGAACTTTTGGAGCAAGATGGCGACGAGGCCGTACGTGATGCCGGTATCATTGTTGCGGCTCAAAAAGTCGAACACTACGAAATCGCCGGTTATGGCAGCGCACGCACCTTTGCCCATCTGCTCGGCCAGAACAAAGCCGCGGAACTTTTGCAGACTACTCTGGATGAAGAATCAGAAACAAACGAGCTTCTTACCAGACTGGCGGAAAGCATCATAAATCCGGAAGCCGTCAGGGACAGCGAGCTAGTGGGTGCGGGTTCCGATCGATAACTAGCTGCTTTTCGAACGGCATGTCACTAGAGGCGCAAGGCAACATCCTTAGGGAAATTACCGACGCTCTCAAGAAGCTTAGAGCTTGGTAAGGTCACTTTAGAGCAAGATCCATCAGTCCAAACCGGCTTTATAGGGCGATTTCAAGGAAAGACGAGGCCTGATCGCTAACTGCGTAAAGGCCAATCACAAACCAGTAATAATAACAATGAAAGGTAATATGGAAGCACAACACAATCCGAACGAACCGGGCAAGCCTTCTGGTCCCGGGCAGCAGGGCGGCCAGGGAGATCGCGAGAGACAGGAACGCGAACGCCAACAGCGCGAACGCGAGAAACAAGGCGGTGGTGGCGGCCAAGAACGTGGCGGCGGTCAACAGGGAGGTAGTCAGCAAGGTGGACGATAAGCCTGTTAGGCAGGATTAGTGAACGGCGGGAGGTGACTCCCGCCGTTCTGTTTGTCGATCTACGACTGGATTGGCGACGCTGTGGGTGGATTTTCCGAATCTAAGTCTACCTCCTAAAGAAATAGTACGAACGTGATTGGCTGTACATGTAACGGATAATAGCCGTGTTTCGAAACCGGATGGCCGTAGTAGCAGTATCGGCAACCCCGGCAACCAGATCTCAATTCTAAGTCCAAGCAGGAGCGGAAACCTCAGCGTCAGCATGGTGGCGCTGGAATCAAGGTCGACTCGCTTGCCGCAACGCAATTAAGTGAATTCAGTCTGCTATCCCCCGACTTGGTGAAGAACCTCTTCAAGCTCACGAAGGTCTATTGGTTTGACGAGATGAAAATCAAATCCCGCTTCGGTGGAGCGTCGAACATCTGTCTCAGTACCAAAGCCACTGATTGCGACTGCCTTGACTGGATGCTGTCCTTTCGCCTCGGAGATAACTTCGTAGCCGCTTCCATCGGGAAGACCTATGTCGCACAAAATTACGTCGAATTTTTGTGAGGCCATAATATGCAGCGCGCTTTGCCTATCAGCCGCAACTGAAATTTGATGACCAAAATGAGTGAGCAGTCGCGACAAAGTATGGCGTGTGTCTTGATGATCTTCCACAAGCAGGATGCGTAATCGTTTCGCCAGGTGTTTGGGAGCGCGGAAATCCTTCCCATTGTTTCCGGCTCCTTCCGGCAAGGCGTCAAGTGTTACCCTGAAGGTGGACCCGAAGCTCCGACCCCGGCTCTCTGCTTCAATAGCGCCCTTGTGAAGGTCGACAAGACGCTTGGTAATGGCGAGCCCTAGACCGAGGCCACCAAACAGCCGGGTGACAGACGGATCAGCCTGCTCGAATGGAATAAAGAGTGAACTCAATCGCTCGCGTTCAATTCCGATACCATTATCAGTGATTTCGAAACAAAAATGGTCGCGCGCATCGTTGGACGTGCCAATGGCGATCTGTCCTCCAGGCGGCGTGAATTTCACAGCATTGTTAATCAAATTCCAAAACACCTGTTGGAGCCGAATGGGGTCAGCCAGGATGTGATGCTTCTTTGCGGTGAGCTCGGTGGAGACGTTCAATTTCTTCGCCAGAATGGCTGATCTTGCGATTTCGACGGCATCACGCACAAGGACGTTTGCGTCGACCGATTCCAGATGAAGTTGAAGCTTGCCGCGCGTAATTCGGGTGACATCGAGCAGATCGTCAATCAGACGCGCCTGCAGTTGAACGTTTCGCTTGATTATTTTCACGTCCTCTGCGAACTCCGATGGAAATTTGGTTCTGTTGTCTGCCAGGTAGGCCGCTGCCGCCAAGGCCGGTGTCAATGGGGTGCGCAGCTCGTGGCTGAGTGCTGCTAGAAAATCATCTTTGGCTTTGCTTGCTTTTTCCGCTGCAATCTTTTCGGCTTCGAATTCCCGAGTGCGAATTAGGTCTGTAATATCACGCGTGACTTTGGAGTAGCCTCGAAGATTGCCTGAACTGTCACGCAGCGCGGTGATTACAACATCAGCTTGGAAAACGGATTCTCTGCGCCTGAGTTCCACGTCACGATGTTTCCGATCGGATCGAGCAGGTAAATTGCGTATTCTTCGACGCTATCCACAAGAATGTGGAACTGTTCTTCCGTTTCGAGCAATGCTGACTTAGTGGATCGACTATCACTCATTGGCTACGACCAATTTCCCCTGTAAATCGGAGCACTATTCATGTTTGGTTCCCTCGCTTACACCCAATTCGGGCGAAGATGGCTTTTCAAAAACCGGGGTTAACGTTTCTGGGTCGCGAGACCTCTGGGGGATTCGCACTCGTGACAATATTTCAGAAAAGCACCGTGGCGAGGATTCGAGAGCCGCCAACGAGCTAATGCGACACCGATTCTAACGCCTTTTCTTGCGACCGCTACGACGCTGGTGTCGCGCGCGCGAACCGCGTGCCGTTCGCCTGCGTGATTGTGCTGTGGATGCCTGCTTAGCTCTTGTCTTCGCAGTCTTGCGGCGTGAACGTGCACCCGTTTTTCGCGACACCGGGCGGGACTTTTTTCGGGTGTGTCGCCTTAGTGCGGCTTTCGAAGCTGTTGTAACGCGTCGAGCAGTCT